>OLNK01002254.1_pt1 | contig 11650 bp, 8 predicted proteins | sample 1672791 | NCBI WGS metagenome assembly OLNK01 (sample SAMEA3136724, study PRJEB25190) | human gut metagenome | biome: human gut; feature: human-associated habitat; material: faeces | place: Austria | collected 2013 | reverse complement strand
AAGACCAGTGAGGACGGCAAGGTTGACGGTATTAACTTCACAATTACCGGAAACGTCTCCGACCTGTCGCAGGTGGAGAACGCCGACGATTGCGCGGAGCAGCAGGGCTCCTACGACCTGCCCTACGGCTCCCTGGTCTGGTGCAACGATTCGAAGTTCGCCTGCTGCCTGATCCCCACGGAGAAGGCCAAGCCGCTGGCGCAGGTGGCCACGCTGGCCCTTTCGTCGGGCACATCGGCTGTGGTGCTGGACAAGGCGCGCGGGCAGGACGAGGGCTTCGAGATCTACGACGCGCGCTGCACCTCGCAGGGCGTGGTGTGGACCGAGGCGAACATCATGGACGGCACCTGGCGGATCTTCGCCGGAAAGCTGAACTCCAACGGCGACGCCCTCTCCAACATCCAGCAGCTCGATGAGGGCTCCACCAATCGGTTCGAGACCCCCACCATCGCCGCCGTGGGCGGGCACGCGTTCTGGCAGGTCATGCCGCAGTCCGACAGCACCGTCGTCGCGGCGTCGCTGATCGCGCAGCTCAAGAGCGCCTCCATGGGCAGCTCGGATGCCAACGTGGTGTACGAATCGGCCGGCCGCATGGCAACGGCCCCGTATGCGGCGGGCGACGGCGTGGTCATCACGCCGCGCGTCACCGGCGCGTCGTCGTACTACCAGCTCACGCGCGTGAGCGAGAACGGCGACGTCACCGACACGCTGACGCTTCCCGCGTCCATGAAGCCGCTCGAGGCGGGTTACGGCAAGACCGGCTTCACGTTCGCGTTCGACGCCACGTACAGCTACGGCGACGGCATCGCCAACTTGGGCACGTACGCCCCCGCCGAGTCGCCGGGCAGCGGCGGCTACAACGCGCAGAAGTGGCTACGCTTCGACCGCACGCCCACCACCGCGCCGGCATGGTGCGGCAACTGGCTGATGGTGAAGTCCACGAGCGCCGTATGCGGCGTCGACCTACAGGGCAAGCGCTACTTCGCGCTGTCAGCGGAGAACGGAGCCGACGACTACGGCGAGTGGCTGGCGTCCGAAGGCGCGGGCGACACGGTGGTCACATACTCCAACATCGACTACACGCCCATCGGCGGCGAAGCCGTGAACTGCTGCCGCGTAAAAGTCTGGAAAACGAAATAACCGCAGGTTGAAGGCCCCGCGAACGCGGGGCCTTTTGCGTGGGCGGGGAGTTGCGGGGGCGGCAGCTTGCGGGCTAGCGGGTCGCGGGGCCGAGCCTTTTGCGCAGGCGAGCGGTTTGCCGGTTGCCGGTTAGCTAGTAGCGACATCGCCCTGCGGTTCGCGACATCGCCCGACAATCTGCAACGGTTTCTGGAGGTTGCTGTCAAAAAGAACGCGAGTGTGTGCAAAACCTCAGCTGCAAGCCCATCGACATCGCGAAATTACCGTTCGCGCGCCCGACTCGCATCGAAAACCACGCAATCAAGGGCACATCCGGCCGAACAGCACGCACTCGCGCGTTTTTTGGCAGCATATCAGCCAAACCCCTTTCTAACAGTTCCTCGAGCCATCAGCCCAATTCAAACCCTTTGGCCAACAGTTCCGCAGCGCATCGCCTAAACCCGGACCCCCTCGCAAGCACTTCTCCGGTGCATCGCCCCGAGCCGACTCTCTTGCCAACGACTCCCCAAACCGTTCGCCCCAAACCAGCCCCCTACCAGCAACCCTCCGGGTCGTCGCTCAGCCAACAGCCCTTCGAATCATCAGTCCAAGCCAAGCTCCCGACCAACGGCTCTCGGCACATCGCCCCAAGCCAGCCACCCCCTACCAGTAACCCTTCAGGCCATCGGACCGATCCCATCCCCTCACCAACACTCCCCTGAGCCATCGACCCGGTGTGGAAGGACTGCACGGCGCAGCTCCCTATTGCGTTTGCGCCACTCCCTCGCCCTCGGGCGCACCGATCGCCCGAGGGCTCTCGCCGCGATGCGCGCCACATCGTCCATCTTCGATTCGCTCATAATCTGCTGGCTGCAAACCGTAACCACCTTGATCCCCTGAAACAAAAGCGCGTTTCGCCGAGCAGCATCCTGGCCGATCCGCTCGGGTCCGACATGCCATCGATCGCTGTCGTACTCGACGGCGAAACGAGCTTCGGGCCAGTAGAGGTCGGCAACGTAATAACATTTTGATTGATTGAGACCGTTTTTTGACGACACGTCGATCCGTGCATTCAGGCGAGGCGAAGGGAGACCGTAGCCCCCAAGCGTGCCTGGCAAGGACAAGAGCATCGCCAAGGCGGTTTCCATAGGAGACGCCGAGCCGTCGAGGGCACGATCGGCGATGCGGCGGAGGCGCTTCGCCCCGCGCGCGCCTTGCACGCCCGACGCGAACCAGTTCAGCCGCTTCGCCGAGGTCAGCGGATCGGCCTTCTCGAAGCCCAGCAAACCGCCGAGCCGATACGTCCCGCACAGCTCGAACGCAAGGGCGATCGCATCCGCTAAGTCGGCATGCGATGCGTAATGGAGCAATGCCAGCTCCGGGCTTGCAAGGAAAACGTCTTGGGCATCCCGACGAAAACCGGCACCCGATTTTGGGAGGGACCCTGACCATACGTGCCATCTCACATCGTTGGCTGCCATGCGCATGTCGCGATGGGGCACCAAAACATGAACGGGCCTTGAGAAGCTTGCATAGCCGGCTGGTCGAACTCGCGAAGCTCTGCTGCACGTGGGCGCACCAAATTGAGGCCCCGTATCTTACCAAACGGGAGCGCCACGGGAGGACGCTGCCCGAGAACCGGGTCGCGCCTGTACGCCTCGATCGCCGATATGTCCGTAAGAACCAATCCCATAAGGCAAGCATAGAAAGGCGACCTTGCACAAGCCTTGCGGGTTTCACCCAAGATCGTCCGAGGGGTCTTGCAGGGCAGGCCGCTCGGGCACCGGACCTAACCTATAGGACGCTGACCCGCGGACGCGGAGCTTGCGCGAGCGCGGAGCCCGAACGAATGCGGGGCCTTGGCGGACGGGGCGTTTGCGACAACGACGGCTCGCGCCGACCTCGAAGCGATCCGCCCGCCATACCGAATCGCGACCCAGGTCGCCACGAAACGCCACGGAGCCGGCGCTGCATCGAGACGCTGCGTCGAATGGGAAAGGGCTTAGATCGATTGCTGCCAAAAAATGCGCGAGTGCGTGCAAAACAACGCCGAGTCATCCCTTCAAGATGCGATCAAGACCCTTATCGGGACAGATTCCAATGATATGAATGCGTTGGTAACAACAAATCGATCGTTTAGACAATAACTTGCCAGCCAGAGCACGCACTCGCGTGTTTTTTGGCAGCTGCAACCGGCAACCCTTGCGAATCGCCATGAAGCACACGGTTTCACACGCAAGCGCAAGCCCAAGCGTAAGCAATCATTGCCCCGCGGCAGAGAGTGCGATAGCGAGCGATGAGAGGCAGAGCATATGCCAGGGCGGCGGGGCGGGGGCGGCGTAGCAAGAAGTCGGAATACCGGTGGGGAAACGCAACGAAACGACTGCCCCATAACGGTTCGATTATCCGAGGAATCCGCTTGAACAAGGCCGCGTCCGTTCTGCGGCTGGCGTGAAATCTCTTATGCTTGCTTATCGGTTTTCACTATGAAGCCGAAGTAGATGATGTGGCCGATCCATACCGCTGCCAGAATGAGCCGTCCGACGGGGACGCGGCCCATCAGGGCGAAGCCGATGACCAGCAGCACCGTCACCGGGACGAGGATGGTGAGCTTCGCGCGCAGCGTCATGGAACGCTTGGTCACGTAGCCCTCAAGCACCTGCTTGTACACCTTCGTGCCTTTGAACCAGCTGTTCAGACGCGCGGAGCTGCGAGCGAAGCAGAACGCCGCCACCAGGATGAACGGCGTGGTGGGCAGGATCGGCAGCACCACGCCGACCATCCCCAGCGCGAAGCATAGGAAGCCGCCGACGGCCCAAAGGGTCTGGCTGACGCGGTGGCTGCCGCCCGTTAAGCGGCACGATGTCGCGTGGAATGGGCCGACACCACCGGGACACGCCGCTTTCGCCGATCGGGCGGCATCGGGATATGCCGGGCCGGAAGGCGCCGCCTGCTCGATCGAGGCAATCTGCTTGCTCACGTCTCACGCTCGCTAACTGTTTCTATTCGTTAACAAATCTTGAGAAGTTTACCATGGCTTCTTTAGTGAAGCAATCGCGGCGCATGGTCGCCGCATTGAAGTTACCCGCGGCTATCCGTGTGACGGTTGTGCGGAGCCGAGCCGTTGCAGCCGATTAGCGCTTGCACTCGGGCGGAAGGCCTGGTATTCTACAGCTATTGAGATTGATTCTCATTAACGATTCCGAATGAAACCACTACTTCAGACGAGAGGGAGTATCACCATGAATAAGCGCACCGAACTGCCCACCGCAGAGAATTCTTCCAACTTCAACCGCGTCGCCGGCGCAACCTGCCAGGTCGGCACCACGCTTGAGAACCTGAAGGCCGCCGTGTGCGGCGAGACGGGCGCTTCCGCCAAGTACGCCGCCTGCGCCAAGCTTGCCAAGGAGAAGGGCTACGAGCAGCTGGGCCGCCTGTGGGAGGCAACCAGCGCCGCCGAGCAGGTGCACATCCGCCTGGAGGCCGGCCTGGTCGAGGAGCTCGAGCCGGGCTACGAGCGCCCCACGGCCGACGCCCCCGAGCTGGAGGAGATCGATCTGAACCTGATCGCCTCCGCCAACGGCGAGATCTTCGAGACCTCCGACATGTACCCGGGCTTCATCGCGAAGGCCCAGGAGGAGGGCAACGACAAAGCCGTCCAGGTGTTCACCAAGGCCAAGCTGGCCGAGGCCGTGCACGCCGAGCTGTACCTGCAGGCGTACAACAACATCGACGCCGCCGATGACGACTCCTATTTCCTGTGCCCGGGCTGCGGCTACATCGAGAAGGGTTCCGCCGCCCCCGAGAAGTGCCCGATCTGCGGCGCTCCGGCCAAGGTGTTCAAGCAGTTCTAAGCTGCAGGCAAACGGAAACGAAAAGGGTCGAGCAGAAGCTCGACCCTTTTCGTTTCCGTGGGGAGATTGCCGGCAACACGTTAGCGGCCGCCCGATTGGGCGGCCGCATTGCTTCCCTACTTCCCCATCTCCATCAGCACTTGGCCGTCGAGGGATTCCACGCGGGCGGCCTTTCTCGTACTTGCTGCCAAAAAACGCGCGAGTGCGTGTAGATACCGTCGGCTCTAGCCATATCGGTGGCCAATCCTGCTCAAAGCGATCTTAATGCTTGCGTTCGTGACATAAATCGATGCGTACGATACACTCATCGCTCCTAGGCAATGAAACACACGCACTCGCGCGATTTTTGGCAGCAACTAGCCCGAAGCGACCCCGAAAGGGGTTGCAGCCCGCCGGCGTCGCGCCTCGAGGACAGCAGGCGGGCATGCCAAGCCCCAGCCCCTACTTCCCCATCTCCATCAGCACTTCGCCGTCGAGCGATTCCACGCGGGCGGCTCGCACGCGTCCCGCTTCCAGCTCGATGAAGCCGACCGACGCCGGGAACCCGCCGCGCGGGCGGCTGCAGCTTCCCGGGCAGATGAACAGGCTGGCCGGGTACGCGTCGCGGCCGGTAAGGATTTCGGGGATATGGGTGTGCCCATGCACGCACACCTGCGGCAGCGGATCCCCCGGCGCGATGGCCCGCGAGCCGTTGAAACCGATGCGGGCATCGTTGGGATAGTGCGCCACCAAAAAGCGCACCCCGTCGATGACAGGATGGGCGAATCGCGTCACGTTCTTACCGTACTCGTCGTAGTCGTTGTTACCCAGCACCGCCGTGGTAGGCGCCATGATCTGCAGTTCGCGCAAAATGCCGGGATCGCAGATGTCGCCCGCATGGATGATATGGTTGCAATACGCCAAGGCGCCCAGCGCCGCATCGGGCAGGCGCCCATGCGTATCCGAGATCAGTCCAACCAGCTTCATGCGAGCATCACCCTTCCCCTTTAGGCGAACAGCGCCCTACCCCTTCTCCACCAGGTCGATCAGGTCTTGGTGCGAGTGGATGTCCAGCTTCGCGTATATATGCTTGACGTGGGCTTTCACCGTGTTGCGCGATACCACCAGCTGCTCCTGGATGTAGGCGCGGTCGCGGCCGCGCGCGAGCATTTGGAACACCTCGAGCTCGCGCGGGGTCAGGCTGTACCGGCTTGCCAGCGCCCGGCAGCGCTCGTCGAACGTGGCCTTCGGCGCCTCGACCACCGCCGTCTCGACCGGTGTCACGCCATCGATGACCTCGCGGAAGCTGAACCGCCTCAGCCCAATGAGCGCATAGCCGACGAACAGCAAGATCAACGCCGCGGCGAACAGGTCGAACAGCGGCGTGCCCATGCCGGCCAGCGCATTCGCGCGCACGCCCAGCGTCGCACCCAGCGTAGACCCCAGGCTCGAAACGCCGCGGCCCCACGCGAACGCCGCCACCGCGCCGCGGCTATTGCGCGCCGCCACCGCGATAAGCACGGCCCACGCAACCATGTCGAACAACGTGTTGCCCGTGGAAAGCAGCAGCACCGTTGCGGTGCTCGAGCGCGGCAGGTCCATGGTCATGGCCAAGAAGCCCGCAACGATGAGCAGCACCGACACCTGCACGAGCAAATCGGCGGGGAAACGCCTCTCGGACAGCAGCGCCCAAACGGCCACCATCGCCACAGGCAGGATCACGAAAAACGACGACAGCGGCGCGCCGCCGACCTCGCCGAAGCGCAACGAGCAGCCGAACGCCACACGGAACAGGAACAGGCACACGAACAGCTGGCTGGCCAGCGGTAGGAACGAAGACGGGCGCGTGACCGAGAAATCGTGCGGAGCCTCGCCGGCCTGCGTCTGCTCGAGCACGGGGCGTGCATCGCGCCACGACAGGGCCCATGCGGCGAAGGGAGCCGCCAAGAAGATCGCCATACCCACCCACACGGGCAGCAGCCATGCGAACGCCGACGTCGCTCCCTGCACCACGAACGCCAGCGGGACCAGCACGCCCGCCTGGACAGAGGACAACCGCGACGCCGCGATGCCCGCGGTCAGAACGCACCAGGCGCGGCCAACCGCCAACGCGCACGACGCCAGCACCAGCAACGGCGCGCTTCCCAACCCCAGCGCCAACGGAAGGGCGCAGCCTGCCGCCATAAGGACAAGGGCGCCCGCATTCAACGCCCGCACATGCAAAAGCGCAGGCCGGAACGTTGCAAGCAAACCGATTGCTATAAGAACGGCCGCGTTGGCCGTGACGGATATGTCGCGTGCATATGTGAACACCCCGTCGAAGAACGGGAACACCGACACGTTCATGAACGACGAGACCGAAAGCACCAGCGACAACGCGGCGAACGAGCGCCAAAACGCCGGCGTGAACAAGTCGCGCACGTTAGCGCGGTCGGCTTCGGTATGCAGCTTCTTATCGGTCATGCCCGCATTCTATCATGGCGATATAGCGAAAGCGCCGTGCACCCAAAGGTGCGCGGCGCTTCATACGCTAACTTTCCGGCAGGTGCTACGCCTGGCCGGTTGCCGCCAGCATGCCGGCGCGGCGGCCTTCGACCATGGTGCGGCCGCAGGCCAGGCCCGTGAACAGGTTCGGGTAGCTGGTGCTGAAGAAGCCGCCCGAGCAGTCGCCGGCCATGTACAGGCCCTCGATCTCGGAACCGTCCTCGCGGAAGGGGTGCATGTTCGTGTCGATGCGCACGCCGTCGAGCGTGGCCAGGAACCATGCGCCGGTGCGGATGCCGTAGTACGGCGGGGGCTTCAGCGGCATCAGACGGTAGGGCTCCTTGTTGTAGTCCTCGTCCTTGCCGTTCTCCGCCATCTGATTGTAGCGGTTGAACGTCTCCACGAAGTTGTCCACCGGGATGTTCAGCTTCTGCGCCAGCTCCTCGGGGGTGTCGGCCTTCTGCAGATAACCCTTCTCCAGCAGCGGATCGAAGAACATCTTCGGCATCAGGTTGATGCTCATGTTCGACGGGCTGCCGTTATCGAACGGGTACAGGCGGCAGCAACCCACCTCGTTCATCTGCTTGACCTGCTCGACATAGTCGCTGTCGAAGATGTCGCAGTAGGTGTGGCCGGGCTGCATGACGGTGGAGTGCAGCATGTAGTCGTACGGGCCGGACTCGTTGCAGAAGCGCTTGCCGTTAAGGTTGACCTTCATGAACGGCTGCTCGCCGAACCAGTACCACTCGCCCACGATGCCGTCGCCCGCCTTCTCGTCAGGCTTGACGGCCGCGCGGTTGAACATGCATGCGGCGCCGATGGGGTCCATCTGGCCGCCGACCCACAACGCGGCCTTGATGCCGTCGCCCGTGGGGTTGCCGCCGGTGCCGTTACGGCCGATGGAGATGCGCATCTTCTGGTTCCAGGGCTGGCGCGCCTCCATCATCTCCAGGTTGTTGCCGTAGCCGCCCGTCGCCAGGATGACGCCCTTGGGAGCGTTGATGCGGATGTAATGGCGGTCGTTCACGTCGCGGGCGATGACGCCGACCACGCGGCCGCTCTCGTCCTGCTCTAGCTTGATGAGCTCGGTGGACCAGCGGAATTCGGCGCCCTTCTCCTCGGCGTACTCCTTGAGCGACACGCCGAAGTTGAAGTTCTTGTCCTCCTTGCCCTTGTCCGTCTTGTTCGGGCTGTGGCCGGTCGCCCACGCCTTGTCGCGCGCACCCTGGCCCTCCGTGCCGACGGAGCCTTCGAACTGCATGACCAGGCGACCGTCGCGCTCGACGATCTCGGTGAGCCAATCGATCAGGGCGCCGGATTCGTTCGCCCACACCTTCACCAGGTCGTAGTTGATGAAGCCGTTGGCATAGCGGACGATGTCCTCCATGGCCTCCATCTTATCGATCTTGAACTGCGGGTACTCGTCGAACGAGGCAAGCTGCAGCTTCGAGTCGATGGCACCGATATCCTCGCGCGGAGCGAGCACGGTGGAGGTGCGGTCGATGCCGAGCACCTTCGCGCCGTTCTCTGCGGCGGAGATGACGGCGGGCAGGCCGGCGGTACGGCAGCCCACGACCAGCACCTCGGTGTCGATGGTCTCGGTGATATCGCGCTCGGCGACCTCGGGAGCCTGGCCCAGCCAGCTGGGCGTGCCGGGCACCTGGCCGGCGCTCGCGTTTACCGGCTCCTCGCCGGCGGGGACGGTGTAGCCGTTGCCGCAGCCGGTCAGCGCGCCCATGGCGGCGGCGCCGATGGCAGTGATGCCCGCGCCCTTGAGGAAGGTGCGGCGGTCGAGTCCGTTATGCTGCATTCGGGGCCTCCCATCCCTCGGGCATGTTCAGTTTGTGGCACTGGTTGCACATGAGGACGCTCTTCTCGTGAGCCTTGTGGCAGTCGCCGCACTCGAGCGCCTGGTCCTGGTGGCTGCTATGAGGGTTGAACTGCTCGCCGTTGCCCTCGAATCCCCAGGTGCTGGCGACCACGTCGTCCATGTTGTGGCAGCCGCTCTTAGCGCAGAACTCCTCGCTGGCCATGTCGGCGCCATCGGCCAGCTTCGTGCCGTCGGCGGTCATGGGATAGTCATCGGAGGTCCACTTCATGACCTCGCCCACCTGCTCGGTGATCACGGGCTCATGGCAGCTCAGGCAGTTTTTGCCCGCCTCGGCGTGCGCGGTCACCAGCATGCCCTGGTCGCCGCTGTAGTACGTGTCGACGTAGCTGTCCATGGGGCTGTGGCAGATGGCGTTGCAGAAGCTGGGCGTCTCGTGCCACACCCAGAAACCCGCGCCCGCCACCACAATCACGGCAGCCACGACGCCGCCGATGATCCAGCCGCGCTTGGCCTTGCGCTTCGGAGAAGGCGCTTGCGCGCCCTCGCCGGGCTGGGAGATCTTCTCGTCTTCAGCCATACGTTCCTCTCCTTCTCCTTGGAACCTTCGGCAAGCCCGGCGGGTGCGACGACGCTCGAGGAAGACGTCCGCAACCGGATAACGGCCGCATGCTGGCGAAAGCGACGCGTTGCGCCGTGCCCCACCCGCCGGACTTGCCGCGGGGCCCTCCACGGCCCCATCCAACGCGCACATCATGCGCCCGCACAAGCGCGCACGCCTAGTACCCCCGCGGGGTAAACTTTTCGTTTACGCAGGTGAGAGCGGTGTAAGGGAGGCACAGAGAGCTACAGGCGGACACTTAGGGGACGTAGCATTAACTGTCAGGTATGGCCTTTCCGGGCATCCTCGTTCAAACGCAGACGCGTCGCCCCTTGGCCCGCCGCGGCCCCCTTAAGGCACCCGCGAAGGCCGCAAACAGCACCCGAAACGCTGAAGACCCCGCCGCGGACATGCCGCGACGGGGTCTTCGTAAGGAGGTGAGAGTTGAGAAAAGGTTCGAGGGGGCAGGATGCCGGTCCATAATCGGGACCTATGTCAGGGCAAGCGCCGCTCGCAACCTGCCGGAAGCGTTCGAACAAGCTAGTCGATCGAGATGGAGCGCGAGGTTTCAGGTTCAGGCTTGGCAACCTTCTTCGGCACGTCGATCTGCAGGGTGCCGTTATCGAACTTGGCCTTGATGTCGCCTTCCTCGATGTCGTCGCCGACATAGAAGGTACGGCTGCACTTGCCGCTGAAGCGCTCCTGGCGCACGTAGGTGCCCTTCTTATCCTCGGTTTCCTGCTTGGTTTCGGCCGTGACGGTCAGGTAGCCATCCTTCAGCTCGGCCTGCACGCCTTCCTTGTCGAAGCCCGGCAGGTCGATGGTCAGCTCGAAACCGGTCTCGGTTTCGCGGATGTCGGTGCGCATCAGGTTCGGCGTGGTCTTCACGCTCGGCGCCGCCATGGTGCCGAAGAAGTTGTCGAACGGGTCGGTCATAAGGTCGTTGAAAATACGATTAGAACGAGGTACCAGCATGGACATCATCGTCATCTCCGTTTCTTGGGGCGAAGCACGCTACCCGGCACCGGCCGATCTCCGGTCGGGTGCCTTGCCCGATGCGCTTGCCCGGCAGACGGTTGTGCCACATTGCGCAACGGCCGTCAAGCTTGCGAACGGGCCGGCAGGTTGTTCCGCCGCCGTTTCGGTTGCTTTCGTTGCGGCCCCGTTCAGGGGACCGTTCCTTTGAACAGTTATCGTTATAGACCCTGCGTTAGCACTCTGCAAGTGAGAGTGCTAACGCGTTACCTTCACGTCATTTTCGCGTCACGATGCGGGAACTTGAGGGGCCGAGGGAAGCCGCAAACCGCACGACGGGCGCCGAGAGCGCGCGGCAAGCGAAGCGCCAGACCGGCTAACCGCCCGCAAGCCGCACGGCGGGCGCCAAGGGCCCGCAGCGAGCGAGGCGCGGGGCCGGCTAACCGCCCGCAAGCGTCGCGCGGGCGCGAACCCAGCGACCCGTTGCCCAACTTCACGCGGCGTTCATGCTTCTTTAAGGCTTCTTTCAGGCGGCGCTCCTACTATATGAACCGTTCCTTATCCCTTTCCTTTACGGATCGCGCCCTCCCATCCGCGATCCGGCCAGGCGGAGTCTCCCACTCCCGCTTGGCACGCGGAGCGCGGGATTCCCGCCCACGTCCCGCCGATTCCCAAGACGCCGTCTTCCCATCGGCGCCGCTTTGCCGCCCCGTCTCCCATCCCGGGACGGCAAAGCCCATCGCGGGGTCTCCCTCCCCGCATCGCAGAGGACCGCCGCGGTTTCCCACCGCGGCGGTCCTGCGTTTAGGC
>OLNK01002252.1_pt1 | contig 11654 bp, 9 predicted proteins | sample 1672791 | NCBI WGS metagenome assembly OLNK01 (sample SAMEA3136724, study PRJEB25190) | human gut metagenome | biome: human gut; feature: human-associated habitat; material: faeces | place: Austria | collected 2013 | reverse complement strand
GCGAATTATCTGATGCAGATAAGAACTACACCATCGAGATGGGATACTTCAACTGTGACCACATGGTCGGTGCTATCATTGGTGAGAAAGCCGGTATTTACAAAGCTTTAGGACTGAATGTAAATGTAACAAAATCCGGTGAGACATTGAAAGCACTCACAAGCGGTGCTATGGACGTGGGATATACGGGTATCGAAGGTGCGATCCGTGCAGTAAACCAGGGCGCTCCATTCTCAATGGCTGCTGCGAACCACATGGGTGGATCACGTTATCTCGTAGCAAGTAACGACATTACAGATCCTTCCCAGTTAGTCGGCAAAACAATTTCCATGACCGCGGAACCTGAAATCGATCCTGAATTTTTAACATGGTCCAAAAAGCTTGGAATCCCAGCTGATGCTTCCAGTTACAACATCGTAGACATGGGATCTCAGGATGCTATGTTCGCACTGAAAGCCGGACAGATTGATGCTTTCACTTGCTGCGACCCTTATGCTTCCATCGCTGAGTTCGAAGGATTTGGACATATTCTCGGAATCGGCTGGGGCGGAGCTAATGTTGACTCTGACGCTACTGCTGATACATGGGGACTTTGCTGTATTTATGCTATGTCTAACGATTTCAAAGAGAAGCACCCAGAGCTTGCAAGACGTCTTGTATATGCCCATGAGATGGCTATCGAATACATGTACACGCATCCATACAATGCAGCTATGATGTTCGCAGACGGATTTGACGTTGATCCTTATGTAGCTCTTCGTACCATCTATATGAAGACAGTTGCTGAAGGACGTACAATCACATGGCACTTCTCTGAAAAGAATATTGAAAACTTTGAGAACTACTACACACAGTATCCACAGATTCCGGAAGAGGAAATTCCTCGTGTCAGTGACGTAAGTAAATTCATGACAACAGATATTTCAAAAGATGCTGGTGTTGATGATTTTGATGAATTTATCAAGAAGAACGTTGATGACAAGTTCCCACTTGGTATGACATTCGAAGACTGGTACAACGAAGCTAAGAAGATTGATGATATCTCCGATGATGAAGCAGTAGATATCTCCAAGACAGCTACATCTTATTTAAATAAAGACCTGAAAGATCGTCAGGCATATGAATAAGATATTCTTTAAACAAGTATTTACGAAAGAGCAGCCGCAATTGTGGCTGCTCCTTTTAAGTAATAAACTCTTATTCAGAATCGTCTACTCTTGGAAAATTCATAATAAATGTTGTTCCTTTTTCCTCTTCACTCTGCACCTGTATCCAGCCTCCGTGTTCTTCTACCATACGTTTCACTACAGTCAGTCCAATTCCGGTTCCTTTCCCATCTTTTTTCGTTGTAAAAAACGGTTCAAACACATGCTTTCGAAGGTCTTTTGGAATACCACAGCCATTATCTTCTACCACAAGCCTTACCATCTGTCCATCATCTACACTTAATCCAAACTGAAGTTTTATGCGTCCTTTTTTATCTCCGATTGCATGGATAGCATTCGTTACCAGATTCAGTATGATCTGATTCAGCGCTCCCACCTGACCTTTTATATAATAAGATGTACTGCATACAGATGTCTCAAATTTAATATTCTCCGGAATCAGCCTGCTTACAATACTAATACTGCTCTCCACGGCAAATGTGGCATTATACTCTGATAATACTCTCTCTGCTCTTCCCTGTCTGCTATAATTCAAAAGCTGTTTTGCTAGTTCTTCACATCTTTTTGCTGACATGTTTAATTCATAGACCTCTTCCGGCATCTCTTGCATGACTGTGTCATTATCTGATAATAGTTCACTATATAGCACAATCGGAGTCATAAGATTATTAAACTCATGTGCCAGCGCTCCTGTTAGAAATGTCATCGTTTTCGAATGATTATATTTCTGCATCAGACTTTCCTGATTCTTCATTGCTTCATTTGCCTCATTGAGTTCTTTTTCATGTGCCAGCGCTATCTTAAGCTTCTCTTCTTCTTTTTGCTGCTTTAAAATCCGATATCCGAAAATTCCAACCCAGATCAAAATCAGCACACCAAATAATGACAAATAAAAAGCAATCTTCACAATCGGTGCAGTAATATCCCTGTAATCTTCCACCACGCAAAGCACGAATTGAACCCCATTGAAATCAACGGTATTGTATGCCACAAGTTTCTGAGTCTTCTTTGGCGAGCCGCCTTCTACTTCATAAGACCATACAACTTCACAGCCAGATACATCTTTACTTGAAAATGAGATTTCTTCTTTTTCATTTCTTGCATCTGCCATGACTGTTGTACCATCAATATCTTTTACAATACAGTATCCCTGATTACCCACATTAAGATTAGAAAGATCCTGTTCTCCTTCATAAATCTCATCCAGATTCAATTCAATCTGAACATATCCCGCAATGCTGCGGTTCATATAGACTGCTTTTGTCAGATAAAGTACATATCCTCCGCTATATGTTTTCCTTATTGGTCCTGCAATAACGTGTCCTGGATTTTTTCCTGCCTCCTCGCAGGAATCTACTTCCCAGTCTTGCAATTGACTAACTTGATCCAGACGGATATATTTCCCCTTTTCTCCAATCTTCAATAAACTTGCTTCTATACTCTCTTCGCTTGCCATATCCCCAGATAATGCAGCATATACGAGATTACTTTTCCCTTGAAGAGTCGCTTTTAAGCTATGCGAACTGACTTCTGCAATATTCTGAATACTTTCTTTTTCATTATCAATGATTGCATCTCGTACAGTTTGATAACAGAATACTGCGCTTAACAGCAACAGCAACACTCCGGTCACTGAAATAATCAATTCTTTTCTTTTCCTATTCATTATTTCTTCTCATTCCCTTATAGTTGACTTTAAATTTTTTCATAGATATAATAGCTTTATGTTAATATGTTTTTTCATGATTACAATAACAGAAAGGCAGGTATTTACAAAATGCCAGATATCTCGGTTCTTATTATAGATGATGAACCTTCCATTTTAAAAGCAGTCAGTATGACCCTTAAACAGGAACATATCGCTGTCACCTGTGCAGATAACGGCACACTTGCACTTGATATCCTGAAAGCCAATACATTTGACTTAATCTTACTGGATATCATTATGCCGGATCAGGACGGGTTTTCCATTTTAAAGGTGATCCGCAGCAGTCAGAACTATACTCCGGTCATCCTCTTAAGTGGACGTGGTGAGGACTCGGCTCAGGTCAAAGGTCTGGAACTTGGTGCCGATGATTACATTACAAAACCGTTCAGCAAAACTGTACTGGTATCTAAGATCCGTGCCATGGTCCGGCGCACGAATCAGTATGTTTCAAGCTCCGATGAGGTGATTACCGAAGTAAAAAAAGGTCCTTTCGCGCTGCGGATGGATTCTCAGACTGTACTGAAAAACGGAAAGGAGATATCCCTTACTTCTAAGGAATTCTCCCTTCTCTATCTCTTTATTGAAAATCCAGAGTACATCTTTTCCAAACAGGAGCTGTTCTCCAAAGTCTGGAGAAGTGATAATTGCGATGACAGTACCATCCTCGTATACATCAAAAAGCTAAGGGATAAGCTGGAAGAAGATCCTTCTCATCCAACTCATATCTGTACTGTCTGGGGAAAAGGTTACAAGTTCTGCATTTAGCAGCAGTCCTCCATTCCCTCTCCAAAAAGATCCACCGGTTGGCCGTCTATCATACGATAGATGGCATAACCTACGGCTCCTTTTTTTTCTCCAGTAATAATAATCTCGATTTCTCCTTCTTTATCAATGTTCTTAAACTGAATTTTCTGATTCTCTACCGGTGCAGGTATCGGATCTGAAAAATCATAATTCGTACTATCTCCCTTATCTGTTACAACAATTGTCCGGTTACCTTCTTCCATTTTACAGATTACAACAAGATCATCCAGTCCATCATCTGTCACATCTTCTCTACAGGCAAGTAATACTTCCGCTGTCGGATAAGCATTTTTAAACACATTCAGAATAGGATCATCTTCCGGAACTGTCTTTGCATAACTCGTCTCACGCATTGTCTTTCCTGCTGTCTGCTTGTCAATCTTGCTCTCCTCATGCTTGTTCTCAAGCATGGATCTGGCTGCAAATGCAATGACTACTACAACTACCGCAAGAATCACTTTTGCCCAAATGCTGTCTTCTAATTTCTTTATTATATTCATCTCTCTACCTTTTATATTATTTCCTTCATCTATTATACAAGCTTTAACGCCCCTGTGTTACAAGCCCTTACACATGCAGGTTCCAATCCCATTGCTACCCTCACAGAGCAACCGTCACATTTGACAATTTTATGTTCAGAATCAAATCTTGGCACATCATAAGGACAGGCTTTCAGACACATCTTACACCCTTTGCAATTCTCTCTGACTGGTATTACAAAACCTCTTTCGTCTCTTTTTAGAGCTCCATAACGACAGACTTTTAAACAGGCTGCCTCCTCGCAATGCAGACAGCTCCTTGTCACATATATTTCGAGATCACTGTCCCCGCTTTTTTGCATCTCATATATTCTCGCTGGAACTGCGTATCCGTCAGCCTCATCATAATGTTGGTCCAGGCAGGCAACTATACAGGCCAGACACCCGGAACACCGTGCTTTATCACATTCTACTCTGCTCATTATTATGCCCCCTTTTTCACAATTCTGCAACAATAAGATTTGAATCCCGGAAATCCTGATATCGGATCAATGTACTGGTCATCGATCAAAAGATTAATGTCGTAATTCCCGGCACCATGATATACATTTACAGCACCTTGGAGGCAAGAAGAATTCACCACTGCCTCCATATCCATCTGTCCGACCGGAGTCTCAAGTGTGACCATCTCTCCTGTTTTCACGCTGTAATTTTCGGCATCTTCCGGATGTAATTCTACAATCGGACAATCCTCCAGATTTACCAGCCATGGCAGCCGATAGGTCCTGGAATGAAATAACTGTGGTTTTCTGCTTCCGGTACTTAATATAAGCGGATACTCTTTCATCGGCAATGTTTCCCGGAAATCATGATATGCCGGAACTCCTTCATGCCACTCTTTCTTACAGGCTTTAAGAATCGTAGATACGAACTCAATCTTTCCGGTAGGCGTATGGACCTTCATGATATCCTCTGTTGTTCTGGCTGGCATAATATGTTTTGCCGGCATCATACCATGTTCTTTTAACTCGTCCAATGTAAGTCCTGTCGGACTTAACCGATCTTCCAGATATTCTTCATAAGTACGATACGTTGGATTGCCAAGTGTAAATCCAAGCCGCTTTGCAAGCTCTAAAAGAATTTCCATATCATTCTTTGTTTCTCCCTGGTTCTCCACGACTTTTGGCTGATAATAGACCATCTGTGGTTCCAGCAGTTCAACCTGCTCCCGTTCCTGTGTAACAGCAACCGGAAGCAGGATATCTGCATATTTACATGTATCATTCATATATAAATCTGCACAGGAGAAAAATTCCACCTGTTTCATTCCCTCTTCGATCCGGTCCGGTCTTGGCCACATATGATGGTTCATTCCAAAGGAAATGAGATTACGGATTGGATATTTGCCATTTCCAAGGAGAAAATCTGCAATATGTTCTACCTGCAGCTCTCTGGAAGTTAATTTGTCCCACGCTGGAAACTCTCCATAATTCACTCCTTTTTCCGGATGCTCACGGTCTTTTTTTGTACCCATGAAAGAATCTTTCAGCATAGCTCTTGCAGGTCCCGGACCTGCAAAACCTCCCGGAATCCCAAAATTACCAGTAAGCGCCATCAATAGTCCGATTGCCCGTCCATTTTGCACCCCATTTATATTATGTACGACTGGTGATGCCGATAACATAATGGAAGTCGGTCCCTCTGCTGCAATCATTCTGGCAGTCCTTATCATATCGCTTTTCGGAACTCCTGTAATCTCTTCAACTTTTTCAGGAGTAAAATCCATAACATAGTCTCTATATTCTTCATATCCATAAGTATACTTTTCAATATATTCACAATCATGCAGATTTTCTGTGATGATTACTCTTGCCATGCCCAGTGCCAGTGCGCCATCTGTTCCTGGAATCGGACGAAGATGTAACTGTGCATATTCTGTAGTCGGTGTACACTTTGGATCAACAACAATCACTTTCGCGCCCCGGTCAACTGCATGTAAAAATCCGGCACCGCCTTTGACAGAATTACTGTATAAAGGATTCACGCCCCATACGACCAGAGTCCGGCACCGTCCAAAATCTGGTGGCATCAGCATAATATTTTGTCCAAAATTGCATTGGTTGGCCATCATAAGTGCATAAGCACATGTACTGGACTCGGTTCCATAATTTGGTGTTCCATATTTATTTACAAATTCTGTTATCTGTGGTCTGAACCACTTCGGATGTCCTACATAGACCATCGTCTGTTCCGGACCGTAAGCCTCTTTTACTGATTGCATCTTTTCTGCAATCGTATCAAGTGCTTCTTTCCAGCTAATCCGTTCAAACTTTCCTTCTCCACGTTTTCCGACACGTTTCATCGGATATAGGATCCGGTCTGAATTGTAAAGTGCCTGTTTTATCGCAGCACCTTTCACGCACACACGTCCATTTGCTTCCGGAAGTGTACAATTGCCTTCTGTTTTTATGATTTTTCCGTCTTTTATATAAAAATCTAAAAGGCAGTCTCCACCACAAAATCCACAGAATCCTGTCTTCACTTGAATTCCCGTCTCTTCTCCCGGAATCTTCGCTTTTAATAGCTCTTCTCTTGTTATTTTTTCCATAAATTTCTCCAATAGTTATAAGTCCCCCATCTTTCTATCTTTATATTATCCTACGCTTATAAGCACTTCGTCAAATTGGATTTATCTATATATCTATATAAAACCCATATATCTCTGGCAGGTTTACATTTTTCCTATGCTATCTTTAACTGTCATGCTTATTCTAAGATTATTCAAAAAATCTCATGGAATCGTCTAAAAACTTCTTTTTTCAGGTTGTTACTGTCTGTACTTTAGTGTATAATATAAACAACAACTATTCGATACTGGATATGCCGGTATAATATTATACATAAAGGAGAGTTTGCCATGGTAAATTTATTAACTGGCCCTAAAGGCAGCGGAAAAACACAACAAATGATTGAGCAGGCAAATAAGCAGGCGAAAGAATGTAAAGGTAATGTCGTTTTTATCAAAAAGACGCATCGCGATACCGCAAGTGTTGCATTTGATATCCGTACAATTTGTATGGATGATTTTCCATCTATTACGAATACCGATGAGTACATTGGTTTCTTATATGGAATGTATAGCTCCAACCACGATATTGAGTGCATTTTTATCGATGGTATTTTAAAACACGCAGATATTTCCATTGAAAATATTCCGGGATTTATTGACCGTCTGAAAAAACTCTCCGAGGAATGCGGTATCAATTTTTATGTAAGTATCAGCGCAGAAAAAGCAGAATTAAAGGACATTAATTTGGATGGCTGCACTCTTTTAAATTAAATGGATCAAATAATGAAACAAGCGGACAGTCTATCTTAAGATGGACTGTCTGTTTTTATGCATATTTTCTACAACGAATGAAAAGGTAACAAAATACTATGAGCGATAACAATTCAGGAATCAAAGCATCAAAAAGACGCCAGATGGAAGCCAGGCGCAGACGCCTCAGACGCAGAAAAAGAAAACGCGCCATGCTGCTTGGAGGCATGTTATGTACAGCCTGTCTGATTCTATTTAGCACAATATATGGCATCCGTCATCTGTTACATAAACATACTGACACAAAAGAAGCCGTTAAGACTTCCCAGAAGCAGACAGCCAAAAGTAAGGACACTTCCTCTTCCAAAGAAAAAATTGACACTTCTGCTGTAAAAACGCAAGAACTTGTCATTAACACAGATACTAACTCTGACAAGGGAAAAAAAGGCAGCTCCTCAAAGGGACCTACCACCATCACTATAAGTTCTATGGGGGACTGCACACTTGGAACTGATGAAAGTTTTGATCAGTCCACCAGCTTTAATGCTTACTACAACGAATATGGCGCAGACTATTTCTTTAAAAATGTCCGTTCTATCTTAGAAGCTGATGATTTGTCTGTTGTAAACTTTGAGGGAACACTGACCGAAGAGACGAGCCGTGCTGATAAAACCTTTGCATTTAAAGGGCCTGCCAAATATACTGACATTTTAACCGGAAGTTCCGTGGAAGCCGCCAATATTGCAAACAACCACAGCAAAGACTACGGCACAAAAAGCCAGAAAGATACCATCGAAAATCTGTCAAACGCAGGCATTGCTACATTTGGCTATGAAAATGTCGTTGTGGTGGATGTAAAAGGTATTAAAGTCGGACTTACCGGTATCTATGAACTTGCCGAGCATGAGCAGAAAGCAACGCAAATCAAAGAAAATATCCAGGCCTTAAAAGATGCAGGGGCACAGATTATTATCGTTAATTTCCACTGGGGAATTGAAAAAGAATACATACCAAATGCTACCCAGAAAAAACTTGCACATCTGGCCATCGATGAAGGAGCCGACCTTGTCATTGGTCATCACCCACATGTACTGGAAGGCATTGAAAAGTATAATGGAAAATATATTGCCTACAGTCTGGGAAACTTCTGTTTTGGGGGAAATAAAAATCCTTCTGATAAGGATACGATGATCTTCCAACAGACTTTTACCATCGACACAGACGGTAAAGTTGCCGATGACGATAACATTAACATCATTCCTTGTTCTCTGTCTTCTTCCAGTAATAAAAACGATTACTGTCCGACACCTCTTGAAGGTGATGAAGCAGAACGCGTCAGACAAAAGATAGAAAAATACAGCGAAGGGCTCTAAGCCTTCCACTGTATTTTTCATTTTATTCACAAATGTTACTTAATTTTAAGGCTTACAACTGTATCTGCCTTCTCGCCTTTCTTATATTCCATCGTCACAGTCTGTCCTGCTTCACACCGGACTACATCAATGTAATCAACTACAGACACATCGAAAATATCCTCTGAACCATCAATCATCAGATAATAATGAGAAGTTCCATCAATGACCGCCTGTGCAATCTTTGTAATCTCTCCGGTGATTGTCTCAATCTCTCTGTCGTCCTTCGCTTCTTCTTTCACACCATTGCTTAAGAGCAGATTCAGATAATTGTCCTCACACTGACTCACACTGTCTCCGATAGCAACGATCTGATATTTCTGCACGTTTACCATGGCATATTTCTTAACCAGTCCCGCATCATCCTTTAATGCGATAAAATAAGTCGGCTCTCCGGATATATTAAGAAGCAGTGGAAATGTTGCGGTATACTTCAGATTCTGCACCTGTCCTTCTGCTGAAGACATAGCGGAAGCTTCTGTTGCTCCCTCACATTCATAATACTTTGTTTCCATTGTTCTCTGATTGGATAATACAAATCCAACATTAGACTGATCTCCGTTGACCGAAGTCACGCCTGTGTACATCCATACGTCATCGTCCAGTGCAAGATAATTGTAACCATCTGTTGTCTTCAGGCAGTCTTTCTGGCTCAGCACACTGTTGAAAAATCCATGTTTCAGTGTTCCATAATAGTCAAACAGATTGACAAGAAGATCTGCAGAATAGACTCTGTCTACCCACTCCGGAACATCTGTTGTCTTATAAGTCGTTGTTTCACCGGTAATAGCATTACAGATCACAACTTTACCGATCGTCTCACCGCCAAACAGACCGATGTTATATTTTTTCACCGGCGCGATCCAGTATGGCACACCATCATCATCAATTTCAAAGCTCAAATCCCCGTAAATGTATGTCGGATGTGCAAATCGCAGATGCCGGTAAATGTTCCGGTTAAAGTACTCACTGTTCACATATTTCATGCCTTTATCCAGCTTTACAAGCTCTGTATTCTGATTTGCCATATTAATACGAATATATGCCGGTATTCCTTCTGAACGGTTCGTAAACCACTTAATAATACTGGCATATCGAAGTGGCGTTACACGCACCGGATTATCCTTATAATTAATCTGGGAATAGATGTCATCTGCCTCAAACTGTGAAACCATATCTACCATACTTCCCATCTTACGGTCTCCCAAAAGTGCAGCAGTATCTCTGTCCAGAAGCGGAATCTTATCAAAGGAAAGCTCTTCTACATCTTCTGTAAAATTTCCCTGCTCTATCTTCATCAGCTTCTGATATTTCTTCGCATTAACAATCGGGGAAGATAAAATACTTCCAATGAAATAAACTGCACCAAGCACAAGCAAAAGTATCACGCCTGCCCGGAGTATTTTGCTCTCTTTCAAATCGCTGATACGAATTTTCGCAGGATTTCTGAATCCATAAAAAAAGAGTTTCACAATTAAAGCTATTACGATTAGAAATAATACTGCTCCCCACGTATCTGTAGAGTGAATGTTGATTGCCGGTATAGTCACATAATAATAAATTGCTGCAACGATTACCACAATCAGGGCTATTAAACCTTTTGTCTTTGTTTTCATAACTTTCTCCTTTTAAAACTTTCTCTTCCATGCAAACATAGTAAGGAAAGTAAGAAACGGGAAGATTTCCAGACGTCCTGCAAGCATATCTATACAGAATACAATCTTTGACAAGATTGAAAAATCTGCAAAATTTCCAGTCGGTCCGACTGCCGAAAGTCCCGGTCCGATATTATTAAGTGTTGCCATTACAGATGTAAATGTCGTAGTAAAGTCCTGATTATCCAGAGAAATGATCAACACAGATACAATTGCCAGCAGTGCATATGCCATCAGATATACATAGACCCCTCGTAAAGTCTCATCGCTGATCTTCTTTCTATTGATCCGGATCAGATTCACAGATTTCGGATGCACAAGCTGCTTGATTTCTCGTTTTACTCCTTTGAATACAATCATGAGACGTGACACTTTAATACCGCCTCCGGTGGAAGATGCACAGGCTCCAATGATCATCAGCAGCACTACAATACACTGGGAGAATGTCGGCCAAAGATTGAAATCTGTCGTCGCATAACCCGTTGTCGTAATGATCGTTGATACCTGGAACAAGGCGTACCGGAATGCTTTCATGATACTGCCATACATCTGATTTGTATTCAAAGTGATCAGAATTGTTGCTGTCGCAATAATTCCAAGATACACTCGAAGTTCTTCATTTTTCCAGAATGCTTTAAAGTCTCCCAGGAGCATAAAATAATACAGGTTAAAGTTGATTCCAAACAGAATCATAAAAATTGAAATAACGTAGTCAATATATACACTGTCAAAATGTCCTACGCTGTCTGCATAATTGGAAAATCCTCCGGTTCCTGCAGAGCCAAACGCATGGATCAGACTGTCAAACAGATTCATTCCTCCAAACATAAGAAAAATGGCCAGAATCAGTGTCAATCCAAAATAAATTCCATACAGAATTCTTGCTGTCGTTTTGGTCTTTGGAACAAGCTTATCTTTCTCCGGTCCCGGAACTTCTGCACGCATCAGATACATGGAATTCTTCTTGTCCAGATTCGTCAGCATCAGAACAAAGACAAGCACTCCCATACCTCCAATCCAGTGAGTGAAACTTCGCCAGAACAGCATACACTGTGGTAATGCTTCTACATCTCTTAAGATGGACGATCCAGTTGTTGTAAATCCAGATACC
>OLNK01002248.1_pt1 | contig 11669 bp, 10 predicted proteins | sample 1672791 | NCBI WGS metagenome assembly OLNK01 (sample SAMEA3136724, study PRJEB25190) | human gut metagenome | biome: human gut; feature: human-associated habitat; material: faeces | place: Austria | collected 2013 | reverse complement strand
GCTGGCGGCACCACTGGCCGACATCGTGCTCAACAGTACGCAGGCGTCTTTCTGTACCGAATACCGCGTCGTGACCGGAGGCTCGGATGAGTGATTCGCGACTGCTGCCGACCGGCTCATCACCGCTTGAAGTCGCCGCTGCAAAAGCCTGTGCGGAAATTGAAAAAACGCCGGTCAGTATTCGTGAGCTGTGGAACCCGGACACCTGCCCGGCAAATCTGCTGCCGTGGCTGGCGTGGGCGTTTTCGGTCGACAGATGGGATGAAAAGTGGCCGGAAGCGACCAAACGCGCCGTTATACGCGATGCCTATTTCATCCACTGTCATAAAGGCACTATAGGTGCAATCCGGCGTGTGGTGGAGCCGCTGGGCTATCTCATCAACGTGACGGAGTGGTGGGAAACCAGTGACCCGCCCGGCACCTTCCGGCTTGATATTGGTGTACTGGAAAGCGGTATCACAGAGGCAATGTATCAGGAAATGGAACGGCTGATTGCTGATGCCAAACCTGCAAGCCGTCACCTTATTGGCCTGAACATTATCCAGGACATTCCCGGCTGTCTGTATACAGGCGGTGTGGTCTGTGATGGTGATGTTATTACTGTTTATCCCGGATAAGTGAGAAACAATGAGCACGAAATTTAAACCCGTTATCACTACTGCCGGAGCCGCAAAGCTGGCAGCCGCCACTGTCCCCGGCGGGAAAAAAGTAAACCTGTCTGCAATGGCCGTGGGTGACGGTAATGGCAAATTGCCGGTGCCGGATGCCGGTCAGACGAAACTGGTGCATGAGGTCTGGCGTCACGCTCTGAATAAAGTCAGCGTGGATAACAAGAATAAAAACTATATCGTGGCTGAACTGGTTGTACCGCCAGAAGTGGGCGGCTTCTGGATGCGTGAACTTGGTCTGTATGACGATGCCGGAACACTGATTGCGGTATCCAACATGGCAGAAAGCTATAAGCCAGAACTGGCTGAAGGCTCCGGACGTGCGCAGACCTGCCGCATGGTTATTATTCTCAGCAACGTGGCGTCCGTTGAGCTGAGTATTGATGCCAGCACGGTGATGGCGACGCAGGATTACGTCGATGACAAAATCGCAGAGCATGAGCAGTCCCGCCGCCATCCTGACGCCACGCTGACAGAAAAAGGTTTTACTCAGTTAAGCAGTGCAACAAACAGCACCAGTGAAAAGCTGGCGGCAACGCCAAAAGCGGTCAAGGCAGCAAATGACAACGCAAATTCACGTCTGGCGAAAAATCAGAACGGTGCAGATATCCAGGATAAATCAGCTTTTCTGGACAATATTGGCGTTACCAGCCTGACGTTTATGAAACACAATGGAATGATTCCAACCACTGACAATCTTGACTCCTATGGCCCAGAAGAAAAATATCTTGGAACGTGGTCATGTCCGTCACAATCCACTGCAAAACCAGAGTCTGGTTACCCTGAAGATAAAGGCAATGGGGTTCTGGAAGTATTCAATGCTGGTCGCTTTCACTGCACACAACGCTACACCACCCGAACCGGTAATATTTACATTCGGATGCTTGATGCAGAATGGAACCCAGCCAGTCCAACATGGAGTGCATGGAGAGTTATTACAAGCGGGACTCGACCATTAAGCACGTCAATTGACCTGAATTCTTTAGGTGGCGCGGAACACCTGGGAATATGGCGCAATAGCAGTACATCAATAGCCTCATTTGAACGTCATTTCCCGGAGGACGGGAGCTTTGGTCAGGGTATTCTGGAAGTCTTTGAAGGCGGTCTGTATGGGAGAATGCAACGTTACACCACCCGTAGTGGGACTATGTACATTCGCGGACTGACTGCCTCATGGGATGCAGAGAATCCACAATGGGAGGACTGGATTGCTGTTGGGTATCAGTCCACGGGATGGACTTATTCAGGGGATCTTGATGACCTTTTAAAGCCTGGTATTTATAGCGTCACGAAACAGGCCACAAACGCACCAGTCACCGACTCTAAAGATCTTGCTGTTGGCTCAATAGTTGAAGTGAAAAAACGTTGTGATATTGAATCGTATATCCAGACATATACGACAGTTTCTGCAACGGATGCCTATAAAAACCGGACATTTCAACGAACTCGTGCCAGCGGTGAAGCTGACTGGGGGGAATGGGCGGAAGTTTACAACTCAAAATCATTACTCACTAAATTAGGTGTCGGCGGTGTTACCGACAGGTTATCCAGTCTGGACTGGCAGACCTACGACTTTGTGCCGGGCAGCATGATAACTGTCAGACTCTCCGATATGACCAATATCCCCGATGGGATGGAATGGGGCGTCATTGATACTAACCTGATAAATATCACTGTTGGCCCCAGTGAAGGTGGAGGTGTCGCCCGTTCAATGCAGGTATGGCGCAGCACCTCAAACAAAACCAACTATCGTTTTTTTACAGTCCGCTTATATGGCAATCCTGGGGAGCGTAGCTTCAATATTCGTCGGCTACCAATTATCGACGAAGCCCAGACATGGGAGGCAAAACAGACATTCAGTGCAGGCCTCTCTGGTGAACTGTCCGGCAATGCGGCGACAGCAACAAAGCTGAAAACAGCCCGTAAAATTAATAACGTTTCGTTTGATGGAACATCAGATATTAACCTGACGCCGAAAAATATTGGTGCATTTGCTTCAGGAAAAACAGGAGACACCGTTGCGAATGATAAAGCCGTTGGATGGAACTGGAGTAGCGGAGCCTATAACGCAACTACTGGTGGGGCATCAACGTTAATTCTTCATTTTAATATCGGTGAAGGAAGTTGTCCCGCAGCCCAGTTCCGCGTTAATTATAAGAACGGCGGTATTTTTTATCGTTCTGCTCGTGATGGTTACGGATTCGAGGCTGACTGGTCTGAGTTTTATACCACAACGCGAAAACCTACAGCGGGAGATGTCGGTGCACTGTCGTTATCTGGTGGTCAATTGAATGGTGCACTGGGCATCGGAACATCCAGTGCTCTTGGCGGTAATTCGATTGTTTTGGGTGATAATGACACGGGCTTTAAACAAAATGGTGATGGTAATCTGGATGTTTATGCTAATAGCGTCCATGTTATGCGCTTTGTCTCCGGAAGCATTCAAAGTAATAAAACCATAAATATTACGGGGCGTGTTAATCCTTCGGATTACGGTAACTTTGATTCCCGCTATGTGAGAGATGTCAGACTTGGCACTCGTGTTGTTCAGACCATGCAGAAAGGGGTGATGTATGAGAAAGCAGGGCACGTAATTACAGGGCTTGGTATTGTCGGTGAAGTCGATGGTGATGACCCCGCAGTATTCAGACCAATACAAAAATACATCAATGGCACATGGTATAACGTTGCACAGGTGTAATTTATGCAGCATTTAAAAAATATTACTGCGGGTAATCCAAAAACTGTTGCCCAATATCAACTGACAAAAAATTTTGATGTTATCTGGTTATGGTCCGAAGAGGGAAAAAACTGGTATGAGGAAGTAAGTAATTTTCAGGAAGACACGATAAAGATTGTTTACGACGAGAATAATATAATTGTCGGCATCACCAGAGATGCTTCAACGCTTAACCCTGAAGGTTTTAGCGTTGTCGAGGTTCCTGATATTACCGCCAACCGACGTGCTGATGACTCAGGTAAATGGATGTTTAAGGATGGTGCTGTGATTAAGCGGATTTATACGGCAGACGAACAGCTGCAACTGGCGGAATTACAGAAGTCAGCTTTGCTTTCCGAAGCTGAAACTATCATTCAGCCACTGGAACGCTCTGTCAGACTGAATATGGCAACAGATGAGGAGCGTAGCCGACTGGAAGCATGGGAACGCTACAGTGTTCTGGTCAGCCGTGTGGATCCTGCAAATCCTGAATGGCCGGAAATGCCGCAATAAGTTGTATGATCTCTGGAGTGAGCTAACGTATCTATAGCACAGAGTAAAGCCTAATCTGACAGTCTGCTCTGTGCTAGGAGCGGACTGACCTGCTCCCCGATGATTAATACACAGCTATGCTAGTAATGTCCGTAGATCGCTGTGTGTTGCATCCATCGGTTGAACTCACAGTCCAAACCAGACTGTCAGCTTTGATTAGATTCTACCTACTCAACCTGTCAGATAAGGTCTGAGCTAATACATCTAATATATGGCTTTGTGCAGGGGACGGCTATCGCGAACGTTAGGCCAGGTATCTGAATACGCACAGTTCACTTGGTTGTACTTCTTGCACTGATCTGCTATCCCGCACAGCTATTTATAGGTAATCTTCAGTGTATAATCTGCCAACTTATGGAAGCTTGTACAACAGGAGAAATATATGAAAAAAGAATTGTTTGGACGTTGCCCGTTTGATCTTGACGAAGATGTAAAAAAAATAGCCGCGATAAATAAATATATCCATGCAAAATTTGAGGAGCATAAAAATAAAATAGACAACCTAAAGGGTGTGGAACAAAAATTGATGGTCTTACAGTACTTTAATGTACTGAATGAACTTAGTAATCAGGCTATCTCTTCTTTGAATATAGGAGCCTTTTCAGCATCGGAAGTATTAGCTAGGGTTATAATAGAACAGGCTGCCAATCAATTTTATATAGCAATAGATGATGGCGAAAATGCACAAGCATTACTCAAGGCTAGTAAGAAATTAGTTCATAGTAATGGAAAACGGTGGCTGGAGTGTTTAAAATCCAAAGGAATGACTAATCCAGCAGCAAATGAAAGGATTCGCATGGGAAAAGAACTAACTGATCTATTTAATAGATTGTGGCCAAATACACCTGAATATCCAGGAACCAGAAAACTTTTTGAATTAATTGGCTGGGAAACACACTATCATGCCCATTACGTTCCCCTTTGTGATTCAATACATACATTCTCTGATGATATGGTAAATATAGTATCTCTATATAATGCAATCCAAAGTGATGAAACTACTGCTATCGAATTCATTCTTGCAGTTAAACAAGAAAATAAACGGCTGGCAATTTATAATTTTGTAATTGCTACGGCCCTTCGGTGTGAGGCCTTAGTAAATGTATTTAACTCTTTAGGTTATCAGGATATTATAACAGAAATGACACCAACAATAGATACAGTCAACCAGACTATAATTCGATATGATGATTTTGATCATTCCAGAATTGATGATTGTCAATAATTAATTGACAGAATACGTACATGCGCAACAACTAGTGATAGTTGACTTATTTTCGCTCTTGAGAGACAACCATACTCAAATCTCCCACATTGCAGGAGATTTGAATATGAAAACATCACCGTGGAATAAAGACCGTACCATCGGTCAAAAAAGGCCACTTCAGATATCTCATATCTGGGGGATCCGGATTAGACTTGAGTTGGAAGGTAAATAAATTGTCAGTCGGAAAATAAGTGAGTACAAATCAGGGCAGGTGAGCGAATTGCCCGCCTTTTCTTTACCGGTGGTTGTGCTGTCGATTAGCCAACCGGGACAAATAGCCTGACATCTCCGGCACAACTGAAAATACCACTCACCCATTAACCACGGAGTTAAACGGATGAGCGACTATCATCATGGCGTGCAGGTGCTGGAGATTAACGACGGCACCCGCGTCATTTCCACCGTATCCACCGCCATTGTCGGCATGGTCTGCACGGCCAGCGATGCGGATGCGGAAATCTTCCCCCTCAATAAACCGGTGCTGATCACCAATGTGCAGAGCGCAATTGCAAAGGCCGGTAAAAAAGGCACGCTGGCGGCATCGTTGCAGGCCATCGCTGACCAGTCAAAACCGGTCACCGTTGTCGTGCGCGTGGAAGACGGAACCGGCGACGACGAAGAAACGAAACTCGCGCAGACCGTTTCCAATATTATCGGCACCACTGACGAAAACGGTCAGTACACCGGACTGAAAGCCCTGCTGGCGGCGGAGTCGGTAACCGGTGTTAAACCGCGCATTCTCGGTGTGCCGGGACTGGACACCAAAGAGGTGGCTGTTGCACTGGCATCAGTCTGTCAGAAGCTGCGCGCTTTCGGGTATATCAGCGCATGGGGCTGTAAAACCATTTCCGAGGTGAAAGCCTACCGTCAGAATTTCAGCCAGCGTGAGCTGATGGTCATCTGGCCGGATTTCCTCGCATGGGATACGGTCACCAGTACCACCGCCACCGCGTATGCTACCGCCCGTGCACTGGGCTTGCGCGCTAAAATCGACCAGGAGCAGGGCTGGCATAAAACACTGTCCAACGTCGGGGTGAACGGTGTTACCGGCATCAGCGCATCTGTATTCTGGGATTTGCAGGAGTCCGGCACTGATGCTGACCTGCTTAACGAGTCAGGCGTCACAACGCTGATTCGCCGTGATGGTTTCCGCTTCTGGGGTAACCGTACCTGCTCTGATGACCCGCTGTTCCTCTTTGAAAACTACATCCGCACCGCGCAGGTGCTGGCCGACACGATGGCTGAGGCGCACATGTGGGCGGTGGACAAGCCCATCACCGCAACGCTGATTCGCGACATCGTTGACGGCATCAATGCCAAATTCCGTGAGCTGAAAACAAACGGCTATATCGTGGATGCGACCTGCTGGTTCAGCGAAGAATCCAACGATGCGGAAACCCTCAAGGCCGGAAAACTGTATATCGACTACGACTATACACCGGTGCCTCCTCTCGAAAACCTGACCCTGCGCCAGCGTATTACCGATAAATACCTGGCAAATCTGGTCACCTCGGTTAACAGCAATTAAGGAGCCTGACCGATGGCAATGCCGCGCAAACTCAAGTTAATGAACGTCTTTCTGAACGGCTACAGCTATCAGGGCGTTGCAAAGTCCGTCACGCTGCCAAAACTGACCCGTAAGCTCGAAAACTATCGCGGTGCGGGGATGAACGGCAGCGCACCGGTAGACCTCGGCCTTGATGACGATGCGCTGTCAATGGAGTGGTCTCTCGGGGGCTTCCCGGATTCGGTTATCTGGGAGCTTTACGCCGCAACCGGTGTGGATGCCGTGCCGATTCGTTTTGCCGGTTCTTACCAGCGCGACGATACCGGCGAAACGGTGGCCGTCGAGGTGGTCATGCGTGGACGTCAGAAAGAAATCGACACCGGCGAGGGGAAACAGGGAGAAGACACCGAGTCGAAAATCTCCGTGGTCTGTACCTATTTCCGGCTGACGATGGACGGTAAGGAGTTGGTCGAAATTGACACCATCAACATGATTGAGAAGGTGAACGGCGTCGACCGGCTGGAGCAACACCGCCGCAATATCGGCCTGTGATTTTCATCCGGTCAGCCGGGCTGACCGGTTAACCCCGATTCATAAGTGAGAAAACCATGAACAAAGAAAATGTGATTACCCTGGACAATCCGGTCAAGCGTGGTGAGCAGGTTATCGAACAGGTCACGCTGATGAAACCCAATGCCGGGACGCTGCGCGGTGTCAGTCTGGCTGCGGTCGCAAATTCCGAAGTCGATGCACTGATTAAAGTGCTGCCGCGCATGACGGCACCGATGCTGACCGAGCAGGAGGTCGCCGCGCTGGAACTGCCTGACCTTGTGGCGCTGGCCGGTAAGGTGGTCGGTTTTTTGTCGCCGAACTCGGTGCAGTAACGTTTCCGAAAAATCTCTCGGTCGATGACCTGATGGCGGATGTGGCAGTGATATTTCACTGGCCGCCATCAGAACTGTATCCCATGAGCCTGACCGAACTCATCACATGGCGCGAAAAGGCGCTCCGGCGAAGCGGAAACACGAATGAGTAACAATGTAAAATTACAGGTATTGCTCAGGGCTGTTGACCAGGCATCCCGCCCGTTTAAATCCATCCGCACAGCGAGCAAATCGCTGTCGGGGGATATCCGGGACACACAAAAATCACTGCGCGAGCTGAACGGTCACGCATCCCGTATTGAGGGATTTCGCAAGACCAGTGCACAGCTCGCCGTGACTGGTCAGGAACTGAAAAAAGCCAGACAGGAAGCCGCAGCTCTGGCTGTCCAGTTTAAAAATACTGAACGACCGACAAATGCACAGGCAAAGGCAATGGAAGCCGCGCGTAAAAATGCGTCTGAGTTACAGGCGAAATATAACAGCCTGAGATTGTCGGTACAGCGCCAGCGTCAGGAATTGAGTCAGGCGGGTATTAATACCCGTAATCTGGCGCATGATGAACGAGGGCTGAAAAACCGTATCAGTGAAACCACCGCACAGCTTAACCGTCAGCGTGACGCGCTGGCACGTGTCAGTGCACAACAGGCAAAACTTAACGCAGTCAAACAGCGTTATCAGGCCGGAAAGGAACTGGCCGGAAATATGGCCTCGGTGGGCGCTGCCGGTGTGGGGATTGCGGCGGCGGGAACGATGGCCGGAGTTAAGTTGCTGATGCCCGGTTATGAGTTTGCGCAGAAAAACTCAGAATTGCAGGCCGTGCTCGGAGTGGCAAAAGACTCCGCCGAAATGGCCGCGCTCCGCAAGCAGGCGCGCCAGCTCGGCGATAATACCGCCGCCTCGGCGGATGATGCGGCCGGTGCGCAGATTATCATTGCGAAAGCGGGTGGAGATGCTGCGGCTATTCAGGCGGCAACGCCGGTCACGCTGAATATGGCACTGGCGAATCAGCGGTCGATGGAAGAAAACGCGCAACTGTTACTGGGGACTAAGGCATCCTTTCAACTGTCAAATGATGATGTCAGCCATGTGGGCGACGTGTTGTCGGCAACGATGAATAAGTCGGCGGCTGATTTTCAGGGACTCAGTGATGCACTGAGTTACCTCGGGCCGGTTGCGAGGACGGCAGGTGTAAGTCTTGAGCAGGCAGCGGCCATGACAGGTGTGCTGCATGACAATAACATCAGGGGGTCAATGGCGGGTACGGGTAGCAGTGCCGTTGTCACCCGATTACAGGCACCGACTGGAAAAGCATGGGATGCACTCAAAGAGCTTGGCGTTAAAACCTCGGACAAAAAGGGAAATATGCGTCCGTTGTTCACCATTCTGAAAGAGATTCAGGCCAGCTTTGATAAACACAAGCTGGGAACGTCTCAGAAGGGGGAATACCTTAAAACCATTTTTGGTGAGGAAGCCCTGAAATCAGCGAACGTTTTACTGGCAGCGGCAGCAAGCGGAAAACTGGATACGCTGACCGCCACGCTGAAAGCCTCGGACGGTAAAACGGAAGAGCTGGTTAAAATCATGCAGGATAACCTCGGCGGTGACTTTAAGGAGTTTCAGTCCGCTTATGAGGCGGTGGGGACTGACCTGTTTGACCAGCAAGAAGGCACACTGCGTAAGCTCACGCAGACGGCCACAAAGTATGTGTTAAAACTCGACGGCTGGATACAGAAAAACAAATCACTGGCGTCAACCATTGGCCTCATTGCCGGTGGCGCACTGGCGCTGACTGGTGTCATCGGTGCCATTGGCCTTGTAGCCTGGCCGGTTATCACCGGCATCAATGCCATTATCGCGGCAGCAGGCGCAATGGGGGCAATCTTCACGACGGTTGGTAGTGCCGTTATGACGGCCATCGGTGTGATTAGCTGGCCGGTTGTGGCCGTGGTGGCTGCCATTGTCGCCGGGGCGTTGCTTATCCGTAAATACTGGGAGCCTGTCAGCGCATTCTTTGGCGGTGTGGTTGAAGGGCTGAAAGCGGCATTTGCGCCGGTGGGGGAGCTGTTCACGCCACTTAAGCCGGTGTTTGACTGGCTGGGCGAAAAGTTACAGGCCGCGTGGCAGTGGTTTAAAAACCTGATTGCACCGGTCAAAGCCACCCAGGACACCCTGAACCGTTGCCGTGACACGGGCGTCATGTTCGGGCAGGCACTGGCTGACGCGCTGATGCTGCCGCTTAATGCGTTCAACAAATTACGCAGCGGCATTGACTGGGTACTGGAAAAGCTCGGGGTCATCAACAAAGAGTCAGACACACTTGACCAGACCGCCGCCAGAACTCATGCCGCCACGTATGGCACCGGTGGTTATATTCCGGCGACCAGCTCTTATGCAGGCTATCAGGCTTATCAGCCGGTCACGGCACCGGCTGGCCGCTCTTATGTGGACCAGAGTAAAAACGAATATCACATCAGCCTGACGGGTGGTACTGCACCGGGGACACAGCTTGACCGCCAGTTACAGGATGCGCTCGAAAAATACGAGCGGGATAAACGTGCGCGCGCCCGTGCCAGCATGATGCATGACGGTTAAGGAGGTGACGAAAAATGATGCTCGCGTTAGGTATGTTTGTTTTTATGCGCCAGACGCTGCCACACCAGACCATGCAGCGTGAATCAGATTATCGCTGGCCGTCAAATTCCCGTATCGGTAAACGGGATGCCTACCAGTTTCTCGGCGTTGGTGAGGAAAACATGACGCTTGCCGGTGTGCTTTATCCCGAACTGACCGGCGGCAAGCTGACGATGACCACGCTCAGACTGATGGCAGAGGAAGGCCGGGCGGGGCCGTTGCTGGATGGTACCGGCATGATTTACGGCATGTATGTCATCAGCAGGGTGAGTGAAACAGGGAGTATTTTCTTTGCAGACGGCACACCCCGGAAAATTGATTTTACGCTGTCGCTCACCCGCGTTGATGAATCACTGGCCGCGCTTTATGGCGATATCAGTAAACAGGCGGAGTCGCTCATCGGTAAGGCTGGCAGTATGGCGACCAGATTCACAGGTATGACGGGGGCGGGATAATGCTGGATACGCTGACATTTGATGCAGGCAGTACGCTGACGCCGGATTACATGCTGATGCTCGACAGCAGGGATATTACCGGCAATATCAGCGACCGTCTGATGAGTATGACCCTGACGGATAACCGGGGCTTTGAGGCTGACCAGCTTGATATTGAACTGAACGATGCCGACGGGCAGGTCGGGCTGCCGGTTCGTGGCGCTGTCCTGACGGTGTATATCGGCTGGAAAGGTTTTGCCCTGGTATGCAAAGGGAAATTTACCGTTGATGAGGTTGAACACCGGGGCGCACCGGATGTGGTCACCATCCGCGCACGGAGTGCAGATTTTCGCGGGACGCTCAATTCCCGCCGTGAAGGCTCCTGGCATGACACCACGCTCGGTGCAATTGTTGAGGCGATAGCCACCCGTAACAGGCTGGAAGCCAGTGTCGCTCCGTCACTGGCCGGAATTAAAATTCCGCACATCGACCAGTCGCAGGAGTCTGATGCGAAATTCCTGACCCGTCTTGCAGAACGCAACGGCGGTGAGGTCTCGGTAAAAATGGGAAAACTGTTGTTTCTCAAAGCGGGGCAGGGGGTGACGGCCAGCGGTAAAAAAATCCCGCAGGTCACCATAACCCGCAGCGACGGCGACCGCCACCATTTTGCGATTGCTGACCGTGGAGCCTATACCGGCGTAACGGCAAAGTGGCTTCACACCAAAGACCCGAAGCCGCAAAAGCAGAAGGTAAAACTGAAACGCAAAAAGAAAGAAAAACACCTGCGCGCACTGGAGCACCCGAAAGCGAAACCAGTCACGCAGAAGAAAGCGCCAAAAGCGCCGGAAGCGCGCGAAGGTGAATACATGGCCGGTGAGGCTGACAATGTTTTTGCCCTGACCACGGTATATGCCACGAAAGCGCAGGCCATGCGCGCCGCTCAGGCGAAGTGGGATAAACTGCAACGGGGCGTTGCGGAGTTCTCCATCAGCCTGGCTACCGGTCGG
>OLNK01002245.1_pt1 | contig 11685 bp, 12 predicted proteins | sample 1672791 | NCBI WGS metagenome assembly OLNK01 (sample SAMEA3136724, study PRJEB25190) | human gut metagenome | biome: human gut; feature: human-associated habitat; material: faeces | place: Austria | collected 2013 | reverse complement strand
GACGGCGAAGGCGGCAGGGGCAACGGCTACCAGACCATCCACTCGTTCTACGCGTTCGCCGAGGGCGGCCTGTTCGGCGTGGGCCTAGGCAACTCCAGCGAGAAGTACGACTACCTTCCCGAGGCCGAGACTGACTTCGTGTTCTCCATCATCGGCGAGGAGTTCGGCATGCTCGGCGCGCTCGTGGTCATCGCGCTGTTCTGCTGCATCCTGTTCGCCGGCATGCGCATCGCGAGCGCGGCCGCTACGCCTAACGAGCGCATCGTGGCGGGCAGCGTCACCATCATGCTCGTGTTCCAGGCGTTTCTGAACATGGGCTGCGTCATCGGCCTCGTGCCCACCACGGGCAAGCCCCTGCCGTTCGTGTCCGCAGGCGGCTCGTCGCTCATCGCGTCGCTCATGATGGTCGGCATCATCATGGCCGTTGCGCGAAACGCCGATAACACCACCGTCTACGATCGACGCCGCGCGAACCTGCGCGTCGTGCGCGCGGTCGACGACGATTCCAACGGCTCCCGCAACGCACCGCGCGGCGGCAGGGCCGATTCGCGCACGCGCGCCCCGCAAGGTGCGCGGCGCCGTCAAACGCGTTCTTCATCCCGGAGGTGACATCATGCGCATAGTCCTTTCCGGCGGCGGTACCGCCGGCCACATCAATCCGGCCCTCGCGCTTGCCGATGTGCTGCGCGAACGCGGGCATGAGGTGCTGTTCGCCGGCACGCCCGGCGGCATCGAGTCGCGCCTCGTCCCCGCGGCGGGCATCCCGTACAAAGCCTTCGAGGCGGCGGGCTTCAACCGCAATCATCCGCTCACGCTTCCCAAGGCCATCATGAAGATCCAACGTTCCACGAAGCTGGCGCGCAAGTGGTTTTCCGAGGTCCATCCCGATTGCGTGGTGGGCTTCGGCGGCTACGTATGCATCCCGGTCGCCCGCGCCGCCGAGCAGTGCGGCATCCCCGTGGTGGTCCACGAGCAGAACTCGGTCATGGGCATGGCGAACAAGTACCTGGCACGCAGGGCCCGCGCCGTGTGCCTGACCTACGACCATGCCGCTTGGGCGCTTTCCGACAAAAGCCATGTCGTGCTCACCGGCAACCCCGTGCGCGCAAGCGTGTTCGCCGCAACGCGCGCCGAGGGCCGTGCCGCGTTCGGCGTCCCCGAGGATGCGCGCATGCTTCTCGTTACCGGGGGAAGCTTGGGTGCACGCCATCTCAACGCGGCCATCGTGCAGCGCAAGGATATGCTGCTCGGCTACCCCGACCTGCATATCGTGCACGTCACGGGCCCTAAGGAGCTCGACAGCGTCACCGAGCAGCTGGCCCTGACCGACGAGCAGGCAAAGCGCTGGCGCCTCATGGGCTACACCGACCAGATGGGCCTTGCCATGGCCGCCGCCGATGCCATCGTCAGCCGCGCGGGCGCCACGTCGCTTGCCGAGATTTCGGCCCGTCATATCCCGGCGCTGCTCGTGCCGTTCCCGTACGCCACCGAAGACCATCAGACCATGAACGCCCGCGCATGCGTGGAAGCGGGCGCGGCCTTCCTCGTGGCCGACGCCGACGTCGAGGGCGCGCAGTTCACCGACTACCTCAAAACGCTTGTCGAGGATGAAACGGCCCGTCAACGCATGTCGGCTGCAGCGGCCGCGGCGAAGACGCGCGATGCGGCGGGGCTGCTCGCTGATGTAGTCCTTAAGGCGTGCGAATCCAAGTCGGCGCAATAGGGGAAGATAATAGAGTTTGAGCAAGCACGGGCGGCCTTGGCGCCGCCCGTTTCCCGGGTGCGCCCGGGTTTCACATCATCGCGCCGCGGGCGGCTAAGGCTTCGGCGCATAGGCTTCAGGAGGCAGGCAACATGAGCGAAGAGCGCATCAAGCAGGTGCACTTCATCGGCGTCGGCGGCGTGGGCATGAGCGGTATCGCCCGCGTGGCCCACGACCAGGGCATGCAGGTGTCGGGCTCCGATATCAAGGAAAGCCGTTACACCAAGCAGCTGCGCGAGGCCGGCATCACCGTGTTCATCGGCCAGAAGGCGGAGAACATCCCCGAGGGCGACCCGGTCGTCGTCATCTCCACGGCCATCCTCGAGAACAACCCCGAGCTCATCGAGGCGCGCCGTCGCGGCCTTGAGATCTGGCATCGCGCCCAGATGCTCGCGCATCTCGGCGTGGGCCTCGACACGCTCGCCGTGGCCGGCACGCACGGCAAGACCACCACGTCGTCCATGCTCGCCAGCGCGCTCGATGCGCTGGGCGCCGACCCCACCTTCCTTATCGGCGGCATCGTGCGCGCCTACGGCACCAACGCCCACTCCGGCACCGGCGACCATTACGTCGTCGAGGCCGACGAGTCCGACAAGTCGTTCACGTATCTGTCTCCCAAGGCGGTGCTCGTCACCAACATCGAGGCCGACCACCTCGACCACTACAAGGACCTTGATGAGATCTACGACAAGTTCCACGACTTCATGGGCCTTGTTCCCGAAGATGGCGTCATCGTGGCATGCGGCGATGAGCCCCATGTGGTCGAAATCGCCCGCTCCGAGGGCCGTCGTATGTACACGTACGGCTTTAACGAGGGGTGCGACGTGCGCATCACCTCCTACGAGCCTCACGGCATCGGCAGCCGCTACACGGCGGTCATGCCCGACGGCACGCAGGTCGAGGGCGCCATCAAGCAGAACCCCGGCCGTCACAACGTCTTGAACGCCACGGGCGTCGTCACGCTGCTGTGGGCGCTCGGCTTCGATGCGGCCAAGGTCGCCCAGGCGCTTTCGGGCTTCGCCGGCGTCCGCCGTCGCTTCGACCTGGTCGGCGAAGTGGGCGGCGTCACCGTCGTCGACGACTACGCGCATCACCCCACCGAAATCGCCGCAACCATCTCCGCCGCGGCGGGGCTTGGCTATAAGCACGTCCATGTGCTCTTCCAGCCGCATCGCTACTCCCGCGCGCCCCTGTTCACGCAGGTGCTCCACGACGAGTTCGGCGCCGCATTCGACAAGGCCGACAGCGTCACCTTCATGGATGTTTACCCGGCAGGCGAGGCCCCGGTGCCCGGCGTTTCCGGAAAGACGTTCCTCAACGTCGTGCTCGAGCACGAGGGCCATCCCCAGGCCGATTTCGTGGCCCATCGCGTCGACGTCGTCCCGCATCTCATGGACAAGCTCCAGCCGGGCGACCTGGTCATCACCATGGGCGCCGGCGACGTGACGGCCATGGGCCCGCAGATCATCGACGCGCTCCTCAAGGCGCGAGGCTAGGCTGCCATGTGCGCGCGTCACGCATGCTCGCCGCTTGAGGCGCTGCTCGTCGACAGCGCCTTCGACGCCGACGTCTATCCCGACGAGCCCATGCGCCGTCATACCATGTACCGCATCGGCGGGCCTGCGCGCTTCTATGTGCAGGTTGGTTCCATCGGCGCGCTCAAGCGCTTGGTGGCCGCCTGCCAAGAGTGCGCCATCCCGTGGGTGGCTGTCGGCCGCGGGTCGAACCTGCTCGTCTGCGACGAGGGCTTCCCGGGCGTCGTCATCGCCCTCGGGCGTGATTTCCGCGCATGCCGCTTCGACGAGGAAACCTGCAGCTTCATCGTGGGCGCCGGGGTGCCGCTGTCAAGCGTTGTGCAGGAGGCGTTCCGCCGCAGCCTTTCGGGGCTTGAGTTCGCGGTGGGAACGCCGGGCACCGTCGGCGGCGCCGTGCGCATGAACGCCGGCACCCGCGAGCAGGGGATAGCGGACAGGGTGGTCTCGGTCACCACGTTATCGTCGCGCTCGGGGCTCGTGCGCCGCGAGGCGGCGGATATCCAATGGGGTTACCGCTCAAGCTCGTTCGCACCTGACGAGGTCATCGTCGAGTGCGAGCTTGCGGTCAAACCCGCAGACCCCTATTTGCTGCGCGGGAAGATGGAGGCCGCCCACGCCCGTCGCAAGAAGACGCAACCGCTCACGCTTCCGAGCTGCGGCAGCGTGTTCAAGAATCCCGAAGGGTCGTCTGCGGGCCAGCTCATCGAGCAGGTGGGGCTTAAAGGAGAGCGCATTGGCGGCGCGCAGATATCCGAGGTTCACGCGAACTTCATCGTGAACAGGGATAATGCTACCGCTCAGGACGTGTTGGAACTCATTAACATGGCAAGGTCGAAGGTATACGAGGCGTATGGCATCGAATTACAACCGGAAGTCCGCTTCCTCGGGTTCGCATAGGCGCGCTCAGGCGCCCCGCGGCGGGTCGCGCCCTCCGCGGGGCCCGCAGCGCCCATACAACCCGGCGCCCGGCGCCCGGCTCACATCGGTGCGCGTAGGCGACCTTCCCCAGAGAGACCACGGCTCGCGGGCGCGGCGGACCTACCAGCGTTACCTGGTGCGCCTCGGCGCCCTCGCCGCCGCGGTGGCGGCGCTCGCCATCGCGGCCGTCATCGTGTACAACTCCAGCTTGTTCACCATCGAAAGCGTTTCGGTTTCGGGCGCCGATCACCTTACCGCCTCCGACATGCAGCAGCTAGCCGGCGTGCCCGCCGGCACCACGCTTCTGCGCGTGGACGCCGCGGGCATCAAGGAGAACCTGAAAAAGGACGCATGGGTTGCCGATGCGAAGATCAAGCGCGTGTTTCCCAACACCCTGCAGATCGACATCACCGAACGCACCATCACGGCGGTGGTGGAGGTCCCCAACGAGAACGCGCAGAACTCCACGCAGTGGGCCATCGCGTCGGACGGCATGTGGCTCATGCCCATCCCCGATCGCGATTCCGAGGCGGGGCGCCGCACCAACTCGAAGGTGTACGAGGATGCCGAATCGGTGCTGCACATCACCGACGTGCCCTACGGCACCAAGCCCGCCGTCGGCTCGTATTGCACCGATGCCAACGTCAACAACGCGCTCGCCATCGTGGCCGGCATGACCACCGAGCTTGCCGACCGCGTCACCTCGGTGAAGGCCACCGAAACCGCATCCACCACGCTCACCATCAAAGACGGCCCCGACATCGTCTTCGGCGGACAACATCCGCGAGAAGGAGCGCGTGTGCCTGCAGATCATGAAGGAGCATCCCGAGGGCGTCACGTACATCAACGTGCGCACGCCCGATAGGCCCACGTGGCGTTCCTTATAGCCCCAAGCGGCCCGTGCGCGCAGGCGTGCGGGCCGCTCTGATATGTGCATGTGGTTGCCGTTGGGGGGCGAAGCGTTGCAAACCCACCCTCTTTGTGTAAAATAATCCCACGTGAATACAACCACGAGTGTGTGAAACGCAGCTCAAAGCAAGCGTAATAGTGTGGAGGAATACAATGCCAAACAATTCGGGCGAGCATCTGGCGGTCATCAAGGTCGTCGGCGTCGGCGGCGGCGGCACCAATGCCGTTAACCGCATGGTCGAGGCGGGCGTCAAGGGCGTGGAGTTCATCGCCGTCAACACCGACCGTCAGGCCCTTCTGATGTCGGATGCCGATAAGACCATCCACATCGGCGAGGAGCTCACGCGCGGCCTGGGCGCCGGCGCGAACCCCGAGGTCGGCTGCCAGGCCGCCGAGGAGTCCCGCGCGGAGATCCGCGAGGCGCTGGCTGAGGCCGACATGGTCTTCGTCACCGCCGGCGAGGGCGGTGGCACCGGTACGGGCGCCGCACCCATCATCGCTGAGATCGCCCGCGAGGAAATCGGCGCGCTGACAGTGGGCATCGTCACCAAGCCGTTCTCCTTCGAGGGCCGCACCCGCCGCAACCAGGCGGAACAGGGCATCGACCTGCTGTCCCAGAAGGTCGACACGCTCATCGTCATCCCCAACGACCGTCTGCTCGAGATCGTCGACAAGAAGACCAGCATGCTTGATGCGTTCCGCATCGCCGACGACACGCTGCGTCAGGGCATCCAGGGCGTCACCGATCTGATCACCATCCCGGGCCTGATCAACCTCGACTTCGCCGACATCCGCACCGTTATGAAGGACGCCGGCACCGCCATGATGGGCATCGGCCTGTCCTCCGGCGAGAACCGCGCCCTCGACGCCGCGCAGCAGGCCACCAATTCGGCGCTGCTCGAGGCTTCCATCGCCGGCGCCTCCCGCGTGCTGTTCTCCATCTCCGGCGGTCCCGACCTCACGCTTACCGAGGTCGACGAGGCTGCCCGCACCGTCGAGGCCTGCGCCGATGAGAACGCCAACATCATCTACGGCCAGATCATCGACGAGAGCATGGGCGACAGCGTGCGCATCACCGTCATCGCCACCGGCTTCAAGGTCAATGCGCCCCAGCAGTCCGCCATGGACTTCAACCGCAAGGACCTGTTCGCCTCCACGGCCGCTCCCGAGCCGGCACCGGCGCCCCAGCCGTCTACGTATTCCACGCTCACCAGCACGCCCGGCCGTTTCGCTGACGAGGATTACATCCCCGATTTTCTGAAGCGCCAGCGCTAAGGAGCAACAGCTTTGCATACCGTGTGCGAAACATTGCCTGCACCGAAACTCGACGCGCGCCCTTGCGGCGCGCGTCGCATTTCCATGCTCACCGACGATGCGCTCTGTCAGGCCTGCGGTGTCCGCATCGCCTTCACCGGGCGCGACGGGGGGTCAAGCCAGGGGCCGTTCGCGTCGCTGAACCTCGGTGCCCACGTGCAGGACAACCTCGATCATGTCATGGAGAACCGCCGCCTTGCCATGCAGGCGCTTGACGGCGAAGGCGTTCCGGTCATCGTGCCCAACCAGGTGCACGGCACCGAAATCGTCTCCATTCACGCCTCCGATGCCGCCAGCGTCGTTGCAGCGCAGCAACGTGCGCAAGCCGCTGCCGATGCGCTTGTGGTCACCGCGTCCAACGTGGCGGCCATGCTGTGCTTCGCCGATTGCACGCCCGTCATCGCGGTGTCGCCCACGGGGCGCTTCGCCGTGGCCCATGCGGGGTGGCGCGGGGTGGTCGGCGGCATCGCGGCTTCGTGCGTCAAGCGCCTAGTGCTCGAAGATGGAGCGAAAACGCCTGATGAGCAGCACGAAATCGCTGCCGATTACAACGTCTACGTCGGCCCGCACATCCACGATTGCTGCTTCGAGGTGGGAAGCGAGGTCGAGCAGCGCTTCGCCGAGCTGTTCGGTCAGGGCTGCGTTCGCCCATCGCGTCACGTCAGCATGCTCGATGCGTTGCTTGTCCAGCTTGCGGCCGTAGGCGTCAACCCTGCGCGCATCTGCGATGCGGGCATCTGCACGCAATGCAATCCGCAGCTCTACTTCTCGTACAGGGCATCCGGCGGCACCTGCGGCCGCCACGGCGCCATCGCGTTTCGAAAGGAAGCATAGCCATGCCATTCGCTCAGCATTATCAGGAAACGCTCGAAGAGCTTGCCCGCGTGTGCGCTTCGTGCGGACGTGACCCGCGCGAAGTGAAGGTCATCGCCGTGTCCAAGACGGTCGATGCGCCCGCCATCTCCGCAGCCATCGCCGCGGGAGCCCACGATTTCGGCGAGAACCGCCCCGACGTGCTTGCCGCCAAGGTGGCGCAGCTGCCGGAGCAAACCTGGCATTTCATCGGAAACGTCCAGTCGCGCAAGATCCCCGAGATCGTCGCTTGCGCATCGCTTGTGCACTCGGTTTGCAAAGAAGAGCATTTCGCCAAATTCGACCAGGCGGCCGAGCGTCTTGGCAAGGTGCAGGACATCCTGCTCGAGGTCAACGTGTCGGGGGAGGAGAGCAAAAGCGGTTTCACCCCGGATGAGGCGATTGCTGCGCTGCAGCTTGCCGAGACGTTCCCCCATATCGCCGTTCGCGGCCTTATGACCATGGCCCCGCAGGGTAACCTGGATGTGGCGCGCGAGTGCTTCGAGGGTCTGGCCGCCTTGCGCGACGCGTTGCGCAGCCAGCTTCCCTCTGAGCAGGCCGCACGCTTCAATGAACTTTCCATGGGCATGAGCGAGGACTGGCGCGAGGCCGTTTGCGCGGGTGCTACCATGGTGCGGATAGGCCGAGCTCTGTTCAGCGACTCCTTCGAGTCCGTTCAGGCATAAGGCTCGCGTCCGCAATACCGAACATGCAGCGGCGGCGTCGACCGCCGTCCTTAAGAAACGAAGCAGGAGAGCGGTATGGCAATGCCCAAGTTCAACAAGCCCGAAGGCATGCTCGACAGCATCAAGTCCAAGCTCGGGTTCTCCGATGGCGGCGATTACTACGATCGCGGCCGCAAGGACTACGACGATTACGATTCCGGCGACTACGACGATTACGACGATGACTACGAAGAGGACGATGCTGCCCCCAGCTCGAACTACGATCCGTACGATTCGGTCACCACGCGTCCCGCGCGCGGCAATCATGCCCGTACGTCTGTCGGCTCGGGCGGGTATCGCCCGGCCAAGCTCGTCTCCATCGACGACGTGCGCGCGCACACCACCGTGCCCGACAGCCTGAACCGCGACCCGCTGCCGCCGCGTAAGGTCAGCTCGGCATCCTTCGGCAACCGTACCATGGTGGACCCGGCGTTCACCGCTCCGGCCAACACGCCCAACGCAAGGGCTGCGGCAGCTGCCGACCAGGAGCGTTCGGAAAGCCTGAACGCCCTGTTCAGCACCACCGCCGCCGAGGCTGCCGAATCCAGCGCCGCCCCGACCGCCCAGACGGCCGCGAAGCCTATCGAAGGTGCGTTCACGGCGGCTGCCAAGGCTGCTTCCGCCGCCTCCTCGTTCGATCCGTACAAGGCCTACGAGGGCACCGCAACGGGCACGCACAGCCCCACGCGTTCGGTCACCATCGTCAAGCCCGCCAGCTACGGCGAGTGCGAGAAGGTCGCAAAAGCCCTCAAAGCCGGAGATGCCGTGGTACTTGCGCTCAAGGAAACCCCCGATGCGCTGGCTAAGCGCGTGCTCGACTTCTCGTTCGGCGTTTCGAGCGCCCTCGATGCAAGCGTCGACTGCGTCGCCGACAAGGTCTTCGTCATCGCGCGCGGGGCGGCTCTCAGCGAAGCCGAGCGTGCAAGCCTGCGTTCTCAGGGCATCCTGTAACCGTACGTATCGAAACCGACCCCGGGCTTGGCGCCCGGGGCGTTAGCAAGGAGCGAAACACCCCGCATGCTCAGTTTGAAGTATCTTATCGTGTCGCTTTCCGATGCGTACAGCATGATCATCTTCGTATACGTCATGCTGTCATGGTTCCCGACCGATCGGGGCATCCTCGCAGACATCAACAACGTGCTCGCGCGCATATGCGACCCGTATTTGAACCTGTTCAAGCGCCTGATCCCCCCTATTGGAGGTATGGTGGACGTAACGCCCATCGTCGCGCTGCTTGTACTACAATTCGGTGTACGTTTGTTGGTAAACTTGTTCTAGATGCGCACCTGCGCATTCCCGCACATCAGATGAAGGGATACAAAGATGGCTATCACCTCTGCTGAAATCCATAACCAAAGCTTCTCCATCGATCGCAAGGGCTACGACGTCGACGAGGTCGATGTCTTCCTCGAGCACGTCGCCGATGAGATCGACGGCCTGAATCAGCAGATCGCCTCGCTGCAAAGCCAGATCGGCGAGGACACGTTCGCCGGCTTCGACCGCCCGGCCACCTTCGACGATGAGGTGTTCGACGAGCCCGAGCCCGAGCACGCCGCCGAGCAGGAAGACCAGCCCGCAGACTCCATCGACCCGACTATCCTGGCCGAGAAAGATGCCGCCATCGCCGAGCGCGATGCCCGCATCGCCGAGCTCGAGAAGCAGCTCGAGTCCAAGAAGGCCGACGGCAACGCCATCGCCCAGGCGCTCATCATCGCCCAGCGCTCCGCCGACGAGATCCTGGCCAACGCCAAGGCCGATGCTGCCGCCACGGTCAAGGATGCCGAGGACGAGGCCGACCGCATCCTCGACAAGGCCGAGAACGATCGCCAGAAGGTCATCGATGCTATTCACAAGCTCGAGGATGATCGCGAGGAGGCGCGCGAGGATTATCGCGACCTGCTCAACGACTTCATCACCGACGCCACTCGCAAGCTTGCCGAAATCGGCGAGAAGGCCCCGAAGGCCGCCGGCGCGCTCGCGTCCGGTCAGCATGGCCGCTATGCCACGCATGTCGACTCCGAGCCGGTCGTGAAAGAGGCCGCTGCAACCGCGCCGCAGGCCCCGCTCACCGTTGACGGCTCCGATGCCTATGACGACGCGCACGCAATCCCGGCTGCCGTTCCGGCTGCTGCCGTAACCGCTGCATCGCCCGCGGTCACCGGTTCGGTTGCTCCTGTGGCTTCCAGCGTTGAGAAGGACTTCTCCGGCTTCGGCGATGCCGCCGATGATTTCGAGATCGACGATCTCGACTAATCTGCCGCAACAAACGCCTGCAGGTTCACGGAGCGCGTGTGCCGGTCTCGGCCCAACCGCCAAGGTCATTAATCCTCATAGAGCGCTTTCGAGCATTGCGCACGATGAAGCGGGGATCAAGCACAAGCTTGATCCCCGCTTTCGTCTAATTGGAAGGAATTGCGGTTGATGGCGCGGAATGCAGGGCCGGCCAATAAGGTTCTGCTAAAGCTCGCGTTCAGGCATCCTTCGTCGCCGGACATCGATAAGCGCGATGCTTATGAAACAAAAAAGCTCCCGAACGGGAGCCTTTTGAAAACCGCGAGCGAGTCGATAAGCCGGGTTCTGTCGTTGGACGACCATTTATCTCGAACGCGCGTCACCGCGCGTCTCAAGCACGCAACCCGAATGCACGGAAGGGCGGCCGTATGGCATTCCTATTTGCGCTTGCTCCAGATGGGGTTTTCCAAGCCACGTTGTTGCCAACGCGCTGGTGCGCTCTTACCGCACCGTTTCAGCTTTTCTCCCGCTTGCGCGGGGGAGTTTACTTTTCTGTGGCACTTTCCGTCGGGTCGCCCCGCCCAGCCGTTAGCTGGCATCTTGCCCTTTGGAGCCCGGACTTTCCTCACGCCGCTCAAGACGGCGCGCGATCGTCTGGCCCGCTCGCAGTGTGGTATTCTACCATATCGGAACCGAAACAAGGAGCATCATGACAACCTGCGCATTGGTTGGCGCCACATATTTCAACGAACAAGATTTCATGGCACGCTATAACGAGGGGTTTTTCGACTTCATCATCGCCGTCGACGGCGGTTTCGCCCCGCTCGATCGGCTCGGCGTTGCACCTGATATGGCCATAGGCGATTTCGATTCCCTCGGCTACATTCCTCGTGCGAAGCGGGTTTCCCGTCATCCTGTGAACAAGGATGCATCGGATATGGAGCTTGCCCTCCAAAGAGCGGCGAACTATCGCCACACCGACATCTACGTATACGGCGGCATCGGCGGCAGGCTTGATCATACGTTGGCAAACCTGCAGCTGTTCGCCGCGTACTCCGAGCGTGGGTTCTACGTTACCGGCATCGCCGAGGGCTTCGCCATCCGCTGCGTTACCGGCCCCGACGTGTTCACCCTTCCCGATAACGTGGAGAAGGGCACCGTCTCGGTCTTCGCGGCAAACGATCGCGCCGAGGGCGTCATCGAGCGTGGGCTGGAGTATTCGCTTGACGACGAGCCCCTCACCAATCGAACCAGCCTCGGCCTTTCCAACGAGCTGATCGGCCAGGAGGCCACCATCGCCGTGGAGTCGGGCACGCTTTATGTCTTTTATCCTTTGCCTTGGGAAACTTCTGAGCAGCCGGGGATATAATAGCGGCCACATCAACCGTATATCGGGGGAGCTTGCTAGCGCTACGCGCCGGGCAGGCTGAGAGGAGGC
>OLNK01002243.1_pt1 | contig 11691 bp, 10 predicted proteins | sample 1672791 | NCBI WGS metagenome assembly OLNK01 (sample SAMEA3136724, study PRJEB25190) | human gut metagenome | biome: human gut; feature: human-associated habitat; material: faeces | place: Austria | collected 2013 | reverse complement strand
AGTGCGGGATCAGATACCGGCGCTTCGGGAGGGAAGCACGGCAGAAAATACGCTGTCTGCCGGGACAGAAGCAGCGGAAACGGATACGGCGAAGCAGGATTCGAATCCGGGACCAGGAGCAGAAAGAGGGCAGACAGAATCGAAGGAGCAGGGAACTGAGGAAGATCAAAAGGATGGAACTCAAAAAGATGAAACTCAAAAAGATGGAATGGAAATCACGGAGCCGGAGCAGACGGAAACAGGAATCACAGAACCGGCAGCCGGAGAGTCGGCATCAACGGCAGAACCCGAAGCGCCGCAGTCTGTCCCGGAGGAGACCATCGAAACCGGCGGCGCACCGCGTGAGATTCTCTACCCGGAGGCCGACACGATTCAGGAGACAATTTCCCCTGACCTTCTTGCTGACCAGCAGGCGCTCCTGAACCGCTTCTTCGTTGTCGATCCCAACACTTCAGTCCTGCCGGGCGAGATCGACGGCAGCACCCTGCTCGGAAAAGACCTGACCCTGCCGGAAAATGCCGAAGGCCCGCAGATTCTGATCTATCATACCCATTCGCAGGAAACCTTCGCCGATTCCCGTCCGGGAGAAAGGGCGGACACGGTAATCGGCCTCGGTGATGATCTGCAGGAGCTTCTGGAAAAGCAGTACGGATACGAAGTGCTTCATATTACAGAGGCATTTGACATGAAAGAAGGCTGTCTCGAGCGGAGCCGCGCCTACAACTACGCGGAGCCGGTCATCGCAGCGGCGCTGGAAGAACACCCGTCCATTCAGGTCGTGATCGACCTGCACCGGGACGGGGTCAATGGTTCAAAACGTCTTGTGACAGAAATCAACGGAAAGCCGACCGCGCAGATCATGTTTTTCAACGGCCTTTCCCGCACGAAAGAAAGCGGCGAACTGACAAGCCTGCCCAATCCGTATCAGGCGGAAAACCTTGCATTTTCCTTTCAGATGGAGTATGAGGCAGAACAGTATTATCCCGGCTTTTCACGCTGTATCTATTTAAAAGGCTACCGCTACAACCTCCATCTCCGCCCGAGATCTGTTCTTCTCGAGGTTGGTGCGCAGACGAATACGGTCGAGGAGGTGAAAAATGCAATGGGGCCGTTTTCGGATATCCTGCATAAGGTTCTGTCGGGCAAAAGTCCGGCATCAGGCGGATAAATTTATCTTGCTTTTTTGAGTGGAATTTCGTATCATACAAAATAGACAGATTGCGGGAGTACGAAATATGGAGCAATCTGGTATCGTAGGGAAAAAGCAGGAGGAAAAAACTTGTCAGGAATAGATCAGAGTAAAATTCGTAATTTTTGTATTATTGCCCATATCGACCATGGAAAATCAACCCTTGCGGACCGTATTATTCAGAAAACAGGCCTTTTGACCGAGCGTGAGATGCAGGATCAGGTGCTGGACAATATGGATCTGGAGCGTGAGCGCGGCATCACGATCAAGGCCCAGGCAGTCCGTACCGTATATACATCAAAAGACGGAGAAGAGTATATCTTCAACCTCATCGACACCCCAGGCCATGTCGATTTCAACTACGAGGTATCGAGGAGCCTCGCAGCCTGCGACGGAGCGATTCTTGTTGTAGACGCCGCACAGGGAATTGAGGCCCAGACGCTGGCCAATGTATACCTTGCCCTCGACCACAACCTGGATGTATTTCCGGTAATCAATAAAATTGACCTTCCAAGTGCGGAGCCGGATCGTGTTGCCGCAGAGATAGAAGACGTAATCGGAATCGAGGCCCATGATGCCCCGAGAATTTCAGCTAAAATTGGTTTAAACATTGACGAGGTCCTGGAACAAATTGTCACAAAGATTCCGGCTCCCCAGGGAGACGCGGCGGCGCCGCTTCAGGCATTGATTTTCGACTCCCTCTATGACTCCTACAAAGGCGTCATCGTATTCTGCCGGATTAAGAATGGAAGTGTCCGCAAAGGCACCCAGATTAAGATGATGGCGACCGGAGCCAAGGCAGATGTGGTGGAGGTAGGCTACTTCGGAGCCGGCCAGTTCATTCCCTGTGAGGAACTGGAAGCCGGTATGGTAGGCTATATCACGGCCAGCATCAAGAATGTCAGGGATACGATGGTGGGTGATACGATCACCGATGCGCAGAATCCCTGCAAAGAACCCCTCCCGGGATATAAAAAAGTGACCCCGATGGTTTACTGCGGTCTCTATCCGGCCGACGGCGCAAAATACCCGGATCTCAGGGATGCACTGGAAAAATTACAGTTAAATGATGCCTCCCTGTTCTTTGAACCGGAGACTTCCATTGCGCTCGGTTTTGGTTTCCGCTGCGGTTTCCTTGGCCTTCTGCACCTGGATATTATCGAAGAACGTCTGGAACGGGAATATAACCTGGATTTGGTGACGACGGCTCCGGGCGTTGTATACCGTGTCCACAAGACGAACGGAGAGATGATGGAGCTTACCAATCCGTCCAACCTTCCCGACCCATCCGAGATAGAATATATGGAAGAACCCATTGTATCGGCAGAAATCATGGTAACGACGGAATTTGTCGGTGCTATTATGACGTTGTGCCAGGAACGCCGCGGAGTCTATCTGGGCATGGAATATATTGAGGCGACAAGGGCGCTTTTGAAGTATGAACTTCCCCTCAACGAGATTATTTATGATTTCTTTGACGCCCTCAAATCGCGCTCCCGCGGATATGCGTCCTTTGACTATGAGCTGAAGGGCTACGAACAGTCCAAGCTTGTAAAACTGGATATCCTTGTGAACCGCGAGGAAGTCGATGCCCTTTCATTTATTGTATTCGAAGGTTCGGCTTATGAGCGGGGCAGAAGAATGTGCGAGAAACTGAAGGACGAGATTCCGAGACACCTTTTCGAGATTCCGATTCAGGCGGCCGTGGGCGGCAAAATTATTGCCAGGGAGACAGTCAAAGCGATGAGAAAAGACGTTCTTGCCAAATGTTATGGAGGCGATATCTCACGTAAGAGAAAGCTTCTGGAAAAACAGAAGGAAGGCAAGAAGAGAATGCGCCAGATCGGAAACGTGGAAATTCCGCAAAAGGCATTCATGAGTGTGCTGAAGCTGGACGAGGAATGATGTTCCGGCAAAAATCATTAAACAATCAGGCGGGAACAATGGAAAATAACACCCCATTAGAACTATATATCCACATCCCATTCTGCGTTAAAAAATGTCTGTACTGCGATTTCCTTTCCTTTGCGGCGGACGAAGTGACCAGAAAAAAATATGTGGAGCAGTTGATTAAGGAAATAGAAACATGCGGGACCAGAATAACCGGGCGGGACGCTGACGCGGCCTTCCCGGTGATTTCTGTGTTTATAGGAGGGGGGACTCCGTCTTCTCTCTGCCCGGAGCAGATTTGCGCTGTTATGAACGCGGTAAAGGAAAATTTCAGATTATTGCCGGATGCCGAAATCACCATCGAAGCCAATCCCGGTACACTCGACAATAAAAAACTCAGAGCTTACAAAAACTCCGGAATCAACCGGTTAAGCCTCGGCCTTCAGTCGGCCAATCCAGGCGAACTGAGGGAGCTCGGACGAATCCATTCCTGGAACGAATTTCTTGAGAGTTACCGTTTAGCCAGAGAAGCAGGCTTTGATAATATTAATGTTGATTTGATGTCGGCACTGCCGGGACAGAGCTTTGAATCTTATGCGGATACACTGGAATGTGTCGCGCTCCTGGAACCGGAACACATCTCTGCATACAGTCTTATCATAGAGGAAGGCACTCCGTTTTATGATAAATATTCGGGCAGGGCAGAAGTTCTTCCGGATGAGGAAGAAGACCGCAGAATGTATCACCACACAAAAGAATATCTGGCGGAAAAAGGTTATCACCGGTATGAGGTATCAAACTACGCCAGGCCGGGCAGGGAATGTATCCACAATGTGGGATATTGGACCGGGGTCAGCTATCTGGGAATCGGTCTGGGAGCTTCCTCACTGATGGAAGGACAACGTTTTTCCGTCATCAGAGAGATGAATGATTATCTGGATCTTAGCAGGGAAGAGCTGGCGGAGGGCCGCCAGTACGAAAACCGGGAAATCCTCACGGAACAGGATGAGATGGAAGAATTCATGTTTCTGGGTCTTCGGCTTACGGAAGGGATTGCCGCAAAAGATTTTAAAAAGCGCTTCGGCTTAAATATAGAAGAAATATATGGAATGACCATTGGGAAACTGATGGAGGACGGCCTGATGGAAATGACGGGAACAAAAGAGGACAGAAGGTACAGGCTGAGTGAATTTGGGCTGGATGTCAGCAACTGTGTACTGGCTGAATTTCTGTTGTAGCGGAAATCTTTCGTTACCATTAAAATCACTGCGCGATAGCCGGCTGCCGGCTGCCACTATCTTTTCGCACAGTCAGCGCAGCAAATGCGCAGACCTGACTGAATTGTTACCGGCACGCCGCTTTTTGGCGGGGGTGGACAGTAACCAGCAGCAATCTTTACAAGTATCAGTGTATTTGTTATTATAGATTGAGTTTCACTGTATCATTAACAGTACTGCAATAAGAGCAATATGGAAGAGAAAAAAAGAAGAGTAATAAAGAAGAGTAATAAAAAGAGTTTCATCTGGGAGGAAATGAGTAATGGAAATCACAATGACGCATTATCTGATTGTTTGTCCCCTGGTTTTTCTGGCCGGACTGCTGGATTCAATCGCAGGAGGGGGCGGACTGATTTCCCTCCCGGCCTTTATGATTGCCGGAGTGCCTCCACACATGGCCCTTGGAACAAATAAGATGTGTTCTACAATGGGAACCTCCATGGCTACATACCGTTTTGCAAAGAATGGCTACATTCACCTGAAAAAGGTAATCTGGTTCATTGCGGCGGCATTGGTTGGCTCTACGATCGGTTCCAACCTGACCCTCTTAATGAATGAAAAGATAGTGGAGTACATGATGATTGCCGTGCTTCCCATTGTCGCTTTCTATGTGCTTCGCAATAAGAGGATGGGAGATGACTCGCAGGCAGGGACGATACCGGCCAAAAAGTCATTTATCATTGCGGCTGCAGCGGCTTTGGTAGTCGGGACTTATGACGGTTTCTATGGTCCGGAAACAGGAACCTTTTTAATCCTCATTCTTACGGGCGCCGCAAAATATACGATGAAAGAGGCAGCGGGGACAACAAAGGCCATCAACCTTTCTTCCAATGTTGCGGCTATCGTCACATTCATCATAAACGGGAAAGTATTATATCCCCTTGGTCTGGCAGCAGGCCTGTGCAGCATTGTGGGAAATTACATCGGTTCCGGCCTGGTGCTCTCGAACGGTCAGAAAATCGTGCGTCCGGTGGTACTGATTGTACTGACCATCCTGTTTGGTAAAATTTTACTGGGAGGATGACACAGACGGAATGACACACGGAATGACACAGGTAGTCAGTACGTAACAGATGAAGTTACTGTTCACGGGTAGTATCCCGCGAGGTGTTTCGTGTGCATTTTGCACGAAAATCCCGAGTTACACGGCACGACGCGATGAAAAGTAAATTTTTCACCACAATCAACGGCGTTTTTTGCCGTTTCTGTGCATCGCGGAGCGTGTTACTGGCCGCAGAACTGCGCTTTTGGCAGGGCTGCGAACAGTAACCGGTTGACATGAATTTGATATTTGGCATATAAACAGCAAACAAAAAAGAACGGATATAACGGAGTAAAATCCGGCGTATTTATGGAGGAAATCTTATGAAGTGGAAGAAATTCACCCTGACGACTACGACCGAGGCCGTAGATTTAATTAGCTGTGCCTTCGATGAAATCGGAATCGAGGGTATTGAAATCGAGGATAATATTCCTCTTACGGAAAAAGAGACAAAAGGGATGTTCATCGATATACTCCCGGAGCTGCCTCCCGACGAAGGAATAGCGAAAGTCAGCTTTTATCTGGACGACGATGCCGATGTACCGGGCATGCTTGAAAAAGTAAATGAAGCGCTGGAAGAATTGAAAATGTTTACCGACCTGGGCGCATGTACAATCGAGGCATCAGAGACAGAGGACAAAGACTGGATTAACAACTGGAAACAGTATTTTAAACCATTTACAGTGGATGATATCCTGATTAAGCCAACCTGGGAGACGATTCCTGAGGAGCATAAGGACAAGCTGCTGATTCAGATTGATCCGGGAACTGCTTTCGGCACAGGCATGCATGAGACGACCCAGCTGTGCATCCGCCAGCTTCGTAAATACACAGGCAGTGACACGAAGGTTCTGGATGTGGGGACAGGAAGCGGAATTCTGGGCATCACCGCTTTGAAACTCGGGGCGAAAGAGGTATTCGGAACCGATCTCGACGAGAACGCCATCACGGCAGTGGGAGAAAATCTTGAGGCAAACGGTATCCCGGCCGGATTATTTACCGTTCTTCAGGGAAATATCATCGATGATAAAGAGGTACAGGACGCCGCAGGTTATGAGTACTACGATGTGGCGGTTGCCAATATTCTGGCTGATGTTATTATTATGCTCCAGAAGGAAATCCCGGTTCATATAAAAAAAGGTGGAATTTTTATCACCTCCGGTATCATTAATATGAAGGAAGAGGCGGTCAAAGAGGCTTTTGCAGCCAACAGCGCCTTTGAAATCATTGAGGTGACCTATCAGGGAGAGTGGGTATCCATAACGGCGCGTAAGAAATAGGTAACAGTTCATGCTGTCTGAACTGACGCAGAATATAGAGGAAAAACATGTATCATTTTTTTGTTGAACAGGAACAGATAGGGGAAGGCGTAATTGCGGTTACCGGACCCGATGTAAATCATATAAAGAATGTACTCCGGATGAAGCCGGGAGAACGGGTTCTTATCAGTGCTAAGGCCGGCGGTGATTATCTGTGTGTAACAAAAGAACTGGCACAGGACAAGATCCTGTTTGGAATACTGGAGAAGAGTGAGAGTGAAATGGAGCTGCCTGCCAGAATCCACCTGTTTCAGGGGCTTCCCAAAGGTGATAAAATGGAGCTGATTATCCAGAAGGCCGTTGAGCTTGGCGCATTCAGAATCATTCCGGTTGAGACAAAACGGGTAGTGGTGAAGCTTGATTCGAAAAAAGAAGAGGCGAGGATAAAGCGATGGAACGCGATATCTGAGAGTGCGGCGAAACAGTCAAAACGGAGCATCATACCGGAAGTAACAGGAGTTGTTAAATACAAGGATGCTCTGCAGATGGCAGAAGACTTTGGACTTAAAATGATTCCGTACGAATGCGCAAAGGGAATGGAGGAGACCAGACGGCTTCTTCAGACCGCGGAAGCGGGAATGGATATTGCCATATTTATCGGACCGGAAGGCGGCTTTGAAGAAGAAGAGATACGGCAGGCAGGGGAGAGGGGAGTCAGCCCTGTCTCGCTCGGCAGGAGAATTTTAAGGACAGAGACAGCGGGCTTGTGCGTTTTGTCGGCCCTGATGATTTCTCTGGACCGTTAGACGTCCATAAAGCAGAAAGAGGAAGAAAAATGGAAGCTTATTTTGATAATTCGGCTACTACGCAGGTTTTTGACTGCGTAAAAGACGCGGTAGTAAATGCCATGACCATGGACTACGGGAATGCGGCCGCCCGCCATATGAAGGGCGTTGAGGCAGAAAAGATTATAAAAGAAGCCAGAAGAGAGATAGCCAATTCGCTGAAGGTTCAGGAAAAAGAAATCCTGTTCACATCAGGAGGGACAGAATCGAACAACCTGGCGCTGATTGGGACGGCCCTGGCGAATCAGAGGACTGGAAAACATCTGATTACAAGCGCGGTGGAACATCCGTCCGTATATAATACAATGGCCTGGCTGGAGGAACAGGGCTTTGAAATTACCTATCTTCCAGTTGATTCCTTTGGCTGCATTTCCCTGGCGGAGCTTGAGGAGGCGGTAAGGGAAGATACGATTTTGGTATCCATAATGTACGTTAATAATGAAATCGGCGCTGTGGAGCCGGTGGAGGAGATTGCCCGCTGCATTAAGAATAAAAACCCAAAAACCTATTTTCATGTGGATGCAATTCAGGCATACGGCAAATTTCAGATACGCCCTAAAAAGCAGGGGATTGATTTGCTGTCGGTAAGCGCTCATAAGATACACGGTCCGAAGGGAATCGGCTTTTTATATATTGATGAAAAAGTAAAAATCCGGCCCATTGTATTCGGTGGAGGTCAGCAGAAGGGGATGCGCTCCGGGACGGAGAACGTGCCGGGCTGTGCCGGACTGGGGGCAGCCGTAAAGGAGATTTATAAAATCATGGGGAGCGGGTTGAGAAGCTGTATACACTGAGGGAACACCTGATTGCCGGGCTGAAGACAATCGATGGTGTGACGATTAACGGGCATGAGGACAGACAAAATGCTCCCCAGGTGGTCAGTGCAAGCTTTGAAGGAATAAAAAGCGAGGTGCTGCTCCATGCGCTTGAGGACAGGGGAATTTATGTGTCATCCGGTTCAGCCTGCTCCTCGAACCATCCGGGAGTGAGCGGAACGCTGAAGGCGATTGGCGTAAAAAAAGAATTGCAGGATTCCACACTGCGTTTCAGCTTCGGCGCATTCAATACGGAAGAAGAGGTTGATTATGCAGTAGATGTGTTGAAAGAACTGCTGCCCGTACTGAGACGTTACAGAGCCAGATAAGGTTACCATTTAACAGATAAGGAAACAGAGAGGAAATATAAACATATGGTACGTTCATTTTTAATAAAGTACGCGGAAATTGGGGTAAAAGGCAAGAACCGCTATATTTTTGAAGACAAGCTGACTTCCCACATCCACCATTCCCTGAAACGTCTGGACGGAGATTTCTCCGTTATCAAGGAGTCGGGACGGATTTATGCTCATGCATCTTCGGAGTTCGACTATGATGAGGTGGTATCGGCTCTTCAGTGTGTGTTCGGAATTGCCGGCATCTGTCCGATGGTGCAGATAGAAGATAAAGGATATGAGGATTTAAAGGAACAGGTCTTGAAATTTATTGACGAGACGTACCCCGATAAAAATTTCACATTCAAGGTGGATACGAGAAGGGCCAATAAGCAGTACCCCCACACGTCGGATCAGATTAACCGCGATTTGGGAGAAATCATTCTGGAGACATATCCTGAGACAAAGGTGGATGTGCATCATCCCGACGTACTTCTCCACGTGGAGATCAGGGGAAAAAATATAAACCTTTACTCCCTGGTAATCCCAGGCCCGGGCGGAATGCCGGTGGGAACGAACGGCAAGGCTATGCTGCTTTTGTCGGGCGGAATCGACAGCCCGGTGGCCGGATATATGATTGCGAAGAGGGGGGTGACGATAGAAGCCACTTACTTCCATGCTCCGCCGTATACAAGTGAGAGAGCCAAACAGAAGGTGATAGACCTGGCGAAGCTCGTATCCAGATACTCGGGACCAATCAAGCTCCATGTAGTGAATTTTACTGATATCCAGCTTTATATCTATGATAAATGCCCTCATGAGGAACTGACGATTATCATGCGCCGGTATATGATGAAGATTGCGGAGGAGCTGGCTAAGAAAGACGGCTGTCTCGGCCTTATCACGGGAGAGAGTATCGGACAGGTAGCTTCTCAGACGGTGCATTCGCTGGCTGTAACCAATGAAGTGTGTACACTTCCCGTATTTCGTCCTGTTATCGGATTTGATAAGCAGGAGATTGTGGATATATCACAGAAAATCGGAACATTTGAGACGTCCATTGAGCCGTTCGAGGACTGCTGTACGATTTTTGTTGCAAAGCATCCTGTTACAAAGCCAAACCTGGATTTGATAAAGAAGTCGGAAACAAAACTGGAAGAAAAAATTGATGAAATGTTGAAACAGGCTGTTGAAACAGCCGAGATTATACGGTGTTGAGAAAACGGGAGTCCAGATTTTGGGACTCCCGCTTAGGAAAGACTATGTTGAATGGGACGTGCTTTTCAGCGTTAAAACAGGGCGTATTTGTTTAAACGATATATGGTGCTAAAATTGTGAGAATGTCATTGATCTCTGTTTCGGAATGGATGTTCAGGTCGATAGGCTTGGACAAATCCAGGCTGAATATACCCATAATCGATTTGGCATCGATTACGTATCTGCCGGATACAAGGTCAAAATCGACATTAAATTTTGCTAAATCGTTTACAAAAGATTTAACTTTATCAATTGAATTTAAAGAAATACGAACTGTTTTCATGAAAAAACCTCCTCTTGCTGCTATGTTATTTCAGCTCTTATGCTGGTAAAATACTAACTCTATACTACCGGGATATGGAGCAAAAGTCAAGAGAGAGATTGTATGAAATCAGGAACTTTAAAGCTAAGGAGAATGACAATGAGAAAAGCAGCACTGCACAACCTGGGATGCAAGGTAAACGCTTACGAGACGGAAGCCATGCAGCAGCTCCTGGAAGATGCCGGCTATGAAATCGTGCCTTTTAAGGATGGGGCCGATGTATATATAATCAATACATGTTCCGTAACTAATGTTGCGGACAAAAAATCAAGGCAGATGCTTCACCGGGCAAAGAAAATGAATCCTGATTCCGTAGTGGTTGCCGTGGGCTGCTATGTCCAGGCAGCGAAAGAGGATCTGGAGAAAGACATGGCAGTGGATTTGATAATTGGAAATAACAAGAAAAAAGATCTGGTGGGTCTTCTGGAACGATATTTTGCAGATCGGGACGACAGGGAGGAAGTGATCGATATCGTGGCAACCGGTGAGTATGAGGAACTTCATATCCGGAAAATCGCAGATCATACAAGAGCCTTTATTAAAGTGCAGGACGGCTGCAACCAGTTCTGCAGCTATTGCATCATCCCATATACCCGTGGCCGGGTGAGAAGCCGGGCGATAGGGGATGTGGTGAAGGAGGTGGAAGGACTTGCGGGGGCCGGGTATAAAGAAATTGTTCTTACCGGAATCCATCTCAGTTCCTACGGCGTCGATTTTCCGGAGGAGAAGAGGGAAAATCTTCTGAGTCTTATCACCTGTCTGGATAAAATCCAGGGAATTGAAAGAATCCGCCTAGGTTCCCTGGAACCGCGAATCATAACGGAAGAATTTGTTTCGGCTCTGGCCGGTCTTAAGAGCATTTGCCCTCATTTCCATCTGTCCCTCCAGAGCGGGTGCAATGCAACGCTTGCAAGGATGAACCGCCATTACACTGCGCAAGAGTATCTGGAGCGCTGTGTCATCCTGAGAAAGCACTTTGATAATCCGGCGATCACGACGGATGTGATTGTTGGATTTCCGGGGGAGACCGTGGAAGAGTTTGATGAGACGAAAAGATTCCTTGAGACGGTCCGTTTTTATGAAATGCATATCTTTAAATATTCCAAGCGGGAGGGCACCAGGGCCGCAGTCATGGAAAATCAGGTCCCGGAGCAGGATAAGTCGGTCCGCAGCGATATCCTCCTAACATTAGAACATAAGATGTCGGATGAATACCGTGAGTCATTTCTCGGGAAAGAGACGGAGGTGCTGCTGGAAGAAAAGGTCGTGATTGGCGGACAGGCCTATATGATGGGACATACACGGCAATATGTAAAGGCGGCAATACCGTTTGAGGAAGGGCTTAAGAATACAACTGTAAAAGGAAGGCTGACGGAGAAGCTGTCGGATGAGATTTTGCTTTTGAAATGAGGATTTAGTTAAGCAGGTGAGGACGCCGCCGGTACGGCCAGCGGACGGGG
>OLNK01002235.1_pt1 | contig 11722 bp, 9 predicted proteins | sample 1672791 | NCBI WGS metagenome assembly OLNK01 (sample SAMEA3136724, study PRJEB25190) | human gut metagenome | biome: human gut; feature: human-associated habitat; material: faeces | place: Austria | collected 2013 | reverse complement strand
CAGCCAAGATTTCCACCTCAAGCCAAGCACGGTATTTATTTTCTTCAGTCCAAATATTCGCCATTTCAGGGCGAGAGTAACGTTCGATCATTGTTTTCTCCTTATTATTACTTATTCATAAGTTTCTTTGCTCGTTCATTGATGGTAGACTTAGCACTATCTGATAGGGTAAGCTTAGACAAATTGTCTTTCCACTCTATTTCATTATTTTTCATAGCATTGATATATATTAGACATTTCAAAAAATCATTATAATAATTGCTATTTTTTCTGTTAAAATTAGACCTTTTCATAATTTTTAATACTTTTTCTAATTGATGTAAGTTTTTTGTTCTTTCAAAGAAATCTACTTGAAACAACAATATATAAGTATCATCCTCTGGAAACTCTTTACTCGCTTGGTCTAATATAGATTGAACTTCAGCATAATCTTTTTCAATCTCCATATTGTATTTGGCTTTAGATACTAGAAACATATTTCGAGCACTTGGAGAATCAATCTTTTCAAAATCATTCAATAAAGTTCTTAATATTCTTTTCTTTTCTGGTAATGGTTGAGAATCCTCCCTTTGATAAAGTACACTTTGAAAATAGGCTTGTATATGATAGGGATTGTTCCGATTATTTTCATAATTATCTTTAGCCATTAAATAAGCTTTATCATATTCTCCAATTTTATTATAAAGTAAGACTAGCTCTCTTTTAGCTTGAGAGTACGTTCTATTCTCTTCCAACACTTTATTGAATCGTTCAATTGCAAGATTAAAATGGCCTATTTGCCTATAATAAAAACCAAATAAAAAATTATGTTTAAATCCTGAAATATTTTGAACTTCATTTTTAAACCGTTCATCCTTTAACCTTGCTAAGGAACTACATAAGAAAAATCGAATTTCATCCCTTATATAACTGTCTAATACATCACTTGATTGCAAAATGATATCAGCTAATTTTATAACAGCAGAATTTTTTCGATTATCATATAGATTCTTCATCGTTTTTAAATAATATGACGGAATAAGCTTATCTAATGGTACTTCCTTACCTAATCTCAATTTTTCCTGCATAACAAACATTTCATCAGCAATATCCAGATTAGATTCATTTATATCTATAGAACCAACAAATCTATCTAACGCATTTGATAACTGCTTTTCTAAATGAATTTGTCTCTCATAGTAATTTTTTGCAGCTAAATTAAGTGTTATGTACTCACCATCTACACCAATTTTATTTACCATCCCATGTCTCATATACTTCTCAATATCATTAATTTTTTCAGGGATTAAAGCATATTCCAAAATTTTAGATAAGGATTCTAAATTGATAAAGTTAAACTTAGACAATATTTTTAGTATTTTATTATCATCGTCAGTATAATTAAACCCTGAAATTATTGACTGTATTTTATTATCTGAATAGTCTGAAATAATATGTGTGTTTTTATAAAAATATTCTTTTGAATTTTCCTTAATAACATCAATTGTATAAAATATTTCTTCAGGAAATCCTGAAAAGAGTTGACTTATATCTGCTAATTCTGGCTTATCTAATATCAAATTATTAAGTTTACTATATTGAAAAAGCAACTTATTTCTATCACTAGGACTCAATACATCTATGTGAAGATGGAACACATTCTTTAAAGAATATATGAAGTGGGGTTTATACTTACTTATTATACAAGCTGATATGCTAACATAATCACTTGAATCAAATTTTTCAACTATTTGTTTAAACCAGTATGCCAATTCTCCAGTATGTGTTACAATAGCTCCTTGGTCATCTATAAACAGTTTATCTTTCAAGTCAGTATTTAGAACACGCAACAAGTCAAATGCAAAATCTATTTTTTTATCTAGAGTGCTGCTCATTAAGTCAATATCGACATCCAAATCTGAAATACTAGATAATTCCATTATGAAATCCTCTATACTCTGGTGACCATCCAAAACAATTATTGGTGAGGAGTATGATTTCCTTACTATACCAGTTTTATTTAATGCCCTCTTTAAAAAACTCCTCCTTCCTACGGTGCTCATTCCAGAGGCTATAATAAAATTTGTTTTTTCAATTGTAAAATCATTAATCCTACTCTCAAAACTCTCCATCTCAGAATTACGACCAACAAATAAATTTGTTTTTTTCTTTAAAAATTCACTATTTTTCCAAGAAATTTCTGTAACTCTCGAAAAAATCATCCTTGAAAGCTTACTTGGTGATTTAACCTTTCTTAAGTTATATTTTTTTAACCATTCTGGAATCTCTTCATAATCTTTAGTTATATCATCAATAATAACTGGCATTATTCTCTGTTCATCTAAAAAATTAGAGTCTAGGTTTTTTGCCCAAAGAATTTCTTGTTGTACCCATTCAGAGGACAATGAATTCTTTGATAATAATATCACGAATAGATCAGTCGCTTCAATTGATCGTCGGATTTCTTCTATTGATTTCGCGCCTGATTCAAATGTTAATTCATCATAAACTAATCGGTCTTCTCCTAGACTCTTTTTTAATTTATCAACCAACGGTCTCACAAAAGAGTCCTTATCTAGACTACTATGTGAGATAAATACTTTCTTCATATAACTAATTTCCCTTCAATCTTATCAACAAACTCTTACTCACTACTACTCAAGCACATCCTTAATTTGATTATGATATGTTTTTAGTTTACTCTTTCTAAGAATGAAAATATAAATTCAAATAAAAAAAATTATGGTCTACTCTCTATAAATTTATCAAATATTTTAATGCTTGTGTTTTTCAAATTCTTCTTTCCCAATCCACACAGATGGATAATGATCTAATGTATTCAAATCCGTATCCAGCGGGACATCATAGATAGCTAAATAGTTTTCAGGATATTGAGCAATCAACTCTTCATACTTAGCTCTCACTTTTTCGTGATTGCTATTAGCATACAAGACTTCAACGACTGCTCCTGTCTTATCTTTTTCAACAAATGCATTAACGATGAGTTGAATCATAAAAACCTCCTAAATCGAAATGCCCTTCATATTTGCTTCCAGAATAGGCATCTTCACACCTAACTCCTGACCGGTCTGATAAACACTTTGACAACAGTAGAAGATGTCCTGTTTATCATTGTGCAAGGTCATAATTTTCCGTGTTAGCTCATTTTTCGCAAACATGATTTTCATGACTTTTCCTGCTATCCAAGCGGGAATTTTGTATGGCAATAGTTCTGCTTTGTAAAGCTTCAAATTCACGCCACGCGCTTCTACGACTTTCAAAGCCTCTCGAATGGCCTTGATGGCCAATGATAATTCCGAAGAACTATTCATCAAGTTCAGAGCCAATTCTTCTGGGTTTTCCAAATTTCCTGAGCGAGCAGCTGTCGAAGTGACACCCGCATTAATCGCCATGTGAATCCAAATCCACTCGACCATATCATGAGGTACTTCCCACTTCAAATCTGCAGAAGTCAGTAAAGTCCTTAAATCAGCATAGTTAGAGATCTGTGCTCTTTGCTCACCTTCTAGCATTAAATGGTCGAACAAGACACCATCTAAATGGTCCTCCTGCATATGACCACCCGCTGTCGGAAAAGCTAGAATATAGTCGTAATCTCCTGCCCACTCCTGGACCTCTTTTCGAGTATCCCAGAAATTACAGAAGAAAACAAGTGTGCCCTTGATATTATTTTTTCGCAAGGTTTCCACAGCTTCTTTGACAAACCCATGACGCACACTCAGAAAAATAAAATCGTATTCCGAATCAGCTTCCGCCACATGAACCTCATAGGTATCATGCTTGTTTTCACCCTTGGAATGATAGCGACCATCTAGCAGATCAACCGACAACTCCTTCGGAATAGTGCTTTTCTTACTATATTTCAGTACGTGTTCCACTTGATGGCCTGCTTTTTGAAAGGCGTAGGCATAAGTGGTCCCGATGACTCCAAGTCCTAGAATCGCTATTTTCACTTAAAAATCAATCCCTTTCCCAAACTCAACCACACTATCTGGCACATCACTAAACAAAGTCACATGTCCCATTTTGCGGTTGTTCTTTGCTTCTAGTTTACCATATAAGTGGAGGTGAGCGCTTGGATTTTCTGTCACATATGATTCAGCAGCCTCGACATGTTGGCCGAGAACATTGAGCATGACAGCAGGCGCATGGAGGTGAATTTCTGGGAGTGGTGCTCCGAGAACACCCAAGATATGGGTGTAAAACTGGGAGAAGTCGCAGGCTTCTATTGAGTAGTGACCTGAATTGTGTGGACGTGGCGCGATTTCGTTGACAATGATGTCATCTGCTGTCGCAAACATTTCCACGCAAAGAGTTCCAGACAAGTTCAGCTGTTCAGCAATTCGCACTGCCATGGCTTTGGCTTTTTCAGCTAGACTTTCTGAAATACGTGCTGGAACAATGGTTTTAGACAGGATATTGTTGCGGTGAATATTTTCCTGAACGGGGAAAACCGTCACATCCTTACCATTCCCAGACACGATGACAGAAATCTCAAGGTCGAAATTGACAAATTCTTCCAAGACACAGTCTGCCGAATCAGCTAACGCATAGGCTTCTTCCAAGTCTGCTTCTGAACGAATAACCTTTTGACCATGGCCATCGTAACCGCCTGTCGCAGTTTTGAGGACATAGTTTTTCGACAGGTCAATATCTACCAAGTCTTGGCTAGAAGTCACGACCTTGTAAGGTGCCACAGTGACTTGAGCCTTGTTTGACAAAAAGTCCTTTTCAAAAATACGGTTTTGTGAAATGCGAAGCAGGTCTGTCCCTTGTGGGAGCTGTCCTTCTTTGATAACGGCGTCAAGGCCGTCAGCGTCGACATTTTCAAACTCATAAGTGAGAATATCACAGCGGTCTGCCAACTGACGAAGAGCATCCACGTCGTCGTATGGGGCCACGATGACCTCAGACACACGAGAAGATGGACAATCTGCTGCAGGATCAAGGGTAATAACCTTATGGCCCATGTAGATAGCTGAGATAGCCATCATCTGACCGAGTTGGCCACCGCCGATAATACCTATGGTTTTAGTTGAGCTCATTTGTAGACTCCTCTGCGATTTTTCCTTGTTCTTCAGCAAAGTTAGCAAGTGCCTCTGCAATAGCCTTGTCTTCTACCGAGAGAAGACGAAGGGCAAAGAGGGCTGCGTTGGTCGCACCTGCTTCACCGATCGCCATAGTTGCGACTGGTACTCCACCTGGCATCTGAACGATGGAATAAAGTGAATCCACACCGCTAAGAGCACGAGATTTGACAGGCACGCCAATGACTGGAAGGGTAGTTTTAGCTGCTACCATCCCTGGCAAGTGAGCTGCGCCACCCGCACCAGCGATGATAACCTTGATGCCACGGCTACGAGCTTCTTCGGCATGCTTGAACATGAGGTCCGGTGTACGGTGTGCAGAAACAACTTTCTTTTCGTAAACGACACCGAAGTTATTGAGGACTTCAGCGGCTTTTTGCATGGTTGCCCAGTCGGATTTTGAGCCCATGATGATGGAAATTACTGGTTTCATTTATTCTCCTTTTTTAATAATCGTCTAATGTAGTGCGGACGTAAGCGACCGCCTAAGGCGTTCCATTACTAAAACTGGAGCCTGAGTCTCCAGTTTTCCGCTCCTAGTAGCTTTGCTACTAGGAGTTCCACTACTGCGACGATTATCCTATACTAGCTCGCTAACGCTCGCAAATCAAACGACCATTATCTTAGTTTGGCTCGCTTTCGCTCGCCATGACAAAGTTAGTATCTGTTAATCTTTTATTGCCTTGCTTCCAATGTCGTTTCGGTAGAAGAGGCCTTCTGTGTTTTGTTTGTTGAGTTCGTTGTAGATAATGTTTTGGCCGTCTTTGACGGTGTCTGCTGTTGTGACAAGCATGTAGACGCGTCCGCCGTTTGAGAGAAGGTCTTGGCCATTTTCAGCAAATTTCGCTCCAGCATAGTAAGTGATGATGTCACCCTCTGTCTTAGCTGGAAGCTTGACACCCTTCTCGTAAGCGAGTGGGTAACCGTTTGATGCGACAACTACGCCCAGTGTCACACCCTTGTCCGTCCAAGTGATGGCTGGCTCTTTGCCATCCAAAATGTCAGTGATGTTTTGTGTAAAGTCAGATGTCAAACGAGGCAAGATGATTTGCGTTTCAGGATCGCCAAAACGTGAGTTGAACTCGATGACTTTAGGGCCATCAGCTGTCAAGATAAGACCAGCGTAAAGGACACCAGTGTAGGGACGACCTTCTTTGATCATGCCTTCAAGAACCGGCTTGACAATAGTGTCAACCGCTGTGTCAACCACGCTCTGTGGCAAGTGAGGAACTGGCGCATAGGCACCCATCCCACCAGTGTTAGGTCCCTTGTCACCATCATAAGCACGTTTGTGGTCTTGGGCCGTTGGCATAATGTAGAACTTGTCCCCATTGACAAAGGCAAAGAGAGAGAACTCTTCCCCGTCCAGGAATTCCTCGATGACCACACGCGCACCTGAGTCACCGAATTTATTGTCCAAAAGCATCTCGTGAGTGGCTTCTACTGCTTGCTCAACTGTTTCAGCAACGACGACACCTTTACCTAGAGCCAAACCGTCTGCCTTGACGACGATTGGAGCGCCTTTTTCCTCAATATAGGCTTTAGCTTCCTCGAAATCTGAAAATGTGCCATAGGCTGCTGTTGGAACATCATATTTGACCATGATTTCCTTAGCAAAATCCTTAGACCACTCAAGTTCAGCCGCAGCCTTGGTCGGACCAAAGGCTTTGAGACCAGCTGCATTGAAGTCATCCACAATTCCAGCTGCAAGGGCATCATCTGGACCAATAAAGGTCCAAGCAATATCGTTGACTTTTGCGAAATCAATCAGCTTAGAATGTTCGGAAATTCCGATATTGATCAAATCAAGACCGTCTAATCGCATCCCATCATTACCAGGAGCCACAAAAACCTGCTCAACGTTTGTAGACTCCAACAATTTCTTGGCAATCGCATGCTCACGACCGCCAGATCCAACAACCAAAAGTTTCATCTTGAACCTCTTTTGCGAATTATTTTATTAAATTATATCATAATCGTTCGTTTTATTCTAATGATTTCAGCAAAAGTCTCCTATTTCCAGTAGAATCCAAACATTTTTTGCTATTTTCTCCTATTTCTCATTTTTTTCCGAATAGTATAGGTGAGACCTACTAATTGACGAAAAGGAGTATTATGCAAACGATCAAAAAATTTGTATTACTGACTTGTGCGACATGGGGGATGCAAGCCTCTATTACCCATGCAGATCAAGCGACCAATGCCATCTATGCCGAAAAAGGGCAGCTGATGATTCATCTTGGAAACGTCCCAGATAGATACCAAAAGATCCAAGTGCCCGTCTGGTCTGACCAAAATGGCCAAGATGACCTGATTTGGTATCCTGTGGAACGCAGTGACAAGGGATTTGACCTACAAGTGCCATTGACCAACCATTCTGATCAAGCCGGACTTTATCATGTCCATGTCTATGGGGTGGAGGCAAATGAGCAACTAACCGGGCTTTACCCTCTCACGACAAGCGTCCAGCAAAAAGACCTGACTTCCTCCCAGCCCAAGATCACGATCACACCCATCTCCTCACAAGAATTGGAGATAGACCTGAAGTTATTTGAGGATGTAGAGGAGATTGTCTTCCCGATCTGGTCTGAAGAAAATGGGCAGGATGATCTGGTCTGGTATCCCGCAAAGAAGATTGCACCTGGACATTTCCAACTGCGCTTTCAGGCTCAAAAACACAAGGGAAATGGGCTATTTCACCTACACGTCTACCAGAAAAGCAAGGGGCAACTAAAAGGGCTATTCCCCACTACCTTTCAAGTAGAAAAGGCAAAACCAAAACTCACTCCACTCGCGACACACCAGGGAAACACCTATCCTATCGGTGAATGTACCTGGGGAGCCAAAGAATTAGCCCCTTGGGCCCACAACTGGTGGGGAAACGGTGGCATGTGGGCAGCTAGTGCACGCGCTGCGGGATTCCGTACAGGAGACATCCCAGAGGTCGGTGCCATCGCCTGTTGGGACAACGGAGGTTATGGGCACGTCGCTCTTGTAACAGAGGTCGAACACGACCAAAAAATTCAGATCCAAGAGGCTAACTACAACGGCCATCGCTATATCGACAACTTCCGCGGTTGGTTCGACCCGACCAATCCCGTCTGGGGAACGGTCACCTATATCTATCCCGATTAAGGTCTTCATGACCAGCAGAAACGGCACCCATCCATTGATGCGTGCCGTTTTTGATTAATGACGGAAGTGACGAACACCTGTAAAGATCATGGTTAAACCATGTTTATCAGCCGCTTCGATCGATTCTTGGTCACTTCTTAATTTTGTTCTTTCAGAAGCTAAAAATGGGTCTCAATTCATCATTTTTATTTCATGTACTTTTCTAAGCTTATTTGAATTTTTGGCATAATTTGGTGCATAACTTTAAGATTCGTATAGGCTAATGCCATCGCTACAAAAAGATATGCAATGACTGACAGCAGAGAACCCTCAGAAGGCCAATAGTGGAAAATAATCATTAAAACAATGGGCAATTCTAGAGTTACTGTGGCAACTCCAGGAACATAGCCTCTAAATTGCAGACACATGATATAATGGATCATGAAATGAGATGTATATGCTATTACAAATGAGAAATAGAGTAAAGTGTTGTGACTCATCTGACAAAGACCAGAAATAAATAGCAAAATGACAAACTCCTCTAAAATACCTACTGCAAAGGCCGAACCCTGTGTAACAGAACCAAAGAATGGTTTCTTAAAAGTCAGTAACTTTTGATGATGCCGTTTTTTCCACAAGGGCATAAAGATCATCTCTTCAAAATCATGTAAAATAAATAAAATAGGCAGCATCCAAACATTAAAAAGAATGCTCATATCTTTACTTCCTTAATAACAACTAACAATTGTACAATGTTCAAAATAAATGATAATTCTACATCACGCGCAACAAATTTAGTATAAAGACAAACGATTACAAAAACAAGAGGTTAAGTGAAATTGGCACAGTTTGACCAAAGTTGTGACAGGAAAGGAAAACTACCATGGAATATCAAACACGGCAATGGCTGGAAGAAGCCTTGTTCGATTTATTAGCAACTAAGAAATCCCTTCATAATATCAGCATTGCAGAACTCAGTGAGCATGCTCCGATTGCTAGACGAACGTTTTATCGTTATTACCATTCAAAAGAGCAAGTCCTTACGGATTATTTAGACCGCTTAATCCAAGACTATATTATCGAACTTCAAACCGAAAAGCTGACTAATTTTGAAGATTTAGTGAACCTTTTCTTTCAGTATTGGAGCCAGTACACTGAGTCATTAAAAATTTTGCAGAATGCAAACCTGCTAGTGCTTATCTTGCAAAGGTCTTATGACAAGCTTCCTGCTGCTTATACCACTGTTATGGCTCCTTGGCACATCACAAACAGTGATCAAAGACAAATCACCTATGATAGTAGATTCATTACCGGCGGTCTCTACAATATTTTTGATGAATGGTTAAAAACCGATTACCAGACAATGCCTGTTAACGAGCTAGTCACTAGAGCCTTGAATACCATAAAACGTATGAAGGATAGTTAAGTGAGAAGCTGAGTTTTTCGAGATTAGTCATGATGAACTCTAACAAATCGTTTTCATAATTTCTAAAACGAAAATGCTTATTATTTTAGACATACAAAAAGAGAATACCACTTGCATCTTCTCTTTTTGTTAGCGATCAGTCATTCATGATAGTTGATAACGAGCTAATTTTTAAAAAACCATTAATGTCTAAAATGTCTTACTCCTGTGAAGACCATAGTCAAGCCGTATTTATCAGCCGCTTCGATAGACTCTTGGTCACGGACAGATCCACCTGGTTGAATGATGGCCTTAATCCCTGCTTTGGCGATTTCTTCCACGTTATCCGCAAATGGGAAGAAGGCATCGGAAGCAAGAACAGCGCCGTCAAGACGGTCTTTAGCTTGGTCAATAGCGATACGGACGGAAGCCACACGGTTAGTTTGACCAGGGCCAACACCAAGTGTCATGTGGTCGTTAGTCACGATGATACCGTTTGATTTAACGTACTTGATAGCTTTCCAAGCAAACTCAAGAGCTGTTGCTTCTGTTTCAGTTGGTTGGCGTTTAGTAACCACTTGCCAGTCAGCTGGACTTTCTTTAACAACGTCTTGGTTTTGAACGAGGAGTCCACCAACAACACCAGTGTATTCTGCTTCCACTTCGCTAGCATCTTGAGCGTCAAATGGCAAGGCAAGGATCCGCAAGTTTTTCTTTTTATTGGTCAAAATGTCTAGCGCCTCATCCGTATAGCTTGGTGCAATGATGATTTCAAGGAAGACACCGTGCATTTTCTTAGCCGTCGCAGCGTCAACTTCACGGTTGAGGACTACAATACCACCAAAGATTGACACTGGGTCAGCTTCATAAGCGTAGTCCCAAGCTGTTTCAATGTCATCAGCTTGACCGATACCACATGGGTTCATATGTTTGAGAGCCACGACTGTTGGACGGTCTTTGAAATCACGGATGATACGGATAGCGGCATCAGCGTCACGGATATTGTTGAAGGACAATTCTTTCCCGTTCAGTTGTTTAGCCGAAGCGATGGAGTAATCCGTTGGCAATGCTTTTTGGTAGAAATCTGCGTCTTGTTGAGGGTTTTCACCATAACGCATTGGTTGCTTGAGATCATACGTCAGAGTGAGTTTTTCAGGTTTGCTTTCACCCACTTGAGCTGTGAAGTATTCCGCAATCAAAGCATCATAAGCTGCTGTATGGCGGAAAACCTTAGCTGCCAAGTGTTGGCGAGTTTCGTAACTTGTTTCGCCATTGGCTGCCAATTCTTCCAAAACCACAGCATAGTCAGCAGGGTCTACAACAACTGTTACGCTAGCGTGGTTCTTCGCTGCTGAACGAAGCATAGATGGACCACCGATATCGATGTTTTCCACCGCGTCAGCGTAAGTCACGTCTGGTTTGAGGATCGTTTCCTTGAATGGGTAAAGATTGACTACAACAAGGTCGATCAATTCAATCTTATTGTCCTTAGCCGCTTGAAGATGGCTATCAAGGTCACGACGAGCGAGAAGACCACCGTGGATATTTGGATGAAGAGTCTTCACACGACCGTCCATCATTTCTGGGAAACCAGTTACATCGTCAATAGCAATGGTGTCAACACCAGCATTGTCAAGGGTAACTTTGGTACCACCTGTTGAGATGATATCCCAACCAAGTTTTTTAAGTTCTTGGGCAAATTCAACGATGCCCGCTTTATCTGAGACTGAAATAAGTGCTCGTTTTGTCATTTTCTTTCTTTTCCTTTTTTAAAAAAGTTCTTCATCTGCTACAGTCGAAAATGTTCTTTCCGATCAATGGCTTCCTTATTTTCGTGCAACTCCCAAACTATCCAAGACTTCTGGATAGAGCTTGTACTCTGTTTCGTGGATGCGAGTCTCGAAAGTATCAAGGGTATCACCTTCAAGGCGTGGGACACGGACTTGTTTGATGACCTTACCGGTATCAACGCCAGAATCCACCCAGTGAATAGTCACGCCAGACTGGTCAACACCTGCATTCCAAGCATCCTCAATGCCATGAGCTCCCGGAAATTCAGGAAGATAAGCCGGGTGAATATTGATGATACGGCCTTCATAAGCTGCTAGCAAGGTTG
>OLNK01002233.1_pt1 | contig 11731 bp, 9 predicted proteins | sample 1672791 | NCBI WGS metagenome assembly OLNK01 (sample SAMEA3136724, study PRJEB25190) | human gut metagenome | biome: human gut; feature: human-associated habitat; material: faeces | place: Austria | collected 2013 | reverse complement strand
TACAGGATTACCGGCAAGCGCAGCTCCTCTTTCAGAGAATTGACCGCCCTGTACAACTCGGCGTAATCTGCCCTTTTCTCTGCTTCTTTATCGGCACCTCCACACGTTTTCATGCTGCCGCCAGACTCTCCTTTGTCATTCATTTCCTCCAGCGAAACTAATTTGCTGGATTTTCGCAGAATCGAATAACACTCATTAATCAAGATTCTAACCAGCCACGTTCTGGCAAAGTATCTATCTTCAAAAATTCTTTGACAATCGTATCTTGAATGGCATCAGCACAGTCTTGGTCACTATATAATATTGTCTTGGCTGTGGAATACAATTGTCTCTCGGAATCGAGAATCAATGCTCCCAATTGCTCTCTGGTCACTTTCACACCACCTTTACATCGGCCGATTCATTTTTCTTACATAGATTAGACGCGTGAGGACAGAAAATATCCCCCGAAACAACGATATTTTTTACTTATTGTAGCAATTTTGACATATACACCCACAGAACCTTCCGGAGGCTTTTTATATAATAGAAAATAGCCGTCCTGATCTCTAGAAAAGTTCAGGAACGGCTATCTCTGTAATAACTAATTATTTATTTCTGCTTTTTTTATAATTCCAACCCCTATTGGATATGGTCCTGTGTGTACTCCGATCGTTGCACCGATCTGGCGGATTTCAATCTCTTCAATTCCAAGGCGTTCTTTTACAAGATCTTTTAACATCTCCCGGAATTTTACTGCCTCCTCATAATCGTATCCATATCCGATGCAGAAGCTGTACTCGCCTGGTTTTGCATGGGTTTCATCCAGATAATCTTTTGTCATCTCCACAACCTTTTTCATGGATTTGATGCGGTTTCTTGCAAGTCCGGAACTGAAGATTTCCCCTTCTTTCAATGTAATCATCGGTTTTATCCCCAGTGCACCTGCTGCTATCCCCGCAAGTTTTCCGATTCGTCCGCCATGTCTTAAATAATCAATGCTTCCGATTGTAAAGAAGATCCGGCCGGTCTCACGGATAGGAAGGATTCTTTCAATGATTTCCTCATAATCCAATCCCATGTCACGCATTCTGCATGCCTCCAGTACAAAAAGTCCCTGAAGAACGGTATTGACCGTGGAATCAATAACTGTGATCCTGGCCTCTGGATATTCGTCCTTTACCATCTCTTTTGCAACCGTTGCAGATTGCAGGGAGCCACTGAATTTTGTCGTAATACAGATGCAGATCACTGGAATATTTTCCTTTGCACTTTTTACAAATGTCTGATAAAAATCATCCACTGACGGCATAGATGATTTTGGAAATACATCCGGGTGGTCTACCATTTCCTGATAAAATTCCCGAATTCCAATCTCTTCTATTTCTTTCTGATAAGTCTCACCGTTAAATGATACATAAAATGGTACGACTTCTATATCATGTGCATCTGTGATTTCCTGTGGAAGATCCAGTGATCCGTCACTGACGATCTGAACTTTCTTTTGCATAACTACTACCTCTCATCTCATGAAATTACGATTCTATATTGTTCTGATTTCCTTTGCATACCCCGAAAATATCAGGGGTACAGAATGAATTATTCTAATACATAGTTTCTAATACTACTTCTTATAGAAACGTAAAACAGTATAACACAAAGGCAGTATTATGTACACGCTTTGGGCAAATAATTTTCTAAAATTTTAGAATTAAACCGTATGCTTTAAGTTTGGATCTCTTGTCACTTTATACTTGATTTATAAATCTTAAAAATGCTTCTTTTCCTTCTGGTGTCCGTTTGTAAACTCCGGCCTGTTCCAGAACTTTTGAAAAGACAATTCCAGTCTCTTTCTGAACGATTTCTTTTACATTTTCTGCTGTAATTTCGTAGTTCGCTGCAATATCTGCCGCCCACTTTGCATGAGACTTGGTCAGCGGATCTTCTGTCATATCCTCACCGGAAAGGAGTTTTTCTTCCACTGCCTCCAGCTCTTTTTTCAGACGTCCCGGAAGAATTGCCAATCCCATAACTTCAATCAGGCCGATATTTTCCTTCTTAATATGATGGAACTCTTCATGTGGATGATAAATTCCAAGTGGATGATCCGGCGTTGTCAGATTGTTTCGAAGCACCAGATCTAATTCAAAATCTTCTCCTCTGCGACGGGCAATTGGGGTGATTGTATTGTGAGGTTCTCCATCTGTCTCTGCAAGAATCATAGCTGCTTCATCTGTATACCCACGCCAGCTTCCAAGAATTTTATCCGCAAGATCAATTAATCTTTCCGATTCTTTTGCATTTAAACGAATAACAGACATTGGCCATTTTACAATTCCTGCTTTTACATCTTCGTATCCTTCAAAAGAAATCTCCGTCTCAATCGGTGCGCGTTCCATTGCAAATGTATAATGTCCGCCCTGGAAATGATCGTGCGCCAGAATGGATCCTCCAACAATCGGAAGATCTGCATTGGAACCAACAAAATAATGCGGGAACTGTCTTACAAAATCTAATAACTTCGCAAAGCAGGCTTTATCAATTTTCATCGGTGTATGCACTTTATTAAAACAGATGCAGTGTTCATTGTAATATACATATGGAGAATACTGCAAATACCAGTCAGTATTGTTGATTGTCACTGGTACAATACGGTGATTCTGTCTTGCCGGATAATTGAGTCGTCCGGCATATCCCACATTCTCCTCGCAGAGCATGCAGCGTGGATAATCGGAAACTGGTTGGTTTCTTGCTGCTGCGATTGCTTTTGGATCTTTTTCCGGTTTTGACTGGTTGATGGAAATGTCAATCTCACCATATTCTGTCCCAGTCTTCCAACGGATATCTTTCGCAACTCTGTCCTTTCGGATATAATTCGTGTCCTGACTGAACTGATAATACCAGTCCGTTGCCCTCTGGGAAGATTCTTCCTGAAGTTGTTGAAACTTCTTCATCACCTGTACCGGTCGCGGTGTCAGGCTACCCATGAGTTTTGTATCAAAAAGATCGCGGTATACGACTGAATTTTCTTCCAGTACGCCACGCTCATATGCATCATCGATCAATGTGTCCAGTATCTCTGTCAGACCAGCTTCTTTTCCCTTTGCTGACTCTTCCCATGAGAAAGAATCTGCCTGCATAACCTCCAAGATCCGGTTTACTGCCCATACTTTTTCTTCCTGCTCGATCAGCTCTTTCTCCAATGCATAATTCACTAACGCAGTAATTGCTTCATTTCGATTCATCTCATTTCCCCCTCATTCTTTAAAGGATAAGTCCACCAGCTGGACGGATACTCAATACATGACAGCATCCTTCACTCAACATAGTTTCCATCGTTTTCTTAAATTCACACACATCTTCCACCGGGACAAATGCCTGGATTGTTCCGGCAAATCCACCTCCATGTACGCGGCATGCACCCTTTCCATTCAGCGCTTTCTCAGCCACGGCCAATGCAACTGCCATGTCCTGATGTGTGATGGCTGCTGCCGGTGTAATATTCTGAAGAAGTTCCCATGAAGAACGTCCGGACTCTTTTACAAGATTTAAAAACGCCTCTTTATCTTTCCGCTCCAGTGCATCTGCTTCCTCTGCTGCTCTTCTGTCATCTGCATAGAAATGTAAAGCCCTGAGAACTGCCCTGTCTCCTGCTTCTTTTCTGACCTGTGCCAGATCTGCCAGCAGATCTTCTTCTTTGACTTCGCGAAGTACTTTTTTACCAAAATGCGCTGCCACTTTGCTCATTTCTTCCGGAATAGACGCATATTCATTGGTAAGTGCTGCATGATCCGCACCACAGTCGATGATACAAAGTGCAAGTCCCAGTCCTGTAAGATCCGCATTGATGGATCTTACTATCGGGTTTGCCGGATCTTTAAAATCAATGGCTACTGCATCTCCCACGGAAGAAGCAGTCTGATCCATCAATCCACATGGTTTCCCAAAATATTCATTTTCTGCTGCCTGACCGATTTTTGCGATTTCTACTGCATCAAACTTGTCCTGACAAAACAGATGATTTCCCGTTGTTCCAATCAGCACCTCACACGCTGCGGAGGAAGACAGTCCGGATCCAGGCAATACCGTTGATGTCACATACATATCAAAGCCTGCTACCGGATATCCTGCTTTATGAAGCTTGGCCAGCACGCCTCTTATCAGAGAAGCAGTTGTTTCTTTTTCTTCTTCCTTCACTTCCAGATCAGCAAGATCAACACTTGTCATTGGCCAGCCTTCTGACTGAAAATGCACAACACTCGTTCCGTTTAATGCGACACATGCCAGAAAATCCAGATTCACTGCTGCCGCCAGCACTCGTCCATGCTGATGATCGGTATGATTTCCACAGATTTCTGTACGCCCAGGCGCAGAACAAAGTGCGACCATCGTATCTTCTGTTGCTCCAAAGCTCTCCTTAAATCCTTCCATCACATGTATGGCTCTTTCTCTTGCTGCCTTCAGATTCTCACACCCGGTCTTCAGAAGTGACGCGTCCAAATCTCCATTTTTTACCATCCGATGTACATCATTCCATTTTTTCAAAATATAGTTCCTGCCTTTCCTGTATGATTTTATATGATGTTGGGGTCAAAAGCCCCAACTATGATGCCTACGGATTGTTCCGTGCGTTGCACTCCCACAACCCTGGCATCATTTATATGTTAATATATTTAACATGCTTATTTTTTCAGAAAATGTTCCCGGTTCGGGTATTCCTGACGAAATGCCTGAAGTGCCGCCTCCTGTAGAAGGGCAAATTCTTTATCCATGTGCAATGCATGGGGTGCCTGAAATGCAATGGCGCTGATCTGTTCTGCGATTTTTTTCACAACTCCCTCATCCGATAGCTGTCCCATTCCAAACACAAGTGAAGTAAATCCTCTTCCGTCTCTGCTGACTTCCATAAATTTCAAAAAGACATTTTTTAATTCCAGCAGAAGATTTTCTCTTAATTCTTCGTCCAAAGAATCTGCATCTGCCAGACATAATGTACTAATAATCTTTGCTGCCTGTTTTCTTCTTTGTCCGCCAAAATCTAACGATGTGCCTTCTGCCAGACATTTCAGTTCCATCAGGCTTCCTACGAATGCATCTTTTGTCGGTTTTCTCTTTCCATATCTGGAGACCCATAATTTTTTTCGGAACACATCCGCCTGCGTTAATTCATTTTCTGTATTCTGTTTTAGTAATTCCAGCCTTTTTGGCGCATCTGTCTCCTGATAAAATGTCTCGATCCATGCTGCTTCCATTCACTTCTTACCTCGTCTGTCTTTTTATAAAATCTTCCACATTACTGCTGTATACCGGCTGATACTCAGAAACATAATACCTGCCTTCTTTTAACTTGTTTCGGTTCACATCTTCTCCTCGGAAAATCTCTACAGCTAGCTTCGCTATCTGCAACGCCTGATCTTCTTTATCATTATACACTGTTCCCTGCATTTCACCAGCTTTTATTGCTTCCAATGCATCATCTAATCCATCAATACCGAAAATGACCGGCCACTCTGCCTGTTCATATCCGGCTTTTCGATATGCCTCCACAGCTCCAAGTGCCATTTCATCATTGTTAGAAATGACAAGTTCAATTCCATCTTTATACTGACTGATCAGGCGGTTCATTCGGTTTTCGGCCTGTCCCCGGTTCCAATCTGCGAACTGATAACTTAATTTTTCCAGATTTACCTCTTTCTCGATCAATGTTTTTACAGAGAAATCCGTTCTGCTGATTGCATCCTGATGCCCAGCTTCTCCTTCCAACAATACATATTGTATTTCACCATCCTGATTCTTGTCTACTTCCGGATGATTTTTAATATAATCTGCCGCTATCTCTCCCTGCATCACTCCAGATTGTTCTGCGTCACAACCTACATAATACAGGTCTTCCCACTGCATCAAATCCTCCCAGACCGGTTCCCTGTTAAAGAAAATAATCGGGATGTCATTCTGTTTTGCCAGCCTGATGATCCGGGACGGAGCAGTTCTGTCTACCAGATTGACGCACAAAACATCACAACCGGCATCAATCATCCCTTCCACTATATCATTCTGATCCTGCTGATCATCATTTCCATTTTTTACAGATACGGTAATCTTCATATCTTCTGTTTCCATAGATTTCAGATTTTCTTTTAGCTTATCTGCCAATGCATTGATAAAAGGATCATCCTGTGTATATGTTACAACACCTACACGCAACACTTTATCAGATTTTATTTTTCCTGATCCACAGCCGGAAATACACAGCATCGCTACCATTACAACAACTGCACAGACACTCTTTTTTCTACATTTTTTACTCATAGGAATATAAAAACCTTTCTATTTCGTCATCTAAAAGCTTAGTATCCTGATCCATAATCTTTACTTCCGTTTCGTGGCTTTCCATTTTGTAAAGTCTGCTTTTTATTTTCTTTGCAATTTCTTCTACACTTTTATATCCTATCTCATATCCATCCAGTACGACAAGCCCTTGTGTCTTTCCGTAATCCTGAAGTGCAATTGCTTTCATACTGCTTCCGATCCCATAAATCTTCGTTCCTGCTCCCTGTTCTTGTGTTTCTTCCTGTGCTTCCTCCTGCGTTTCCTCCTGCGTTTCTTCAAACTGGTCTCCCAGTTGATCTAATGCACCGGGATCTAACACTACCAGCGTATCTACTTTTGGCTGTTCTTTCACTTTCTCGCAGACATCCTGGTCTTTTTCCTGATAATAATGCCATAGGATCTGACAGTCGGAACCTTCCAGTGCATCCGTAAGCCCGCGGACTGCACTGGCTGCCGCTTCCGTATCTTTCCTTCCCACAACAATTCCTATGGTCTGTTTTCTTGAATTTATCTGTCCGCCAATATATTTTCCCATCTCATAGTAATCTGGTGCGACTACCGAAAACTTCGATGTTGCTTCTGCGTCTTCGGTATACAGATCTTCCACGACCAAAATAACCGGAACATCTGAACATTCTTTTGTCAACATCTCTTTTGTATCTGTTCCAGGTGCAGGAAGCACAATAAATGCATCGATATGATTATTTTTCTGCTCTTCGATAGCTTCCTTTTCTGCTTCTGCATTTTCAATATCATCTGTGTTGCAAATGACCAGATGTATATGATTCTCTTTTGCCGACTGCTTCATTCCTTTGATCAGAGAATCCCATCTCTGGTCTCCGGATTCCGGAAGTATTACGGCTATTCTTTTTTCCGGCACGTTCTGAATAAAAATCTTCCACACAAAAAACAGTGCCAATACAAGAAGAATCAATTCCATAGCAAAGAATGTTATTTTATTCTTTTTCATATGCTTTCCCCCTCTGGCTGTATTTTTGCATTTCCAGCTTTTCTGCATTTTCTTTTGTATATGGGATTGCCGGAATGTGAATAACGACTTTCGTTCCTTCATCAGGTTCACTGTAGACAGTAAGTCCGTATCCTTCACCAAACATCAGTTTAATTCGGGAATGAACATTAATAACTCCGACTCCTGACCCATGTTTTGGAACTTTGTTGTTATCTGTCAAAATATTTTCCAACACTTCTTTGCGCATTCCCATTCCATTATCTTCTATACGAATGTATATATCATTGTCTTTCTTTTCCCCAGATACTACAATTCTTCCATCATCGTCTTCATCCATATGTCCGACTCCGTAATAGATCGCATTTTCCAAAATAGGCTGGATGACCAGCTTTACAATACAGTAATTATAAAGTTCTTCATCTATCTGAAAATCTATCTTAAATCTTTCTTTATAGCGTACCAGTTGAATATTCATATAACTACGGCTATGCTGAAGCTCATCCTTGATTGGAATAATCGTCTTGCCCCTTGACAGGCTGACTCTCAACAGTTTTGCAAGCTCAGAAATCATAATGACCGCTTCTCGATTCTTCTGTGCTTCTACCATCCAGGTGATAGATTCCAACGTATTATAAAGAAAATGTGGATTGATCTGACTCTGAAGCGCATCCAGTTCACTTTTTCTCCGCTCGTTTTGCTGACGCATAATTTCTTCCATCAACTGTTCAATCTGTTCATATGATTTCTGCACGGAATATCCAAGATGTCGCACTTCCAAAGAGCCTCCAATATAAATATCTGGTTTTTCTCCGGCTTCATAAGCCTTCACGGAAGCATCTAACTCGCGGAGCGGCTTTGATAATTTCTGGGAAATTAACCGGTTTCCCTCCAAAAGCAGCATCATCAATATAATAATCGTTGTAAAAATATAATATCTGAAGTTGTTAATATTGGCTGTTTGCACACTTTCCGGTATCACACCAATCAGTTTCCAGCCTGTATAAGAAATACTTCCGACAATAACATTTTCTTTACCATTGCCAGACGATATCTCATAGACTCCATCCTCATATCCTGCTGCCTTAAGGCTGTTCTCTTTGAATAATTCACGGTCTATCTCTGCTCTTCTTGGATGATAGAGAAGCTCCCCGTCCCGATTGCAAACATAATAGTAAACTCCGTCCGAAGACTCATTGATCTGCTTTAAAACATTTTCAACAACAGAATATTTCATATCTACCAGAAGCACTCCGCTCCCCGGTCTATCTCCGTCGTTAATATCAACCGAACGACTGAGCGAAATGACTCGATGATACCGATAAGCTCCGTCCTGGAACAAGTTCTGTACATGAGGCATGGAAAAATGAATATTTTCAATCGCATTTTCCGCATTCTGATACCAGTCCTGGTTTTTAATCTCTACATTTTCTTTTTCTAAAGATACCGGCTCTGAAGCAATAAGATTTCCGTCACTTCCATACAATGCCATACTCTGTATCTTATCTGAATTCGTCTCATACAGCAGACTGCACTGCTTTGCAAATTCCTGACTGGAAATATCAAATTCCTGAATAATATTGTAGTTAGCCGCATTAAAAATCTGTCTGATATCTAACAGATCAGAATTCAACCGGTCCACGCTGCTTTCTACCGTTGCTTCCGTATTCGATACAGCGGTATTATCCATTGCCAGTTTGAATCTGTGGTAAAGCAGCAATCCCATTATAGTAATTGTAATCAGTGTCGATGCCATAAGAACAGACATGATAATGGATTGTATGTTAAATCCGCCTTTTCTTTTCTTCACGCTTTCTTTTTCCCTCATATGGATTATTTCTTTAAATGTTCATTCCGATATTTCGAAGGTGACATCCCAAATCTCTTTTTAAAAACATAGCTGAAATAATTTGCATCCAGATATCCTACTTTTTCTGCAATGATATAACTCTTTTCTGTCGTATTCAGCATCATCTCTGCCGCAATATCCATCCTGTAATCGGTCAGATAAGAAATAAAAGATTTTCCCATCTCCTTTTTGAATATAGAAGAAAAATATGAATTGGAAACTCCAAGTGCTGAACACACATCGTCAAGTGTGATCTCTGACTCCATATATCTTTCTCTCACAATATTCTGAGCCTCTGTCACAAGACGTCTTGACGTACTGTTTCTGGCATTTTTCAACTGTTCGCTGATTTTCAGCGACATACCTATGATCCAGGATGTCAGTGCACTTTCATCCATCTGGGATACTTTTTGATATAAATTCGGTACATTTCCGGACATTTCATTAAAATCCAGTGAATTATTGGAGCAGAATTTAAAGTAGCCGCTTACGATCTCCATGGTAGCAAGGTTGTACTGTCCAATCGTCTTTGCATTTTTATGAAGTTTTTCAATCTCTTTTCTGGCCGCTTTCTCAATCTCTTCCTCATCGCCTACATGAATAGCACGAAATAGCTCCTGCATTCTCGCTTCTTCCTGCTGCGTCTGGATTTTCGATTCTTTTGGTACGATTTCTCCAATATTGATTGCCCGCTTTGTTCCATACAAAACTCTATAGGAAACTGCTTCCCTGGCGCCTTCATAGGATGTACTGATATCATAAAGGCCTTCACATGTCGTTCCTACTCCTGCTGTGACAACTGCTCCCATAATCCGATAGGCCCATCGACAGAACCTGTCACATTCATCGGTAATCTGAACAAGATTCTCCTCCGTGTCCACTTCCAGTACTAAAACTGTATTACCAAGATAGATAAACTCCTGACACTTCCATTTTTCTGCCAGTCTCTGCTTGATTTCCCGGTCTACCGACATGGACAAAAGCAGCGAATCCATTCCCTCCGGTACATGATTCGCCGAAGTATGAAATACAACACAGCAAAAAAGCGGTCCCTTCATATCGATCTGATATGCTGTCAGAAATCTCTTGTAATCTTCTTCACTCACTCTTCCTTCAATCAGTGAGATCAAAAAATTAGATTTTAATGCCGGGAGCGCTTCCTGGAAATAATCTTCCAGTTTCTTTACATTTAACTTCTCTTCCCGTTCTTTATCTAACGTATCTTTTAACCTTGTCAGACATTCTGATAATTCCACCGCATTGATTGGCTTTAACATATATTCCTTGATTTCAAGATGTACTGCTTCCTTCGCATATTCAAACTCATCAAAACCGGTACAGAGCATAATGTATATATTCGGATAATCCGCACGCACTCTTCTGGCCAGTTCCAGTCCATCCATATAAGGCATCTTGATATCTGTTAAAACGACATCCGGCTGAAGCTTTTCTATCAATTCTAATGCCTTCACTCCATTTGTCGCGCTTCCTACTACTTCAAACCCTAATTCATTCCAGCGGATCTTTGCTTCCATGACATCAATGACTTCTTCTTCATCATCCACAAGAATTACTTTATATCGTTCCATCTTAATCCCCTTTTTGTCCCTATTTCAAGTTTTTTATCATAAATCGGGAACTTTTAATCCCCATTCATTATATCAAATATGTCCCGGATTCTAAACAATCATTATACAACTGCCAGCGGCTTTTATAATATAGCAGGAATTTTCTTAAGACTCCTGCTATATTATAAAAGCCGCCCCTTTCATCTATAAGACGAGCAGGGCGGCTTTCACCTTTTATGTTTACCTGCGTAAACAGCCTTTTTTAACTATTATTTTTTCTGTACATATTTCAGACAGTCAAGTGTAACAGCTGCCAGAATAATGATACCTTCAAAGATAAACTGAAGGTTTGTATCAATACCAAGAATTGTCAGAGAGTATGTCAGAGATGTAAAGATCAATACACCAGTTACAACTCCTGAAATCTTACCGATACCACCAGTAAAGGAAACTCCACCAACTACACAGGCTGCGATTGCGTCCATATCCCAGCCCTGTCCATAAGCTGCACTACCAGATCCAACCATTCGGAGACACTCGAGCCAGGAACCAAATCCATAAAGAATACCTGCCATGATAAATGCTCCCATTGTTACTTTGAATACGGAAATACCGGATACGGTTGCTGCCTCCGGGTTTCCACCGACTGCATAAAGGTTCTTTCCAAATGTTGTCTTGTTCCAGATGAACCATACAACAACTACTGCGATGATTGCCCATAAAATAATCATTGGGAATCTTCCTGCCTTTGGAATAAAGATATTCGGAATTGCCGGATCAATTGCTCCAAAAGAAACTCCCTTTGTTGCATATGTAACAAGACCGAAGATGATCAACATGTTCGCCATTGTTGAAATGAATGGATGCATCTTAAATCTTGCCATAAAGAATCCGGCGATCATAGCAAATACGGTTGTAAGAATGATACATACACCTAATGCTAATAATGATTTTGGAATTGTTCCCATATTGGAAAAATCAAAAATGTGACCAAATACACCACCGGTGTTAATTCCGTTATGCATGATAATGGTTGCT
>OLNK01002226.1_pt1 | contig 11764 bp, 9 predicted proteins | sample 1672791 | NCBI WGS metagenome assembly OLNK01 (sample SAMEA3136724, study PRJEB25190) | human gut metagenome | biome: human gut; feature: human-associated habitat; material: faeces | place: Austria | collected 2013 | reverse complement strand
AGAATGATAACGAAGCATTCGGCGCTATCGATGCCATCAAGGCAGCAGGAAAGACATGCGGACCGGACGGTGACATCATCGTAGTTGGTTTTGACTCTGTTAAAGCAGCATTTGAATCCATGATCGCTGGCGACTTAAACGCAACCTTCGAGTGCAACCCGCTTCACGGACCACGTGTGGCTGAAATCATCCAGAAGCTGGAAAAAGGCGAGACGGTTGAAAAGATTCAGTACGTTGACGAAGCTTACTTCGATACAAGCATGGATCTGGAAAACATCTTAAAAGAAAGAGCATATTAATCATAATACATAGCCCAATATTGATTGATTAATCAGGAGGCGTGGGGCCGGAGGCTTAGGTTTCCTCCCTGCGTCTCCTTTTTGATGCCGAAAATAATGGGCAGCAATTAAAAAAGAGGAGGCAAAGCTTTTATGGAAAAGGATTCCGTTCTTGAAATGAGGCACATATATAAGACATTCCCGGGTGTAAAAGCTCTGCAGAATGTGGATTTCACCCTGAAAAAAGGTGAAATACATGCCCTGATGGGTGAAAACGGCGCGGGAAAATCCACGCTGATTAAAGTTCTGACAGGAGTTGAGGAGTTTGAAACAGGGGAAATCATGATTGAAGGCTGTGACCACACAATTATCAACCGCAGCCCCCAGGAAGCACAGCAGAAAGGTATCAGCACCGTATACCAGGAGATTAACCTCTGTCCCAACCTGACAGTCGCAGAAAACCTTTTTATCGGCAGAGAGCCGAGAAAGGGAGGACTGATTGACTGGAAGACCATGAACAGGAAAGCAAGCGAGCTGCTTGGCAGCCTTGATATAAATGCAGACGTTACGAAGACGATTGACAACTACTCCATCGCAATTCAGCAGATGATCGCAATAGCCCGCGCCGTCGATATGTCGGCAAAGGTTCTGATACTGGATGAACCGACTTCCTCGCTGGATGACGGAGAGGTGGAAAAGCTTTTTGAGCTGATGAGGAAGCTCAGGGCGGAGGGAGTTGGAATCATCTTCGTTACCCACTTCCTGGAACAGGTTTATGCAGTATGCGATAAAATCACGGTGCTGAGAAACGGCCAGCTTGTCGGCCGGTATACAACGGCTGAGCTGCCCAGGGTACAGCTTGTGGCAAAGATGATGGGCAAGGATTTTGACGACCTGGCCGCAATCAAGGGAGAGAAAGACAAGGGGGCGGCCCACAGTGATGAGGATATCGTCATTAAAGCAGCCGGGCTGGGCAAGAAAGGTTACATAAAACCATTTGACCTTGTTATTCACAAGGGGGAGGTAATCGGTTTTACCGGGCTTCTGGGTTCAGGAAGATCGGAATCGGTCCGGGTTCTTTACGGCGCGGAACGCTCCGATGAAGGCAATCTGTTCATCAAGGGAAAGAAGGTAGTGGCCAAACATCCTCTGACCTCCATGAACGAGGGAATGGCGTATCTGCCGGAGGACCGCAAAAATGAAGGAATTATCGCCGATTTGTCCGTGAGGGAGAATCTTATCATGGCGCTTCAGGCTAAACGCGGAATGTTCCGCCTGCTCAGCAGAAAGCAGCAGGAGGAGTACACTGATAAATATATTGAAATGCTCCAGATCAAGACAGCCAGCCGCGAGACTCCGATTAAATCGCTGTCGGGCGGAAACCAGCAGAAGGTGATTATTGGAAGATGGCTTTTGACAAATCCTGATTTCCTGATTCTTGACGAACCAACCAGAGGTATCGATGTCGGAACGAAGACGGAGATTCAGAAGCTGGTCGTGAAGCTGGCGGAAGAGGGGATGGCAGTGGTGTTCATTTCATCCGAGATTGAGGAGATGCTAAGAACCTGCGACCGTATGGTGGTTATGCGCGACGGCGGGAAGGTCGGAGAGCTTGACGGCGGGGAAATGAACCAGTCAACGATTATGTCAACCATTGCAGGAGGTCAGTAATATGAAAAATGATACATTGAAGAAAATAACATCACAGCGGCTGTTTCTGCCGATTTTCTGCCTCGCTCTGGTATTGCTGGTGAATGTTATCACAACACCGAACTTTTTTGCCATCTCAGTCAGAGACGGGGTTCTGTACGGATACATCATTGATATCATCAACCGCGCTTCAGAGCTGGTAATTCTGGCGATCGGAATGACGCTGGTCGTGTCCTCTTCGGCCGGAACCGACATCTCCGTCGGAGCCATTATGGCAGTGAGCGCGGCTGTATGCTGCAACATTCTGTCAGGCGGGGAGAGGGCGGCAACGGAATTTGCCAATCCATTAATTCTCGGATTTCTCGCTGCGCTTGCGGTCGGTATTTTAATCGGATGTTTTAACGGATTTCTGGTTTCCAAACTGAATATCCAGCCGATGGTTGCCACGCTCATCATGTTTACGGCAGGCAGAGGGATTGCACAGCTTATTACAGACGGACAGATTACCTATGTCCGTGTTGACAGCTACAAGATTCTCGGCTCCTCGTTCCCGGGGGTTCCCGTACCGACGCCGTTTATCGTGGCGGTTGTGCTAGTCGTAGTCACTGCGGTAATACTGAAAAAGACGGCCCTCGGCATGTACATCCAGTCGGTCGGCATTAATAAACGGGCCTCCCGGCTGATTGGAATCAAATCAGTCATGATTATCTTCCTGACCTACGCATACTGCGGACTATGCTCCGGTCTGGCCGGACTGATTGCCTCCAGCCGTATTTACTCCGCAGATGCCAATAATATCGGGCTTAACATGGAGCTGGACGCTATCCTGGCCGTTGCCATCGGCGGCAACTCACTGGGAGGCGGTAAATTTTCCATCGCCGGTTCCGTCATCGGAGCCTATACCATCCAGGCTCTGACGACAACACTTTACGCAATGCATGTATCTTCGGATCAGGTTCCTGTTTACAAAGCGATTGTCGTGGTTATCATCGTAACGCTCCAGTCACCGGGATTTGAACGGTGGCGCAAATCACTAACCAAGAAAAAAGAGTTAAAACTCGCAGAAAAGGAGGCAGCATAATGAAGAATAAAAAACAACTGAATCAGACCAGCTTCCTTCTCCTTATTACAATTGTACTGTTTTTCGTAATGTATGCGGTCGGCTGTATTTTATTTAAGGATCAGGGCTTTGCAAGAACCCAGAACTTTTTAAATCTCTTTATTTCCAATGCGGGCCTGATCGTAATCGGTATCGGAATGACCGTTGTAATGATTACAGGCGGTATTGATATCAGTGTCGGTTCCTTTGTCGCCATGGGCTGTATGATGCTCGCATGGATGATGGAAAAGGGCGGCGTCGGAGCGGTTCCGGCCGTGATTATTGTCCTGATTACCGGTATTGTCTTCGGGCTCGTACAGGGATTCCTGGTCGCCTATATGGATATCCAGCCCTTTATCGTCACCCTGGCCGGCATGTTCTTTGCAAGAGGCATGACTGCCATTATTTCGAAGGACATGATCAGTATTACCAATGAGACCTTCATGGCATGGGCAAAAGCCAAAATCTATCTGCCTTTCGGCGGGTATCTGAATAAAAAGGGCATGATGATCCAGCCCTATATCTATCCGACCGTCATTATCGCCCTTGTTCTTCTTGTCGCAGCCTTTATTATGCTGAAATACACGAAGTTCGGCCGCAGCATCTATGCGGTGGGGGGAAGCCAGCAGTCGGCCCTGATGCTGGGACTGAATGTGCGCAAGGTGAAACTGAAAGCCTACGTTCTGGACGGATTTTTATGCGGCGTCGGCAGCGTCCTGTTCTGCCTGAATACACTGGGCGGATTCGTGGAGCAGGCCAAAGGTTTTGAGATGGACGCCATCGCCTCCTCGGTAATCGGCGGGACACTGCTGACCGGCGGTGTGGGCAACGTCGTGGGGACCCTATTTGGCGTCATGATTAAGGCAACCATAGAAGCATTTATCACCTTCCAGGGAACATTATCTTCCTGGTGGACGCGTATCACGATAGCAGCCCTTCTCTGCTTCTTTATTGTGCTTCAGTCCATATTGACAATGCTGAAAAAGAAGAAATAACCGATAACCGATGATGATGAACGACTGCACCGAAAAACGGAGGAAATGCATAGATGAAAACAGCGAATATTCCGACAGTAAAACTGGGGGTTGTGGCGGTCAGCCGCGACTGTTTCCCGATTGCCCTCTCCACAGACCGGAAAAACAGAGTCTGCGGCGAACTGGCCCAATCAGGGGTGGATGCCTATAACTGTCCGACTACGGTTGAAAATGAAAAAGATATGGAAAAGGCGCTTGAGGAAGTGAGAAAGGCGGGATGCAACGCTCTCGTTGTCTATCTCGGCAATTTCGGTCCCGAGACGCCGGAAACCCTGCTTGCAAAATACTTTACCGAAGGACCGGTCATGTTTGCCGCCGCTGCCGAGGATGCGGCGGATAAGCTCTGCAACGACCGCGGGGATGCCTACTGCGGCATGTTAAACTGCAGCTACAATCTGGCGCTCAGAAATATCAGGGCATACATACCCCCCTATCCGGTGGGAACCCCGGAGGAAGTGGCGGGGATGATACTGGAATTTATCCCGATCGCCAGATGTATCCTGGGCCTAAGAAATTTAAAACTCATCACCTTCGGGCCGCGGCCGCAGGATTTTCTGGCCTGCAACGCGCCAATCAAGTGTCTGTATGAACTGGGAGTGGAGATTGAGGAAAACTCGGAGCTGGATCTCTTCGCATCCTTTAATGCACATGCGGAGGATGAACGAATTGACGCGGTGGCGGAGGAGATGGCAAAAGAGCTGGGAGGCGCCAATAAAATTCCGGAAATCCTTAAAAAGCTCGCACAGTATGAGATAACGCTGGAGGACTGGATCGAAGGCCATAAGGGCCATCGGAACTATGTGGCAATGGCGAACAAATGCTGGCCGGCCTTCCAGACGGAATTTAAATTAGTTCCATGCTATGTTAATTCCCGGCTGGTGGAAAAAGGGATCCCGGTTGCCTGTGAGACGGACATCTGGGGAGCGCTTTCCGAGTATATTGGAATCTGCGCATCGGAGGATGAGGTAACCCTGCTGGATATCAACAATTCCGTTCCGTCCGATATGTATCAGAAGAGGATAGAGGGAGTATATGATTATGCCCAGACGGATACCTTTATGGGATTCCACTGCGGCAACACTCCGATTACGAAGCTAAAAAAAGCCGATATGAGAAATCAGAAAATCATGGCCAGAACCCTCCCGGAAGAATACACCTTTGGAACGCTGGAGGGCGATCTGGCGCCATCGGATATCACCTTCTTCCGTCTTCAGAGTACGGCGGATGCCGGACTCCGCGCCTATGTGGCTGAGGGGGAGGTGCTTCCGGTTGACACGGAGAGCTTTGGCTCTATCGGTGTGTTTGCCATACCGGAGATGGGCCGGTTCTACCGCAACGTTCTGATAGGTAAAAATTATCCGCACCACGGTGCCGTTGCATTCGGACACTATGGAAAAATTCTTTTCGAGGTATTTAAGTACCTGGGCGTGGAGGATGTCGCATTTAATCAGCCTAAGGGGATGATGTATCCGGGGGAGAATCCTTTTATTTAAGGCAGGCGGGACGCGGCCGGTACGGCCGGAGGACGGGGGAGTGGGAGTGTTTTGGATGACTCTTCAGTCCCGGGGATAGTGCCGCCAGTTGGAGCTGCGGAGAGGATCAATGGAAGGTTTTCGCCGGGACTGAAGACTCAGGGGAGTTTTTGTCCCGTCCTCCGGTGCTTAGCGAGGTTCCTCACGAGCTTAGCATCCGCTGTGTACTCCAAAGAGCGCGAGCGGTCCCCGCAGCAATTCATTCTGGCCGGATTCCCCTCTGCGACAAACCGTCATAGGGGGGGCCAAAGACTCATTCACAAACCTCTGCTCCGTCTTCCGGCCGCTTTTGCGGCGTCCTTATTTTTCAACCAACATATTGATCTTATCAGTGAAATTATATATTATTAAAATCAGGAGGTAACAAAATGCTTGTTACAGCAAAAAATTATAAATTCTGGTTCTGTACCGGTTCACAGGATCTCTACGGAGACGAGTGCCTGGCCCATGTTGCGGAGCATTCGAGGATTATTGTGGAGGAACTCAATAAAAGCGGGAATCTGCCGTTTGAGGTGGTTTGGAAACCGACTCTTATCACGAATGAAGTGATTCGGAAAACTTTTAATGAAGCGAATCAGGATCCGGAATGCGCAGGCGTGATTACGTGGATGCATACGTTTTCACCGGCCAAGAGCTGGATCCTCGGGCTTCAGGAATACAGAAAACCGCTGTGCCATCTGCACACTCAGTTTAATCGTGAGATTCCCTATGACGCCATCGATATGGATTTCATGAATGAGAACCAGTCGGCTCATGGAGGCAGGGAGTACGGCCATATTGTCAGCAGAATGGGGCTTGAGAGAAAGGTGATTGTGGGCTATTGGGCGGATGCAAAAGTTCAGGCTGCGTTAGCCTCATGGATGCGCACGGCAGTGGGCGTGATGGAATCTTCCCATATCCGCGTGATGCGCGTGGCCGATAATATGAGAAATGTGGCTGTGACAGACGGTGACAAGGTGGAAGCGCAGATCAAGTTCGGCTGGGAGATTGACGCATATCCGGTAAATGAGATAGTGGATTGTGTGAATTCCGTTTCGGCGGCAGACACGGATGCGCTGGTGGAGGAGTATTACGACAAGTATGATATTCTTCCGGAAGGCAGGGACGAGAAAGAATTCCGCGCTCATGCTGCGGTTCAGGCCCAGATTGAAATCGGGTTTGAGCGTTTTCTGGAGGAGAAGAATTATCAGGCTATTGTAACGCATTTTGGCGATTTGGGAGGGCTTAAACAGCTTCCGGGCCTTGCTATCCAGAGACTGATGGAGAAAGGCTATGGTTTTGGCGCCGAGGGTGACTGGAAGACGGCGGCCATGGTCCGCCTGATGAAGATAATGGCGGCTAATACAAAGGACGCAAAGGGGACGACTTTCTTTGAAGATTATACCTATAATCTGGTGAAGGGCCGCGAGGGCATTCTTCAGGCCCATATGCTGGAGGTCTGTCCGACTATTGCGGACGGCAGGATTGCGATAAAGGAGTGCCCGTTGTCGATGGGAGACCGTGAGGATCCGGCAAGACTTGTATTTACAGCCAAAGAAGGCCACGGCGTTGCCACGTCCCTGATCGACCTGGGCGACCGTTTCCGCCTGATCATTAATGATGTGGTTGTCAAAAAGGCGGAGAAGGAGATGCCTAAGCTGCCGGTAGCCACCGCATTCTGGACGCCGGAGCCGAGCCTGGAGACAGGGGCGGCCGCATGGATTTATGCGGGCGGCGCGCACCATACCGCGTTTTCCTATGATCTGACAGCAGATCAGATGGGCGACTGGGCGGCCTGCATGGGCATCGAGGCCGTATATATTAACAAAGACACAGATATCCGCCGGTTCAGAAATGAATTAAGGTGGAATGAGGCGTATTACAAATTTCATTAACGAAATTTCGACAGGTTACTGTTCGCAGAACCGCGCTTTTCAGCGGCGCTGTGAACAGTGACAGTGACAATTCAAAGAAGGATGATGAATATGAGCCACAGCACAGAACAGGTTATACTTAGTATCACAGAAGGAAGGACAGCGCTTGGGATTGAGTTTGGTTCCACCAGAATCAAGGCTGTACTGACCGATGAGACGACGGCCCCGATTGCACAGGGGAGCCATCAGTGGGAGAACCGCCTGGTAAATAATATCTGGACCTACACGATGGAGGATATCATGACCGGCCTCCAGGCCTGCTACCGGGATCTGGCCCGGGATGTAAGGGAGAAGTACGGACGGGAGCTTACAACGATCGGTTCCATCGGAATCAGCGCCATGATGCATGGATATATGGCATTTGACAAGAACGGTGTTCTTCTGGCCCCTTTCAGGACATGGAGAAATACCATCACGCAGGAGGCATCCGAAAAGCTGACGGAACTCTTTCAGTACAATATTCCGCAGCGCTGGAGCATTGCCCATTTGTACCAGGCAATCTTAAATGGGGAGGCTCATCTGACGGAGCTGGATTACCTGACAACACTGGCAGGTTTTATTCACTGGAAACTGACCGGAAAGAAGGTGCTGGGAGTCGGGGACGCTTCCGGCATGTTCCCAATTGATACGGCAACGGGAAATTATAATCAAACGATGGTGGACCAGTTTGACGGCCTTGATGTGATGAAGGAATATTCCTGGAAGCTCCAGGATATTCTTCCTGAGGTGCTTACCGCAGGCGAAGAGGCCGGAACACTGACGGAAGAAGGCGCGGCGCTTCTCGATGCGTCCGGGCTCCTGAAACCGGGAATTTTACTTTGTCCGCCGGAGGGAGACGCCGGTACCGGAATGACGGCGACAAACAGTGTAAAGGTGAGAACCGGAAATGTCTCCGCCGGAACCTCCGTTTTCGCGATGGTGGTGCTGGAGAAAGAATTGTCCAGGGTTTATCCGGAGATTGATCTGGTGACGACGCCTTCCGGGAACCTGGTGGGCATGGTTCACTGTAATAACTGTACCTCTGATCTAAACGCCTGGGTGAATATTTTTAAAGAGTATTCTGAGGCGATGGGAATGAAGGCAGATATGAATCAGCTGTTTGGAACTCTGTATAATAAGGCTCTGGAAGGCGATGCCGACTGCGGCGGGCTCATGTCCTGCTGTTATCTGTCGGGTGAGCCGATCACAGGCTTTGAAGAAGGACGTCCGCTATTTGTACGGACTCCGGACAGCCGCTTCAATCTTGCCAACTTTATGAGAACCCATCTGTACAGTTCCCTTGCCACACTTAAAATTGGCCTTGATATCCTCTTTAAAGAGGAAGGGGTAACGCTGGATAACCTGATGGGCCACGGCGGCCTGTTCAAGACCAAAGGGGTCGGACAGAAAGTCATGGCTGATGCCGCAAAGGTACCCGTATCCGTAATGGAGACGGCAGGAGAGGGCGGAGCCTGGGGTATCGCAGTGCTGGCCTCTTATATGCGTGACAAAGAAGAAAATGAGACGCTGGATCATTATCTGGAGACAAAGGTGTTTGCCGGAGAAGAGTCAGTCAGAATAGAGCCGAATGCCATAGATGCGGAAGGATTTGACCGGTTTATTGAATGCTTTAAGGCAGGGCTTGCAGTGGAGAGAGCTGCGGTGATTAATTAAGTAGGTGAGGACGCCGCCGGGACGGAAGACTCCTGCCGAGTGTGGCGCCCGTCCACCGGCCTGCGGCCGCCGCTGATTGCCTCACATTTTAAGTGGGGGAGAAAAGTCGGTATCCCCCACTGCCATGAGGCCAACCACGTGTCCGCATAGGATGCAGCCGTACTTCGATAATATACCGAGCATGGGTTGAAACAATTAAAATTCATAAGAAAGGTGAGAAAAATGTTAAAACATTTGAAAAAAAAGGTTTATGAAGCAAATATGCAGCTCCCGCAGTACGGTCTGGTAACATTTACCTGGGGAAATGTCTCCGGAATTGACCGTGACAGGGGGCTGTTTGTCATTAAACCGTCCGGTGTCGATTACGACAAATTAAAACCGGAAGATATGGTAGTAATGGATTTAAAGGGAAATAAGGTGGAGGGGGATCTGAATCCTTCCTCCGATACCAAAACCCATCTGGAGCTGTACAACCGTTTTCCCCAGATTGGCGGAATTGTACACACTCACAGTCCGTGGGCCACATCCTGGGCTCAGGCGGGACGTGATATTCCATGCTATGGAACAACCCATGCGGATTATATTTACGGCAGTATTCCATGTGTCAGGAATCTGACCAAGGAAGAACTGGATGAGGATTATGAGCTGAATACGGGTATTCTGATTGCGGATGTCTTTGAGGAGAGAAAATTGGATTGTATGGCAGTTCCCTGCGTACTCTGCAAAAACCACGGGCCCTTTACATGGGGAACCGACGCATTTAACGCAGTGCATAATGCGGTGGTATTGGAAGAAGTGGCGAAGATGGCCGCTCAGTGTGAGTGGATTAATCCGCAGGCAGAGCCGGCGCCCCAGTGCCTTCAGGACAAACATTATCTGAGAAAACATGGGCCGGGGGCCTATTATGGCCAGGGAAATTAATTTTTTTCCAACAATTCAACCTATAATGATTGCATAAATAGAAATATATAGTAAAATGTTGTGGTAGGCAGACGGTAAAGAATGCTGTCTGTTTTACTTATAACAAACTGAAAAATGGAGAATGAAAGGCGGAGGCAGACATGAAATTTTTTATTGACACAGCCAATGTGGACGAGATCAGAGAAGCGAACGACATGGGAATCATCTGCGGCGTTACAACCAATCCATCCCTGATTGCAAAAGAGGGACGCGATTTCAATGAGGTAATCAAAGAAATAACAGAGATTGTGGACGGTCCGATTTCAGGTGAAGTAAAGGCTACTACGGAAAAAGCGGAGGATATGATTGCAGAGGGACGTGAAATTGCAAAAATCCATCCGAATATGGTAGTGAAGATCCCAATGACGGCTGAGGGTCTCAAAGCGGTGAAGGTGCTTTCTGCTGAAGGAATCAAAACAAATGTCACCCTGATCTTTACGGCAAACCAGGCTCTTCTGGCTGCCAGGGCTGGCGCATCCTATGTTTCCCCGTTCCTGGGAAGACTGGATGATATTTCAACAAATGGTACCGAACTGATTTATGATATCGTTCAGATTTTTGATAACTATCCTGAGATTTCCACTGAAATTATCTGTGCATCCACGAGACATCCTCTCCACATCACAGAGTGTGCAAAGGCTGGAGGAGATATTGCAACTGTTCCGTTCAAGGTTCTGATGCAGATGGTTAAACATCCTCTGACCGATCAGGGAATTGAGAAATTCAAAGCTGATTATGAGGCAGTGTTCGGCAAATAATTGGGAAAGGAATCCGCAATGGAACTCTTAGAACTTAAACAAAAGGCAAATGAAGTCCGCAAGGGAATCGTGACGGCGGTACACGCAGCTAAATCCGGCCATCCGGGCGGCTCCCTGTCGGCGGCAGACATTTTAACATACCTCTATTTTGAAGAGATGAATATCGATCCGGCCCAGCCGAAGAAAGCGGACAGAGACCGTTTTGTCCTGTCCAAAGGGCATAATGCGCCGGGACTCTACGCCGTATTGGCTGAGAGAGGATATTTTTCGAAGAAAGATCTCCTGACACTCAGGCATATTGGCTCCTACCTTCAGGGGCATCCCGACATGAAACATATTAACGGTGTCGATATGTCCAGCGGTTCTCTCGGACAGGGAATTTCAGCGGCGGCAGGCATGGCGGTCTCAGCGAAAATAAGCGGCGACTCTTATCATGTATACACGCTGCTGGGCGACGGTGAGATCCAGGAAGGCCAGGTATGGGAGGCTGCCATGTTCGCGGCGCATCGCAACCTCGACAACCTGGTGGCCGTCGTGGACCGCAACTGCCTGCAGATCGACGGCGACACGGCCGATGTGTGCGATCCGGGCGATCTCGCAGCGAAGTTCCAGGCCTTCGGCTGGGATGCGCGCGAAGTGGACGGCCACGACATGGCCGCGCTCGTGGAGGCGCTCGCTGCGGCGAAGGCCGATCGCGCGGGCAAGCCCCATGCGCTGATCGCGCGCACGGTGAAGGGCAAGGGCGTGTCGTTCATGGAGAACCAGGCGGGTTGGCACGGCAAGGCGCCGAACGCCGAGCAGATGGAGACCGCGCTGGCCGAGCTGGCGGCGCCGAGCGGAGAGGAGTCCAGCCGTGGTTAAGCTGGCGAACGAAGAGCAGTCCCAGG
>OLNK01002222.1_pt1 | contig 11778 bp, 10 predicted proteins | sample 1672791 | NCBI WGS metagenome assembly OLNK01 (sample SAMEA3136724, study PRJEB25190) | human gut metagenome | biome: human gut; feature: human-associated habitat; material: faeces | place: Austria | collected 2013 | reverse complement strand
GATATGCAAAGTCAGCTGCACTTGTCGCAGGCACTTATTATGTAAAAGAGATTACCGCACCAAAGGGATATGTCCTTTCCGGTACAGTTCATACACTTACTGTAAAAGCAGGACAGACAACGGGAATCTCTGCAACAGATAAAGAGCAGCTTGGAGCAATCACAATCTATAAAGAGGGTGAGGTGCTTAGCTCATGGAATGGAAGCAATTTCACTTATGAGAAAAAGAAGCTTTCCGGAGCAACCTTTAAGGTAACTGCCGGAGCAGATATCTATAAGGCAGATGGTACAAAGGTGTATAGTGCTGGCGATGTTGTGGCAGAAAGCCTTACAACAGGAACTGATGGACAGGTGGTATTATCTGACCTTCATCTTGGAACCTATGTGGTAACAGAGATTAAGAGCATTGACGGATATACCATCAATACAACACCACAGACTGTAAAGATTGAGTATAAGGACCAGACTGTTACAGTACAGTATGAGTCAACTACTGTTGAGAACACCAGACAGAAAGCGGATGTATCTGTAGTAAAGAAAGATTCTGATACAGAAAATCCTCTTGATGGCGGTAAGTACACACTTTACGCAGGAAACGACATCAAGAACTATGCAGGACAGGTCATTGTAACAAAGGGTACAGCCCTTGAGACAGTAACTACAGGTGAGGACGGAAGTGCAAGCTACAGCGTGGATCTACCTATTTCAAACGGATATTATATCTCAGAGACACAGGCACCATACGCTTATATCAGAAACCAGTCTGATGTGTATAGTTTCAACTTCAATGTATTGCCTGAAACACAGGCAAAGGCAACATTCAGCCACACATTTAAGAATGACAGAACCACAGCAAAGATTCATATTTACAAGGTAGATAAGGAATCGGGCAAAGCAGTTCCACAGGGTGATGCAAGCCTTGAAGGTGCAGTTTATGGTCTTTATGTGAGAAACGATATCGTGCATCCGGACGGAGCAACAGGAGTCGTATTCAAGGCAGGAGATCTTGTAGCAACACTTACAACAGATAAGAATGGGGAAGCAGAGGTCAGTAACCTTTACCTTGGAAACTATTATGTGAAAGAAATCACTCCATCAGAGGGGTATCTTTTAGACGAAGAGGAGCACGATGTAGTATGCGACTATGAGGAAGACCTTGTAGCAGAGGTATCAAGAAGCACAACATCAGCAGAGCAGGTCATCAAGCAGCCATTCCAGCTCATCAAGGTATCGGACAATGGCGATGACACCGAAGCAGGACTTCTTGCAGGAGCAGAGTTTACAGCTTATTTAAAATCATCTTTACCTGTAAAGGAAGATGGAAGCTATGACTTTGATAAGGCAACACCTGTAATAATCGGAGAAAACGGTGCAACAACAATCACATCCGATGACAAGGGACATGCAGTTTCCATTGCAATTCCTTATGGAACTTATGTGGTAGTTGAATCAAAGACTCCTCACAACATGAAAACTATCAAGCCATTTGAGGTAAAGATTAAGGAGAACCATCCAACAGAGCCTCAGACATGGAGAGTTTTCTTAGACAGGGAGTTTACAGCAAAGCTTCGTGTAATCAAGAAGGATTCTGATACAAAGCAGACAGTACTTGTACCAAATGCTGAGTTTAAGATTTTCAACCTTGATAAGAATGAATATGTAACCCAGTACACAACTTATCCGTCAAAGGTTAAGCATACTTCATTCTTTACAGATGAGGATGGAGATTTAATCTTACCGGAAGCACTTAAAATCGGTAACTACCGCATTGAAGAGGTCAAAGCACCATTCGGATATGTGGTAAACGATAACTATATCAACATTTCGGTTGATACAGACACAGCATTTGAGACTGATGGAGATACCAATGATGCCATCATCACAGTGGAATATTCCGATGCCCCGGCAGTAGGAGAACTTACTGTTGAAAAGAAGGGAGAGGTACTTGACGGATTTAAGGGCGGACTTTTTGCAAACTCTGAGGATAAGGAGTTTGTCTATAAAGAGGGCTCTCTTGCCGGAGCAGTATTCAAGGTGTATGCAGCGGAAGATATTTTCACAGCAGACAACCAGAAGGACGCAGATGGTAACCGCACCAAGTATTACAGTAAGGGCGACCTCGTGGCAACTCTTACAACAGGCAAGGATGGAAAGGCAACAGCTAAGAATCTTCCTCTTGGACAGTACAGAGTTGTGGAAGTGGAAGCACCATACGGCTATGTATTAAATCCGAATGAGCAGAAAGTGACATTCACATATGTGGATGATAAGACACCTGTTATCAAGGAAAGTCTTACTTTCTCTAATGACAGACAGAAACTTGATATGTCAGTGACAAAGCTTGATTCAGAGGACAACACACCGATTGCAGGTGCTGTATTCGGACTCTATGCAGATGAGGACATCAAGAATGTGGATGGCAAGGTAATCATCGAAAAGGGTACACTCCTTGAGAAAGCAACTTCTGATGAAAACGGAAAGATTGCTTTTGTTAAGGATTATCCGTTTGCAAAGTATGTTGCAAAAGAGATTGAAAAGCCTGCCGGATATGTGACAAACGAAGAGGTAGTAACCTTTGATACCAAGTATCAGGGACAGGATGTGAAAACTGCTGTATATAGCAGCGAGTATAAAAATACTCCGACAACCTTTGAATTTACAAAGACGGATATTACAAGTGGCGCAGAGCTTAGTGGTGCAACACTTACTGTACTTGATAAGGATGGAAATGTGGTAGACACATGGACATCTGATGCAAAGGAAGCTCATGTAATCAAGAAGCTTGTAGTTGGCGAGACTTACACACTTCGTGAGGAGTTTGCTCCATACGGATACCTGAAAGCAACCGATATTCAGTTTACAGTAGAGGATACAGGCGATGTGCAGCATGTCGAGATGAAGGACGAGGTTCCGACAGGTTCTATCGTAATCAACAAGGATGGTGAGTTTGTAACAGATACCACTCTTATGAAGGGACACTGGTATGATTTCATTTTCAATTACTTCAAGGATAGTCTCGCAGGAGTAACCTTTGATGTATATGCAAAAGAGGATATTGTGAGTGCAGACGGACTTGGAACTGTATACCACAAAGCTGGTGACAAGGTAGCAACCATTGTTACGAACGATAAGGGCATTGCAAGAATTGATGACCTTCCACTTGGAAAGTATTATCTTGTAGAGACAAAGACATTAGATGGATTTGTGCTGGATGATACACCGATTGATGCAGACCTTTCTTATATCGACCAGAATACAAAGGTTGTATTTGCGGGAATGGATGTAACCAATGAGAGACAGAAGGTGCAGATTACTGTCACAAAGACTGATTCAGAGACGAAGAATGCTCTTGAAGGTGCAGTATTCGGCTTATTTGCGAAAGAGGATATCGTAAATAAAGATGGAAAAGTCATTGTCAAAGCAGATACACAGATTGAGAGAGGTGTTACTGGAAAGGATGGCAAAGTAACATTTACCTCTGACCTTCCGCTTGGACAGTATTATGTCAAAGAGATTGAGGCACCAAAGGGCTATGTGAAGTCTGATAAGATTTTTGATGTGGATGCTTCATATCAGGGAGATAAGGTAAAGGTTATCGAGTTTGACGCAGCATTTGAAAATGCACCGATCAAGGTAGAAATTTCAAAGACTGATATCACAGGCAAGAAAGAATTGCCTGGAGCAAAGCTTTCGGTTATTGATGCTGATGGAAAGCTTGTTGAGAGCTGGACATCAGAGGCAGGAAAGACTCATATGATTGAGAGACTTCCTGTCGGAAAGTACACACTCAGAGAGGAATCTGCACCATATGGATATAAGGTGGCAAGTGATGTAACCTTTGAAGTAAAGGAGACAGCAGAAATCCAGAAGGTATCCATGAAAGATGAACAGGCAGTCGGTAAGATTGTCATTGAGAAAACTGACAAAGTAACCGGAAAGCCGATCGAGGGTGTTGTATTTGAAGTAAGGGATAAGGACGGAAAGGTGCTTGATACACTCACTACTGACAAGAATGGTCATGCAGAGAGCAAGGAGCTTCCTATCTGTACTTACAATGAGGATGGTTCATTTAAGGAAGATATCCATTATACAGTAGTTGAGACAAAAGCAGCTGACGGATATATCCTTGATGAAACAGCTCACGATGTAACTCTTCGATATGATGACAATGCACCGGAAGTTGTTGTAACAACACTTAAGCTTGTCAATGTACCGACAGAGCCTAAGCTTCCACAGACAGGCGACAATGCAAATCCGCTTCTTTATCTTGGAATCGGTGCACTTGCACTTATTACAGGTGTTGGAGTCGGACTTCGTGGAAGAAAGAAAAAGAATAAACAGTAACAATTAACCTTGCGGGGAATGTAAGCCAGTGACTTATGTTCCCTGCTTTTTTAGATTAAGGAGGAACCGTAATATGATGAATTACGAGATTTTTAAGGAAGTAGTAAAAGAAAAGTTTATGGATTATATGCCTGAGAAGTTCAAAGGAATGGAGCTTGTGGCAGAACCCGTGGAAAAGGTGAATGTGACTCTTGATGGCATCATCTTAAGAGAGGAAGGCAGGAATATTTCGCCTACGATTTATATCAATGACATGTATAAGAAGTATCAGGACTGTGGCGATCTTGAGGAAACACTTATGGCTGCATGTGACTTCATGGAAAGGGCATATGAGCAGGCTCTGGTTGTTGATGTGGACAGCATTATGAGGGATGCTAACGAGAAGATTGTATTCCAGCTCATCAATACAGAGCAGAATAAAACATTTTTGGAACAGGTGCCTCACAGGGAGTTCCAGGATCTTTCTATTGTGTATAAGGTAATAATCAGTGCAGATAAGGATGCGGTGCAGAGTTCAAAAATTACAAATGAATTTGCGAAAAGACTTGGAATGAGCGAGGAACAGCTCTTTAAGTGTGCAGTGGAAAACACAAGAAGACTCTTTCCACCTGTCGTTCGTAGCATGAATGACATTATGAAAGAAATGTTCGCAAGGGATGGGATGCCACAGGAGATTGCAGAGATGATGATAGCTGAGATTCCACCAGAGCAGACGATGTGGGTGATTTCCAATGAAAAGGGTATCAATGGTGCAGCATCCATGCTTTATGAGAATGAGCTTCATGAGCTGGCAGAGAGTTTAGAGAGTGACCTTTATATTCTCCCTTCGAGCGTGCATGAGGTTATTGCAGTATCTTCAGATATGGGAAGCCCTGAGATGCTTGCACAGATGGTAGTCGAGGTAAATATGCAGGAGGTGTCTTTGGACGAGAGACTTTCCAATCAGGTATATCACTATGATAAGGATTTAAGAAAACTCACCCTTGCAACTGATACACCAAACAAGAGACTTGATGGTATCGTTGCAGAACCTCCCCTTGTATATGATGCGAAGGAAAAGTCCAGATAGGAGGCAGTTATGGAGCAGGAACTTACAATGGAAGAACTCATTGCTCTCATAAACAGCCAGAAAGGTGACTTTGTTATCCGTGTCGAGTCTGGAGAGGAGGCGGTGTCTGATGCCAAAGAAGAATGACTTCAAGCTTGATGTGGTTTCGGTAAGACTTGTAAAGGATGCTCCGATTTATTCGGAGCACACCTTTAACAATCCGGCGGATATAGCTGCTGTCATGGGAGACTGTATGTGCCAGTTTGACAGGGAAGTAGTGTGTGTGGTCAATCTAAGGTCAGATTTAAAACCTATCAATGTGCATTTTGCAAGTGTTGGTTCTTTAAATGAGGCAATGGCACATCCGAGAGAGCTGTTTAAATCAAGTATCTTAAGCAATGCTGCAAGCATGATGTTAATCCATTGTCATCCATCCGGAAATGTATTCCCAAGCAAGGCAGACACGATGATGACAGACCGCATGAACAAGCTGTGTGAACTGATGGGAATACCGCTCATTGACCATATCATAGTCGGTGGAGACAATCGTGAATTTTTCAGTTTCAGGGAAAAAGGCATGATTGATAATCCTAAGATTACACTAAGCACAGATTACCGGACACTTGATATCAAGTCACCGCTTGTAGCAGAGCAGGGAAAGGCAAGGTGAAAGCATGGATGGAAGATTTACGGATGAAGAGCTTGCCATAGCAAAGAGTGTTGACCTGTGTGCAGTTGCTGAAAGCCTTGGGTATACAGTAAAGAGGATTGGCAAATACCACACTTTAAAGGAGATGGATTCCATCCGTATCTATAACAGAAGCCATTGGTACAGATGGTCAAGGCAGTTTGACAAAGGCAACAATGGCGGCTCACAGATAGATTTCTTACGGGTATTTTGTGGAATGAGTGTAAAAGAGGCTGTGTTCTGGCTTTTAGATTTCGCAGGATACAAAAGAATTGAGAAGCCTGTAAAGCAGCCTCTTGTTCATCAGGTATCGCAGAAGCAGGCAGAGGAGAGAAAGCCATTTGTCCTACCGGAACCGGCAGGAGATAATTCCTATCTTATTTCCTATCTGAATCAGGAGAGAGGAATCAGCAGAGCAGTCATAGATCTGTTTTTAAAAGAAGGACTGATTTATGAGAGCAGGCATTACCACAATGTTGTTTTCAAAGGAAATGATAAAAATGGAGTGACAAGATTTGCAAGTATGCGTGGAGTGTTTGATAAGCAGGGCAAGCCATTCAAGTGTGATGTCACAGGAAATGATAAGAACTATGGATTTAATGTGGTAAATGAAAACAGTACAGAGCTTGTAGTATTTGAGGCAGCAATCGACCTTATGAGTTATGTTGATATCTTCACGGATTATGAATCAAATAAGCTGGCACTTGGAATGCTTGCAGATGCCCCGCTTGAGACATTTCTTCGGGAACATCCGCAGATTACTTCCATCCGGTTCTGCCTTGATGGAGATGAGCCGGGACGGAAGGCGGCAGCTGAACTTATGAGAAAGTATTATGAGCTTGGATATGAGGTAGAAGACTGCCCGCCTCCAGCCGGATATAAGGATTACAACGAGTGGCTTGTAGCGGCAAAGCTTAATCTGAACAGGATGAATAAGCGAGCAGATGAACCAGTCAGGGCATGAGAAACCGGATTTTGATGTGTGGGGGCAGAAAGCGCCCCCAAAACAGCAAAGTGGGGGCAGAAAGCGCCCCCAAAATGTCAAAGTGGGGGCAAAAAGTGCCCCCGCAATTTGGACACGACAAAATCCGGACTGAAGTAAAAATAAAAGTGGGGGCAGAAAGCGCCCCCAAAATAACAAAATGGGGGCAGAAAGCGCCCCCAAAGTAGCAAAGTGGGGGCAAAAAGCGCCCCCACTTTCATAAACAGAGGGTTTTAGGGAGATTTTCTCCCTAACTAGATGGCATTAGGACAGAGATGTCTCTAATGCGTATCTAGCCGTAAACCTAAGAGATTCAGACAGGCGTGTGGGTGGAAGAGATATACAAAACACGGATAAGGGAGGTGCAGGAAAGCAATGGATAAAGAACTTACAATAATCGCAGAACCAGAGGAACTTATTGCCTGGGCAGACACATTTGATATCTTACTAAACCCTTCGATAGAAGATGCTGCAATTCTGCTTAACTATATGGAAGGACATGATTATGCCATTGGCATAGATTCAGATGGGAAGATGTACAGGCAGGATGTAGCTGAGGAGAATGGTGAAATTGAACCATACCCGATAGATGATGTTATAGATATTGTCTGTGAATGGAACTATGAACTGATACTTGATGCGGAAGCACACAGGAGTGATCCAAAGGATTTTAACGACTATAACGAGTATCAGAGCAAGTATGAAAGTCTGAAAGCAGATGAAAAGAGACTGGACAGATTGTTTGATAAAACCAGTTATGGTAAGGAACTTATAGAAGTTGCCACAGAGCTTGCAGACAGGGTTATTGCCCAGCTGGGTAATAAAGAACTGGAAAAAGTTGCTGTAACAGTAGCAGAAGGAGTAAGAGAATACAGTACGGGTAAGAGAGGAAGGTGATTCTATGGCGGATAAAGTTCATTGTATAAGGAAAACACTAAGACTTATGCCACAGGAAGCGAAGGTACTTTCTGATAAGGCAAAGGCAAATGGAATGAATGAAGCCGAATATATCAGGCTTCTAATCAGTCAGAAACCAAATGATTATCCGGAAGTAAGGAAACTTCTTAAAGAGCTTATCAATGAGATAAACCGAATCGGCATTAACATCAATCAGATTGTATTTAACAGCAATGCACAGCTGTATTCCAAGAAAGATAAGGAACGGCTTGTGACATATATGAAAAAGCTGAATCAGTCTGTCAGCGAGGCGGTGGTAAAGATTGGCAATCAGTAAGATACTTCACATGAAGGACAGCGGGAATTCTTTTCATGCAAGGCATTTGAAACGGGCACTGGATTATGTGATGAATCCTGAGAAAACTCAGAGAGGAAGACTTGTGGGAGCTGTTAACTGTCAGGCAGATATGGCTTTTGAACAGATGATGGATACAAAGAAGCAGTTTGGAAAAACAGACAAGCGACAGGGGTATCACATCATTCTTTCCTTCAAAGAGGATGAGGTGGAACCGGACAGGGCTTTTGAGATAACACAGAAGTTTGTAGCAGAATATCTTGGCGATGCCTATGAAGCGGTATTTGTGGTTCATGATAATACAGACCATGTTCATTCACACATTGTATTTAACAGTGTAAGCTTTGTGGATGGGAAAAAGTATCGCTACGAGAAAGGTGACTGGGCAAAGTATATCCAGCCGATTACCAATAAGCTGTGTCAGGAGTATGGTCTTTCCATTATAGATGTGGAGGATGGCAGCAAAGAGAAACAGCACGAGAATTATAAGGATTGGAGCGAATATCGTGAAGGCAGCTTTGTGTGGGCAGATATGATAAAAAGAGATTTGGATGCCTGCATTTTACAGGCAAATGATTTCAGAGGATTTCTGGAACTGCTGTCGGAAAAAGGATATGAGGTCAAGCAGGGAAAGTATCTGGCAGTCAGACCACAGGGGATGACAAGATTCAGAAGATGTAAGACTCTTGGCGAGAATTATTCACAGGAAGCTATTGTGGAGCGTATTGCTAAGGAAGATTTATCTTTTTACCAGTCACAGAATGAGGAAAAACAGGCAGCGATAGTAAAGTGCTATGTCAAAAGATACCGCAGGGCGAAGATGTCAGGCTTGCAGAAAAGATATTATGCAAAGCTTTACCGGATTGGAAAGCTGAAAAAGAAGCCATACAGTCAGGTATGGAAGTATAGGGATGATATCCGAAAGATGCATAAGCTGCAGGAGCAGTATCTATTTCTGGTAAGGCATAAGATTGAGAGTGCGGAAGAACTTGTTTCGGTACTTGATAATCTGACGGATAAGAAGAAAGAAGCATCAAAGGAAAAGAGTAAGACCTATAAGGCTAAGGAAAGATTCAAAGATATTTTTGACAAGGCTGAACAGATCCGGGAGCTTAATGATGCGGAATCGTGTTATCAGAGTGGGGATACCTTCTTTGAAGATGAGCACAATGCATGGGAAAGGCTTAACACTGAACTTTTAGCACAGGGATACAGTGTGGAAGAGGTCGAGAGTCTTAGAAAGAAATATGAGAGCAAGTATGCACAGGACTGTAAGGCAGAACGGGCGGTATCAAAGGAACTTAGCCTTGGAAGATCAATATGGAAGGAACTTACGGTATCAGCTTCGGCAGAAGAGAAGCAGTATGACAAAGAAACAATAAGAGACAGAAAAGAACAGCCGATACGTTAGGCTGTTTTTTTAGTGGTTAGGAGGCATATATGGAAGAAAAAAGAGAGCCATTAAGTGAAATGGCGATTGAGAGAAAGATACAGATTCTTCGTAATAAGCATATGGACAGTGAGGTTATTGCTCTTGTCAAAAGCGATTATGAATATGGACTGACTGATGATGAAATCGGTCTGTATCTTAACAAAAGTTATGACATTGAGCAGATGAAGGTGTTATCAAAATGTCTGCATAAGGGTGTATCAGAAGCGTTGTTAACGCTGCTGAAAGATAGCAGGATGGCAGCACCTAAGATGCAGACAGCATTGGATTACTATGAAAAAGGTGTGCCGATTGATGCAATCAGAGAGGTAGTCCAAAAAGATGATACAGCAGTAAACATGCGCAGGATGTTTGATGTGGTATTAGATAAGCTTAATAAAGCCAAAGAGCAGATGCCACAGGATTTAGAGTATGTGAAAAGTCTTGTAGCTCAGATGGATGAAGTGGTTGCAAAGATCAATCATCAGAATGAAAGGTATGATGCCCTGAATAAGAAGCTTTCTGAAATAGAAACTTCCAAAGATGACGAGGAAGTCAGGGAGCGTCTAGTCAAGGAGAACCAGGATAAGGATGCTCTTATCAACAGTCAGCAGAATGAACTGAATAAGGCAAGCAGTACGATTGCAAGACTCAGGGATGATATTGAGAAAAAGGATAAGGAGATGAAGCGTATGGGAGACAGAATAGAGTCATTGGAAGATAAGATCATAAGTGTTGCCACAGAGAATAAAAAAGAAGCAGAAAGTAAGGCAGAGCCGCAGGAAAGCCAGTCCGTATCACAGGCAGATAAAAAGATGGTTGATACAGTTGCAGTTCCTCAGAATATGCAGGCTGTGGCAAACGGGATTCCGGTCTATTATCAGATTCCGGTAGTTGATGGTACTGGAAATGTGGTGCAGAGACTTCCGATTGAGAGAAGTGTGAGAAAGAGCAGCAACAGCGGAGTGGTGAGCCTTTTTGCAAGACTGTCATTTAAGAAAAAGTCAAGGGCAGACATTGTAAAGCTGGTTGCATCGGGAGACCTTGTTCCGGCGCAGCTTGTGCAGATTAAGAGTGCAATAGAAAAGGGACTTACTGAGTCACAGCTTGTAGAGCTTATAAACAACAACATTTCAGCGGAAAAGATGAAGGAGATCATTGAGATTGCTGTGCTTGAAAACAGCATGGCAGATTAGGAGGAACTTATGAATTTAGCAGTAGTAAATGAAGCAGTAACAGAGATGAATGGTGTGGAGCATCAATTTACAGAGGAAGAGAAAAACTTTGTTGTCCAGTTCGCATTCAGAAGCGGCAGCAAGGAAGACACGATTTCTCTTATTGAAGCTTTGGCACATTCAGCGGATAAGGCTGAGTCGGACGAGATTATGGTCACATACAGGGCTAAATATGATATGAAGCCTGCATGGGTGGAACAGGTGGAAAACCTGCTTGTGGCACTTGAAATGTATCGTGTCGAGGAGGAGAAAGCAATCAATCATCTGGCAGATATTTTGACTGCTTATGGTATTGATGTATCAGCCGAGGAAATCCGTACTACAGAGACAGAAACGCTTAAAACAACAGTCAGAGAGAAAGTGGAGGTGCGATAATGGCAGAAGAGATTCAGGAAGCGGTGCAGATCATCCGTGTAGCTTATGATGGCATTGAGATTGCCATGAAGGTAGGAAGCGGCGGCATTGCTGCCATGCAGAAGGCAATAGATTTCTTAAAAGGGATGCTTGATTATGAAAAGTCACTTGGCAAGACATCCATGAGAAAGCTGATCTTAAAAGGTGGCGATTTACAGGTGTTACAGTTTAATACCGAAGATATGAAAAAGGTTGAAAAGATGGCAAAGAAGTATGGAATACTCTATTCAGTACTTCCGGACTGCAACAGGAAAGACGGACTGAGTGAGGTAATCTTTCATACAGAGGCAGTTCCACGTGTGAATATGATGATACAGAAACTCAAGTTTGGCAAGATTGCCACATTTGACGATTATCTGAAGAATGGAGATGAAAAATCCCTTGGCA
>OLNK01002191.1_pt1 | contig 11999 bp, 9 predicted proteins | sample 1672791 | NCBI WGS metagenome assembly OLNK01 (sample SAMEA3136724, study PRJEB25190) | human gut metagenome | biome: human gut; feature: human-associated habitat; material: faeces | place: Austria | collected 2013 | reverse complement strand
CCGTCATCGAGAACGGCGTCGACTGCGGCCCGCGCGCCTACCTGCGCCCGGGCACGCATCTGTGCGAGGGCGCGAAGGCCGGCACGCACGTGGAGATCAAGAAGTCCACCATCGGCCGCGGCAGCAAAGTCCCGCACCTCAGCTACATCGGCGACACCACCATGGGCGAGGGCGTTAACATCGGCGCCGGCTCCATCACCTGCAATTATGACGGCAAGAAGAAGTGGCCTACCACCATCGGCGACAACGTGTTCGTGGGCAGCGACACCATGATGGTGGCCCCCGTGACCATCGGCGACGGCGCCATCATCGGCGCGGCATCGTGCATCACCAAGGAGGTGGCGCCCGACGCGCTCGCGCTCACGCGCCCCGAGCAGAAGGAGATCCCCGGCTGGGCCGCCAAGAAACGCGCCCGCCAGGCCGCCGAAGGCAAGTAAGCCGCGTCTGCCATAAGCCTTTTGCAATCCGCAGGGCCGGCTGGCCGTGAAGTCCTCATAGAGGGTTCGCGTGCCAGCTGGCCTTTTCCTTTTCCGCCAGGTAGAATGACTTCCGTATGAACAACTGCGAAGCGATGCGAAGGAGCACGCGCATGACTGCGGAAATGGAAAAGCGTAAGAGGATGGCAGTGTTTTCGGGTTCCTCGAACCTGAAGCTGGCCGACGAGATCGCACAGGAGCTGGGCATCTCCCTGGGCAATGTGAAGCTGGAGAAGTTCGCCAACGGCGAAATCTACGCTCGCTACCAGGAAAGCGTTCGCGGCGCCGATGTGTTCATCGTGCAGTCCGTGTGCTCGAGCCCCAACGGCTTCGACGTTAACGACAACCTCATGGAGCTGCTCATCATGATCGACGCCGCTAAGCGCGCCAGCGCGCACAGCGTCAGTGCCGTCATCACGCATTACGGTTACGCGCGCCAGGACCGCAAGGCCGCTCCGCGCGAGCCCATCACCGCCAAGCTGGTAGCCGACCTGCTCACCGCCGCCGGTGCCGACAACATCATTGCCATCGACCTGCATCAGGACGCCATCCAGGGCTTCTTCGACAAGCCGGTCAACCACATGACGGCCATGCCCATCTTCGTGGACTACTTCGAGCAGAAGGGCTTCAAGTCCGAGGAGCTGTGCGTGGTGTCTCCCGACGTGGGACGCGCAAAAGCCGCCAAGAAGTTCTCCACGCTGCTTGATTGCGACATCGCCATCATGCACAAGGACCGCCCGAAGCACAACCAGGCCGAGATCACGGCCCTGATCGGCGACGTGAAGGACAAGATCTGCATCCTCAACGACGACATGATCGACACCGCCGGCAGCCTGGTGGCCGCAGCCACCACGCTCAAGGCAAAGGGCGCGAAGAAGATCTACGCCTGCGCAACGCACGGCCTGTTCAGCGGTCCTGCCTACGAGCGACTTGAGAACTCCTGCATCGAGGAGGTCGTGGTCACCAACGCCGTGCCCGTGCCGCTCGAGCGCCAGACCGGCAAAATCAAGGTTGTCACGCTGGCCCCGCTGTTTGCGCAGACCATCAAGAACGTGTACAACAACGGCTCCGTCGCCTCTCTCTTCGAGTAGCCGTATCCGCCGGCGCATTGCCGGTAGCATATACGACACCGCGGGCGCTTCTGCAGCTTGCCTTCGCCGTATGCCGAAACCAGGGCGAACCCTGTGTTCGGTTTTGGGCGAAAGCGCGGCGCAGAAGCGCCCCTTTCTAACTGTTGCGCATCGGTGATTTGGAAGGACCTATGTTTCTAATCGTTGGCTTGGGAAATCCAGGCGAGGAATATGAGCACACGCGTCACAACGCCGGCTTCGATTCGCTTGATCTGGTGGCCGAAGAAGTGGGCGCGCGCTACTGGAAGACCGAGTGCGGCGCGCTCACGGCCAAGGGCGTATGGCGCGACCACGATGTGGTGCTGGCAAAGCCGCAAAGCTATATGAACACGTCGGGCGGACCGGTGAAGCAGCTGATGAACGCGTACGGCGTGAAGGCCGATCACCTGATCGTCATCCATGACGAGCTGGATATCGACCCGGGTACCATCCGCGTGAAGTTCGGCGGCGGCCACGCCGGTCATAACGGGCTTCGCAGCATCTGCGATAAGCTGGGCACGCGCGACTGGTTCCGCGTGCGCTGCGGCATCGGCCGCCCGCCGGGACGCATGCCGGTGGTCGATTGGGTGCTGGGCCGCCCGAAGAAGGAGCAGGCCGACGATTTCGCCCAGGCCACGCACCTGGCAAGCCAGGCCGTCCTGGGCCTGGTCACGGATGGTCTGGAGAAACCCAGCAACGCTTCAACTAACGAGCGCCGTGCGAAAGGAGGGCCTTTTGCCTGCAACCGATAAACGCGCTGCGTATTCGTTGTTCGCGCTCGTGGTCCTCACCGCAGCGTGCGGTAACCTGTCGCAAACCGCCGTGAACGCCATGATGATGGGTATTGTGGCGGATATGGGCGTTACCGTGGAGCTTGGCCAGTGGTTGAGCACCGGCTATATGCTCATGCTCGGGGTTGCCGTGCCCGCTGTCACGTGGATTTCCAAACGCTTCAGCGCAAGGCAGCATATGCTTCTCGGTCTGGGGCTTTCCCTTGCGGGTTCGCTCATGTGCCTGGCTGCGCCCGGCTTCTGGGTGCTGTTGGCCGGGCGCATCCTGCAGGCGGTTTCCACCGGCATCCTTTTGCCGTTCATGACCACCATCGCCATGGTTAGCTTCCCTCCGGGCCGTCAGGCCACGGCCATGGGCATCGCGGGGGTGGCTATGGGCTTCGCGCCCAATATCGGGCCCACCGTGGGCGGCGCTATGGCATCGGCATGGGGTTGGCGCAGCTTCTTCGTTCTTCTGGCGGCTCTGACCTGCGTGTTGACGCTGTGCGCCCTGGTGCTGGTGAAGCCCTCGAAGCCGCATGATGCCGCTGCCCGCCTGGACGCGGTCTCGCTTTCCTTGTCCACCCTGGGCCTGGGAGGCGTGCTGCTGGGCTTCAGCAACGCATCGTCCTTCGCCCTGATCAGCCCCTATGTGTGGGTCCCGCTTGTCGCGGGCGCGGCTCTGTGCGCGGCGTTCGTCGTACGCCAAAAACGTTCGGGCAACCCGCTCATCGATTTGGGCGTGTTCCGCTCGGCCCGATTCAACGCCGGTTTCGGGGCGCAGAACCTGCTGTTCGCCTCCTTCATGGGCGTCACGCTGGTAGTGCCTCTTTACGTGGAAGGCCTGTGCGGCGGCACGGCGCTTCAGGCGGGCATGGTGCTGCTGCCGGGTACCGTTGCCGCGCTCGTGCTCAACCCGCTCGGCGGCGTGTTGACCGATCGCTTGGGCGCGCGACGGGTTTGCCTGGTGGGCGGGCTTATGCTCTCAGCCGGTGCCGTTCCCATGTGCTTTTTGGACGCCGCCTCGCCGTTGTGGCAGGCGGTCGTGTTCCAAGGCGTGCGCGCATGCGGCGTGTCGCTGCTCATCGGGCCGCTTACCCAGTGGAGCCTGGCGGACCTGCCACGGCCGCTCGTGCCGCACGGCAGCTCGCTGTCTATCGCGGTGCGCCAGGCCTGCGCCAGCTTCGGCACGTCGGCCATGGTGCTGGCGATCTCGGCGGGGCAGGGGATCGCGTCCCGTGGCGGGTTGGCCGACGGCCTGCGATCTGCTCCGGATGCGCTCGCGGCGCTGCCGTACCACTTGGCGTTCGGCTTCTCGGCAGTGCTGTCGCTATGCTTGCTCGTAGCCATCGCGTGGAAGGTCCGTTAGCGCATCTTGTGCCGTTCGCGGTCGTTTTCGCGCCAGCGGTTGCACGTTCCCGCACGTCTGGTATACTTCACTTCAGCACTCTACTGTGATAAAGTGATTGCTAAGGAACCAAGCAGCCATGCCCGCGGGCATGCGCGGAAGGGAAGGGAACATGAAGAAGAAGCTCCTCGGCCTGGTGGCATGCGTTGCCACGTTGGCCCTGTCCGGCGCCCTGCTGGCGGGTTGCTCGGGCTCTGGCGACAAGACCGGCGGCGACTCCGCTGACGGCAAGGAAACCCTGACGGTCGGCTTCGACCAAAGCTATCCGCCGTACGGCTTCGTCGGCGACGACGGCAAGTTCACCGGCTTCGACCTGGATCTGGCTCAGGCAGTGTGCGACAAGAACGGCTGGGAGCTGAAGCTGTCCGCCATCGACTGGGATGCCAAGGACGCGCTGCTGGCCCAGGGCAACATCAACTGCATCTGGAACGGCTTCACCATGGAGGGCCGCGAGGATGGTTACACCTTCTCCGATCCCTACATGCTCAATGAGCAGGTCATCGTCGTGAAGGCCGGCAGCGACATCTCCGATTTCGCGGGTCTGTCCGGCAAGACGGTCATGACCCAGGTCGACTCCGCTGCGCTTGACGTGCTCGAGGGCGACCAGGCTGAGCTTGCCGCCACCTTCAAGGGCGGTGCCGCTCAGACCATCGGCGACTACAACAACGCCTTCATGCAGCTTGACTCCGGCATGATCGATGCCGTCGCCTGCGACCTGTCCATCGCTCAGTACCAGATCGCCGCGAACCCCGACAAGTACGTACAGCTGTCCACCCCGCTGTCCACCGAGCACTATGCCGTGGGCTTCAAGAAGGGCGACACCGAGCTGGCTCAGAAGGTCACCGAGACCCTGAAGCAGCTCGACGCCGACGGCACCGTCAAGCAGCTGTGCGAGAAGTACGCCAGCTACGGCATCAGCTACGACAACTGGGTGCTCGGCAAGTAATGCCCCCGCTTGCCCCCGGCAAGCAGCTTGATAGCGTATCCTATTAGGGCCGGAGATGCGAACCTTTGCCCCATGTACGATGCGGCGCGAATCCAACGGCGTTCATGTGCATGGCGGGCAGGGGGAAGCTTCCCGGCCTTCCGGCTGCTTTTTCCCGCCAACCTGCGAAGGTTGGCATTCGGCGTGTTAAGACAAGAGCGTTTCTCTTGGAAGGAGACCAATGGAATTCGGAACCATGATGGGGCTGCTGCTCTCCGGCCTGCAGTTCACCGCCATCATCTTCGTGATCACGCTTGTGGGTGCGTTGCCCCTCGGCGTGCTGGTGGCGCTTGGCCGCATGAGCAAGTTCAAGCCGCTGTCGCTTTTGGTGCAGTTCTATATATCGGTCATGCGCGGCACGCCGCTTATGCTGCAGCTGATGATGTGGATGTTCGGTCCGTTCTACCTGTTCGGCGCCTCCATGGGCCCGGATTGGAAGTACTTCGCGTGCTGCATCGGCTTCATCCTGAATTACGCTGCCTACTTCGGCGAGATCTACCGCAGCGGCATCCAGTCCATCCCGCGCGGCCAGTACGAGGCCGCCGAGGTACTCGGCTACACGCGCACGCAGACCTTCATGAAGATCATCCTGCCGCAGGTGTTCAAGCGCATCCTTCCCGCCATGGGCAACGAGGTCATCACCCTGGTCAAGGATACGTCGCTGGCGTTCGTGCTCGGCATCATGGAGATGTTCACGCAGGCCAAGGCCATCGCCGCCGCGCAAACCAGCATGATGCCCTACGTCATCGCCGGCCTGATCTACTGGGTGTTCAACTTCGTGGTGGTCATGGTGCTCAACCGCGTCGAGAAAAGGATGAACTATTATCATGACTAACCCCCTTGTTTCCCTTTCGCACGCACGCAAAAGCTTCGGTAAAACCGAGGTGCTCAAAGATATCTCCCTGTCGGTGGAGCAGGGCCAGGTCGTTGCCATCATCGGCCCTTCCGGTGGCGGCAAATCCACGCTTCTGCGTTGCATGACGCTGCTTGAAACCCTTGACGGCGGCAGCCTGTCCTATGGCGATCTTGCCGTGGCTACCGACGGCGGCTCCGGTTCCGCGTACGGCGGCAAGTCCGTGCTCTCACAGGCGAAAACGCGCTTCGGCCTGGTGTTCCAGAACTTCAACCTGTTCCCGCACTACACGGTGCTGAAGAACATCACCGACGCGCCGCTGTCCGTGCAGAAGCGCCCCAAGGACCAGGTCATGGCCCAGGCGCACGAGCTATTGGTGAAAATGGGCCTGGAGGGCAAGGAGAACATGGTTCCTTGCGAGCTCTCCGGCGGCCAGCAGCAGCGCGTGGCCATCGCGCGCGCCCTGGCCCTGAACCCCGACGTGCTGTTCTTCGACGAGCCCACCAGCGCCCTTGACCCCGAACTCACCAAAGGCGTGCTCAAGGTCATCCGCGACCTTGCCGACGAGCATATGACCATGGTCATCGTCACGCACGAGATGAGCTTCGCCCGCGACGTCGCCGACCACATCATCTTCATGGACGGCGGCTACATCGTGGAGGAGGGCCCTGCCGAGCAGGTGATCAACAACCCGCAGCAGGAGCGCACGAAGCTGTTCTTGGCGAACTACGGGGATTAACGAAACGGTTTGCGGCGCGCAATGCGCTGCGGGGGAAAGCGCCCGGGCATCCGGGCGCTTTTGCATGGGAAAGGCGGAAGCTTGGAAGAGAAGGATCCTCAGGCGTCGTTGGCCTCGGGTGACGGCACGGTGACGTTCTACATCACGCGGCACGGTCAGACGGTCTACAACGTCGCAAGCCGTGTGCAGGGGTGGTGCGACTCGCAGCTCACCGACGAGGGCATCCGCGTGGCTCGCTTGCTGGGCCGCGGCCTGGCGGAGGTCCCGTTCGCGCAGGCCTACTGCAGCGATGCCGGTCGCGCCGTGCAAACGCTCAACGCGGTGCTTGCCGCTAGGATTAAGAAGAATCCGCAGGCAGAGTTGCCGTTTATCCACGTTCCCGACCCGCGCCTTCGCGAATGGTGCTATGGCAACCTTGAAGCGGGGCCGGGGGCCGAGCTGCACGCGGCGCTCACCCGCGGCTTCGGCGAGGATCTGCCCTTCGATGAGTTGAACCGGCGCCTGCCTCAGGTGGCCGAGGTGCTGGCCGACCAGGACGACACCGGGCGCGCGGAGCGCTTCGACCAGGTGAAGGCGCGTCTGGAAAGCTTCTTCAGCGAAGCGGGCAAGCAGGCGCTTGCCGCGGGCGGCGGCAACGTGCTGGTGGTCACGCATTCGTTCGTGGTGCGATCGGTCATGTATCTGCTGGATCCTTCGCGCGTTAACGACCCGCTCAAGATCAAGAACGCCAGCGTCACCCAGGTGACGTACGACGGCGAAACCTTCACGCTAGGGGAGACGGCGTCTACCCGCTGGCTGGGCGAGATGCCGCCGGAAGCCAACGCCATCCCCTTCGGGTTCCGCATGTAAACAAGCGAACGCAAAAGGCCCGGGGATGTGTCCCCGGGCCTTTCTCATGGCGTGTGAGCCGCGTTGTCGTTTACTGGTGGTACTTCGTCAGCGTCGGTGTAGTTGCCAGCTGCAGGTTGCCCTCGACGCCTGCCGGCAGGGTGACCGTGTAGCTGTAGGTCACGGTGGACTCCACGGGCAGCGGGTTGTTCGGCTTGGGCAGCACCGAGAAGTCGCCCACCTGGCAGGTGAAGGTGACGTCAAGACCCTGATAGGTTGCCTTGCCGAGCGTGGCGCCGTTCGATGCCGTCACGTCGGAGATCGTGCCGCCTGCAGGAGCGTAGAAGTAGATGAACGGGTCGGCATCGCCCAGGCTCTTGTCGTTGTCCGAGACGATGTAGCCGCCGCCTTGCTTCGCTTCCTGCGCGGTCATGAAGTTCGTCAGCGTGGTGGTCACGTGATAGGTGCGGGACCCGTCGTTGCCCGTGACGGGGCTGGAGACCTGGGTGTCCATGCCCAGCCACCAGCCAAGCTTGCTGCCTGCCCAGAAGTTGACGAACACGCCAAGGGTGGGCTCCTGTTGCGATGCGGCGGTCATGGAGCCCGAATAGCCCATATCCTCGATGTAGCTCTGCTCGGTGGCGTTGGCCAGCCAGATCATGACGCGGCGATCCTCAAGGCCGCCCATCATGGTGGAGACCAGCTTCATGAGCGAGGATGCGTTCATGTTCTCCAAAGCCGAATCGAACGCGTATTCCGCGGCCTCGGCGAACAGGGCATCGCACAGGTCGTTGCCCTCGGACATGTTCGAGCCGCTGGACAGGTACTTCCAGTACAGGTCGTGCTGCAGCACCTTCGTGGCGTTCGTGCCATCGATGGTGGTGCCGTCGGACAGCGTGAAGCTATCGCCCGTGGCGGCCAGCAGGTCCTGGACCATGGTCGGGGTGATGGAGATGACGCCGTCGACGGACTGCTCGGTCTTCTCCTGATAGGCGGCCGCCCAAATGCCGGCGACGCGCGGGTAGTCGGGGTTGAAGCTGTTATCCCAGGAATACTGCGTGTACCAGGGATAGAACAGCGCGTTCTCCTCGTCGGTGATGGCGCACTGCGCGGGCGTTTCCTCGGCCATCATGTCGTAGACCTTGGTGAAATCGCCCAGCTCGATGGCGCCGTTGTCGATGGAGACGGTGCCCATGGAGCCGGGGAAGCCGCCCGAGGCGCGGATCTCGGCGGTGTTCTGCGCGGCCAGCAGGTACGTGCGGTTGCCGTTCGCGCCGAGCATGGAGCCGATGATGGGCGCGAAGGTGTTCGCCTCCTGGAAGACGTCGTTGATGCCCGTGATCTTCTCCTGGGCGGGCCCCACCAGCTTCTGCAGCTTCTCGATATGGAAGGCGGGAAGCGAGGATAGCTCGTCGGTGCAGCGCTGCATGGCCGGGGCGCCGTTTTGGATGGCGCCGAGCAGCGTGGTGATGGCGGCGATGTTCAGCTTGCCGTCGGCATCGATGCAGGCGGATGGCGGCGTGGTGGACAGGCTGCTGGTCAGCGGCACGATGGCGTTGTCGGATGCGTCGGCCAGTGCGGAGGCGATGGCCTGCACGCCCTTCACGTCGCTGCCTACGACGGGCAGCATGGCGGCCACGTCCCAAACGGGGGAGGAGAGCTCCTCGTTCATGGCCTGTGCCGAAGACTGCAGGTTGGAGGCGTTCTTCGCCGCCGTTGCGAAGTCCTGCCCGGCGATGGCGGTTTGGATGCCGTTGACGTTGGAAAGCGCGGTCTCGGCCTGGGATTTCACGTCCTTTGCGGACAGCGCCAGCGCCGCGCCGTAGCCGCACGCGCCCACCAACAGGCACGCGATGACGACGATGCAGACGATCAGCTTGGTGTGCTTCTTGCGGCGCTTCTTCTTCACGCGGATCATGCCGTCGTGCTCGTGATTGCTCGGAAGAGGCTGGAAGTTGAAATCCTGCCTTCCGTATGGGTTGCCGTACCCGTTTTGCGGCGGCTGCTGCCCAGGTTGCTGGGCGTAGCGCGGCTGCTGATACGGGGGGCGCTGATATGCTTGCTGGCCGTATGGCTGTTGCGGGCGCGCCGGTGCTTGCCGGCCCATGTTGGCGGGACGGTTGGCCTGTTGCCCATATGCCTGGTCCGGGCGCGAATGCTTTCCGTTGTTCTGCATAACACTCCTGACTTGCCTGTAACTACAAGGGGAAAGTGTATCACGCGCAGTGTCGGCGGGGGACATATGCACGCGAAGCCCAGATGACGGGCTTATCGGGAAGCCATCTGCCGATGGACCTGTCATCAACGACGGCTTTTGCGCTATATACGAGCGTTCGCCAAGCATGCGGGTTTCGGACGCATAACGCTACGTCCCCAAGTGTCAGACGGGAAACGATCAGCGAACGCAAAAAGCCTGGGAATAGGCCCCGGGCCATTTTGCGCGCTATGTGCGTCCTGTTTATCAGTGGTTCTCAATGACGTGCGGGATGACGCGGTGCCACGCCGTTCCGGTCTCCTGGTCATAGATGACGTCGTTGGCCATCTCGTCGATGTAGAATGAGATGTACACCCCGCTCGAGTCCCTCGTCAGGCAGGAGCATCTTCCCTGGTTCAGCATCATGTCGACGACGCCGTTGCAGAATTCGAACTTCACGGGCCCGGAAGGCTGGGGCCTGCCAAGGGCGCGCGAGTCGATGAGCGAGTAATAGTCGTAGGTCACCAGATCGCCCTTTGCAAGGAAGTCGATATAACGGGGCTCCTGGGCGTTCGGGTCGGGGCTCCAAAGGCCCACGATCATGTTGTTCGTCAGCGTGGTCTCGGGCATGGGCGCCGTCTGCCCGCTGCTGGAAGCGCTCGACCCGCTGTTAGCGGAGCTGCCGCCGGTGGATTCGCTCGGCTTGCTCTCAGTTGCGGGCAAACCGCTGTTGGCGGAGCTGCCGCCGGATGACTCGCTCGACTTGGACTCGGTCTCCTTGCCCGTGCTCGAGTTGTTCGAGCTGCTTGTCGAGCCGGAACTCGTGCTGCTTTCGGCGGGTTTGTCCTGGGTTTTGCCCTTGCTCGCCGAGTCTGCCTGCACCTTGAGGTCTCCGGCCTCGGTTCCGCCGAACAGCTTCACCTTGACGTTGCGCTGCGATTCGATGAAGTTGGCGTCCGCGCCCACGCGCTCAAGATATTCGGCGGAATCGTTCCCGATGGTTCTCTTCGCCGTGCTCAGGCTTTTCGACAGCGTGGGGTAGTTGCCGTTCTCGTCGGGGGTCAAAAACGTGGTCAGCACGCCCTGGAGCATGGCGACGTTGTAGACGTGCGAGATCGACCCGGTGTTGCCGAAGACGGCCGTTGCGCCGTTGTCCAGGAACGCGTCGGCCAGCTGGCTATCCTCTCCCGTGCTGCAGGCGCACAGGTACACGACCGACCCGCCCATGCCGCGCACGTAGCGCTTGACGAAGCCGGGCGTGATCGCAAGGTGGCTGTCGGGATCCCCAGCAACGTTGACGATCGTGGCGCGGTCGTTCTTAATCTCGATGAGCTGGGATTTGTCGCTTAGGTCGGAATCAATCCCGGTGTCAAGGACACTGCCGGTCTTGCGGTTGTACCCGCCGTGGCCGGCCCAGATAAGCAGCTGCTGTTTGCCGCCGAGCTCTTTAAGCCCGGCAAGCGTGATGTTGCTCGGGGTTTTCGCCGTGGAGGCGGACCATTTCGAGGAAGCTGAGGAAAACGCGCTGGTGATGGTGCTGATCGCCGCGAGCGAATCGGTTCGTCCCGTGGTCTCCACCGAGCTGACGGTGGCTTCGGAATCGGTGCTCAAGGCATCGGTTCCCTCGGGCGCGGCTATGTAGAGATATGACAGGCCGTTCTCGAACTTGAAGTACACGCTGTTGTCGTCGGCGGTGTAAGAGGATACGACCCCTTGCGCCTCAAGCTCCTTCGCGTAGGACTTTTGTGCTGCTATGGCGTTTTTGGCATCTTCTTCGGTTTGAAATCCACCCGATGCGTACGTGGCGGCGTTCTGGTCGATTTGATCGAGGGTCTCCTCGAATTCGGCGATCTCGGCATTGGAGAGCTCGGGAGCGGTGAATTCCTCCCAGATATCTAAGGCGAAGTTCGTTCCCGTGAGGAAGTATTGCACCGCAAGGACGACGATCGCGGCGATGACGATGAACGCCACGGTATTATCGCCGCTGCCGTTCTTAGAACCGTTCGATGAGCTTTGCGAGGGCTTGTCGGGCGTTGCCATAGCTTCTCCTTGGCGTTCGTCTACGTGATGGAGCGTCGCTTCATATCATACGAGATGAACGCGCTGTCTGGGAGAGCTTTGTGCACGTTGGCGAACTTTCGATCCTGGGCGGCGATGGGTTGCCAGGCGCCGCGGGCGGGCAAGGTTCGGTCTTTTGTCCACGATACGGCTTGGTGGCTTGTTCGTTGGAATTTTGCCCGGCCCGGTCGTCGCGGCTACGGCGGGCTTAAGACCGAGACGGCGCTTGTCTGGCGCGCTGGGTTCCGTCTGCCGTACGCGCTGCAGACCGCAAAACGAAAAACGCCCCGGAATGGTTCCGGGGCGTTGGCTTCGCGTTGGCGGTCGTCGTCGACGCTTATGGCTTGAGGCAGCTCAGCGACCGCTTTCGTTCTTATCGCACGGCTTTCGCGATGCTACTTGGAGAAGCGGCTATAGTCGTAACCGCCCTCGCCGCCGCGCTTCTTGTTGTTGGCCTTGTGCGGGTTGCCGTTCTGGGCCTTGCGCTCCTTCTTGTGCAGACGAGCCTGGGCGTTCTTGGCGTTGCGGCGGGAACGGAACTCCTCGTCGGAGAGCCACTCGCCGTTGCGGCCGGCGCCG
>OLNK01002188.1_pt1 | contig 12016 bp, 10 predicted proteins | sample 1672791 | NCBI WGS metagenome assembly OLNK01 (sample SAMEA3136724, study PRJEB25190) | human gut metagenome | biome: human gut; feature: human-associated habitat; material: faeces | place: Austria | collected 2013 | reverse complement strand
ACTACAGAGCAGATGGGATATGGTATTGTTTCTTTTTTCGTCTATACGAAATCTATAAATTAGTATTTAAATAAATTATAAGAGAAAGTAAAAAAATATTTTATATAGAAATTTGTATTATTATATGTTATTATAAATTGTAAAAAAGTGTTTTTCAAAATGAGGTAATCGAAATGGAAGTATTTAAAATAAACTATATATACACAGTTTTTTTAATGATGCTGATTAATAATATTCTGGTATATGTGCTTAGCAGAACACCGGGGTTTGGAAAGGCCGAGAGGTGGATTTTTCGTTTACTGCTTGCAGTTTGTGTCTGTGATCTTTCAGATGCTTTTGGGATGTTGTTAAAATATATTACCGGACCGGCGATTTTGTATGTGTTAGATGCGGTTTTTCTTATTTCAATAGCCTTTATTTCCTTTTTTCTTTTTTATTACAGTGAGAATATGTATGGTTCGGATGTGTTTAAAAATCGGTGTTCTCTGTTTTTGCTATATATACCGATTGATTTGCTGGCGATACTTTTAATTATATCTTATTGGAAAAGAGAGATATATAGCTTTTCTGTGATTTTAATACTGGCGAATGTCTATAATGTAGTTTCTATCATATTAAGTGGATGGAGACTTTGCACTGAGAAGGATTTAGAAAAAAGAAAGATTTTATGGGAATCTATTTACTATATTGTTCCATTTTTTATCGGAAGTATCCTGCAATGTTTTTTTGATAATCTACCATGGGCTAATGCGGCATTAACGATCACAATTTTACTTATGTTCATTCATAATCAGGAACGTCTTCTTAGGAAAAAGACAGAGGATGCGGAAATGGCAGTCCGGGCAAAGTCAGAGTTTTTATCAAGGATGTCTCATGATATTCGAACACCTATTAATGGAATGATGGGTATGTTAGATATTGCACAGTCACATCTTGAAGATCCGGAAAAGATTGATTTATGTTTTTCTAAAATGAGAGGAGCAGCGGATCAGCTTTTATCGATTACGAATGATATATTAGATATGTCCAAGCTTGAAACCGGTGATATTCAGCTTATAGAAGAGCCATTTGATATTGCAAGCTTAGTAGATAGTACATTGGCTGTTCAGCGAATTATTGCTTCTGAAAAGGGCGTAAAATTAGAACAGCATGTAGATAATGAGATTATTCACCCTTATGTATGCGGAAGTCCAAATTATGTGCGTTCCATTTTAGTTAATATTATAAGTAATGCAATAAAATATACAGATGCAGGGGGAATCATTACTTTTTCCGTAAAAGAAGTATCCTGTGATGAAGAAGATGTGCATTTTGAATTTATTATTTCAGATACCGGAATCGGTATGAGTAAAGAGTTTGCAGAGCATATTTTTGAACCATTTGCGCAGGAAGATGCTGAAAATCGTTCCAGCTATCGAGGGACAGGGCTTGGTATGTCCATTGTTAAAAATCTTATAAGTAAGATGAAAGGAAGTATTACTCTTCATACAGTAAAGGGAGAGGGAACGACCTTTATTATTACTCTTCCTGTGAAGTTAGATACCGTTTGTATAGAAAAAGAAGATACAGAAGAAGTTACGATCGAAGGAATGAGAATTCTTCTGGTAGAAGATAACAAGCTGAATCTTGAGGTGGCACAGTATATTTTAGAGGATGCAGGTGGAAAAGTTTCTGTTGCAAAAAATGGTTTAGAAGCGTTGGAATGCTTTAAACAGTCTTCGGAAAATTATTTTGATGCGGTATTAATGGATGTGATGATGTCGGTTATGGATGGGCTTACGGCAACGCAGGAGATTCGAAAATTAAAAAGAAAAGATGCAAAAACCGTCCCGATCATTGCGATAACGGCAAATGTATTTAATGAGGATGTGATTGCAGCCAAAAAAGCCGGAATGAATGAATATATCGCAAAACCGCTTGATTTTGATAAACTGATTCACACCCTCGCAAAAAACTTTTCAAAGAAAAAAGAATTTTAATAACCTAATTCTTCTCCAACCATAATGATATGGATTCTGTCAGGATAGCGTGACATTCTTGTAGTGACAAATAAGTCGCAGATAGAAGAAGCAGACATACAGTCGCCACAAACACCAGTTTTACTGCATGGAGTTGGAAGTCCAAGACGTACACAGTTTGGAGGACAGGCATCCTGACGGATTCGTTTATATGCATCTTCTACAGATGGTGTCAGTTTGTTCATACCAGTAATAATTACTACATGTTTTGGTCCATAGCAAAGTGCGCTGACGCGATTGCCGTTTCCATCAATATTGACAAGCTGTCCATCCATGGTGAATGCATTTGTACTCATAAGATAATAATCAGACAGAATTGCTTTTGCGTGAATCTGTCTTTTTTCTTCCTCATTTTTTGCAATACTGCGGTCAATAAAAGTATATTCTTCTGAATGGGTTTTTATGTAATTAAGCAGTCCTACTTCTTCTATTGTAGCGGAACCGCCGCTGGCAATTACAGACTCTTTTTCAATGATGGAGAGTGCCTTTGATAAAGCCTCTTCTTTTGTAGAACAATAGTAAGCATTAAAGTGTCTACGTTCCATCTGTTTTATCACATGTTCTGCCTGTATTGCCCAAGCTTTCTGTTTTGGTGTCATAGTCATTCCTCCTAATTTAATGTACTTGATCATAGGGTAAGATCATTAATAATAGTATAGCATTTTTTAAAAAAGGAGAAAAGGGGATAATTCTCTAAGGTTCACAGAATAAAAAAATTATGATATAGTAGTTTCCGTTGTATTTTTAATCCAGAAAGAGGGAATCAGATGAAAAAGTTAATAATAGCGGAGAAACCGTCTGTGGCAAAAAATATTGCAGATGCCACCGCTTCTTCCCGGAAAAATGGATATTTTGAAGGTGAATATTATGTAATTACCTGGGCATTTGGTCATCTTTTACAGCTTTATGATGCCAGAGATTATGACCCGGAAATGCGCAGTTGGAAGATTGAAAAGTTTCCATATATTCCGGAGAAGTTTTTATATAAAATAAAATCAGACGGAAAGAATAAAGAAAAACCGGACAGCGGTGTTGTTCAGCAGATGAATACAATAAAAAATCTTATGGAACGGAAAGATGTAGAGGGAATTATTTCTGCGACGGATGATGACAGGGAAGGACAGATTATTGCAGATGAAATTATCAATTACATTTCTCCACAAAAACCAGTAGAACGAATTTTATTAAATGAATGGACGGCGGAAGAGGTAAACAGAGGACTGAATAATCTAAAATCGAATGAGGAAATGAAGTCCTTGCAGGATGCAGGATTTGGCAGGCAGATTGCGGATTGGCTTATTGGAATTAATCTGACATCCGTTGCCACTTTGAAATATCGAAACAAACAAAATATCCGTCTTCTAAATGTTGGAAGAGTCTTAATGCCGACCTTGAAAATTATTTATGATAGAGATAAAGAAATTGCCGATTTTAAAGTCACAAAGTACTACAAATTAAAAGGAATCTTTCAGACAGAAGAAAAGAAAGATTTTGATAGCATTTATTATGTAAAAGGAAATGAGAAGTTTGATAATCCAGAAGAATTAAAGGAAATTCAGGAAAAAATTCATGGCAGAAATGGAGAAGTTGTCTCTAAAAAGATAACAAAGAAAAATGAATATCCTCCCTATCTTTTTAATCTATCTGGATTACAGGGGTATGTGACATCAAAATATAAAGGATGGACTTCAGATAAGGTCCTAAAAACCGCGCAGCAGCTATATGAGAAAAAGTTTATTACTTATCCAAGAACGGCCAGTGTTGTTCTTGATGAGAGTTTAAAAGAAAAAACAGCTAAAGTATTAAATATTCATAAGAAAAATTGTCCGTATGAAGAAATGATACAGTTTAAAAGTACAAAGCGTATTTTTGACAGCAAGAAAGTAGAGAGCCATTCTGCTATTATTCCTACATATATGCAGCCAGGAAAGCTAACTGAATCAGAAAGAATTGTATATGAAGCAGTAAAAAATCGATTTTTAGCGCAGTTTATGCCAATTGCGGTAGCAGAAGACACTGTTTTGCATATTAAGATGCAGGAGATCGATATACCCGGAGAATTCGTTGCAAAAGGCAAAGTACAATTAGAACCCGGATGGAAATTAATTGAAGGAATTGATGCGAAAGAAACAATTCTGCCACCAGTTCAAAAAGGAAACATTTTACCGTTAATAAAGTCTGAAATTAATGAAGTCGAAAGAAAACCACCGAAGCTACATACGGAAAAAACATTGCTTAAAGTCATGGAAACCTGTGGAAAAAAATATGAAGAAAAAGAAGAAGAACAGATGATGATGGCAATTTTAAGTGGATTCAGTATTGGAACCCCGGCAACACGCGCGGAGACAATTAAAAAGTTGAAAGATGCCGGCTATATTAAGGCAAAAGGAAAGAGTCTGACTTGTACAGATTTAGGAAAAATGTTAGTAGAAACTTTTCCGGCAAGAGAACTTTTTGATCTAGAATACACAGGACGACTGGAAAAAACATTGTCAGATATCGAAAAAAAGAAGTTCACAAAAGACGACTTTCTTTCGATGATAAAGCAGTTCGTTATAGAATCTGTCGATAAAATAAAAAATGATACTGTCTTTGGAGGTCCTGTTATACTAGAACCTCTTCATACAGAACCCGTTGGTATTTGTCCGGAGTGTGGTGCGCCGGTAATAGAAACGGCCAGAGCATTTGGATGTTCTGCCTGGAAAAAAGGCTGTAAATTTGCCATTTGGAAAGATGATCGCTTTATCACCTCTCTTGGTAAAAAAGTATCCTATGAAATGGTAAAAATTTTATTAGAACATGGGAAAGTAGGATTTCGTGGCTGTGTAAGTAAAAGAGGGAATAAATTTTCCGCTTATTTTTATTATGAAAAGGATGAAAAAACGAAAAGATATAACTGGAGATTAGAATTTATAGATACAAACCCTCCATCATAAATTTATAAAAGTAAATTTCATGTGGGATTGATTTGATTTACTGCATTTGTTATTATGTAGTTGTTTAGATTTATTTATTTTATATGGAGAGGATTAATTTAGAAAGGAGAAGGCTGATACAGCCAAGAAAAGAAATGAAACGATTAGAGAATAAGGTATTATTTCAGGATTTTAACAGAACAATTGCAACAGTATTATTTGAGGAGAACACATATCCTTGGGAGATACTTCCGAAGATTCATGATTTTATCATGGAAGTGGGGATGCTTCTTCCAAAAGACGAGTATGACGAGATCAAGGAGCATGTCTGGGTAGCAAAAACAGCAACCGTTGCGCCGACTGCATACATTAACGGTCCTGCAATTATTGGACCAGAAGCAGAAGTTCGTCATTGTGCTTTCATCAGAGGCAATGCTATCGTAGGAGAAGGGGCAGTTGTCGGTAATTCTACGGAGCTTAAAAATGTTATTTTATTTGATAAAGTACAGGTTCCTCATTACAATTATGTTGGTGATTCTATCCTTGGTTATAAATCACATATGGGAGCTGGTTCTATCACTTCTAATGTGAAGTCTGATAAAAAGTTAGTAGAAATTCATTTAGACGATACAAAGATTGAAACACATATGAAAAAAATAGGAGCAATCCTTGGAGATTATGTGGAGGTTGGATGTGGTTCCATTTTAAATCCAGGAACAATTGTAGGACGACGCAGTAACATTTATCCGTTATCCAGTGTAAGAGGATATGTTGCAGATCATTCCATTTATAAAAATAAAAACGAAATAGTGAAGAAAGAAGAATACTAAAAGATATGATGAAAGCAGAGAGAAGAAAAATATATGCAGTTTTTATTTTAAGTATTGTGTTAGTACTCTCTCTTACTGGCTGTAAGGCTTCTAAGAAAAAGGTACTTTCTTCAAGTTATTATAAGGAACTGAAAAAGGAAAACAAAAAGTTAAAAAAAGAAAATAAATCCTTAAAATCAAAGGTAGATGCTGAAAATGATATGACTGAGGATGAACAAAGGGCAAGCGATTATCTGGAAAAAATATCAAGAGATCATCTCGTAAAACTTGAAGTAGGCTATGCTGACAATATGAATGGAAGTGAGTTTGTAGAAGACGAAGCTGTCTTTTCTCTTGCAACATCAATCGCATTAAGAGCAGACAAAACAACAAAATATACACCGGAAGAAGTGAAAGAAAAATATGGTCCGGGATATGAATATATTTTATATGATGAAGATAATGCTGTTTATGAAATAATGATATTTGGCGGGAACTATATCGTATTTACCGATTTGCCTAATAATGTATATTATGCATATAATGCATCCGCGATCGGAGATGCATTTTTGCACTTTAAGAATGGATATCCAAACTCAAAGCTGTTCCACCGAATGGCAGATACCCCTTTAATCACAAATACTGATGGAAAATGTTATGAAAATGAAGTTGCATTCTCTGTTGCAAACTATATTGACCAGATGAATAAAAAGAAGTCGAATGAAGCTAGAGCAAAGAAAAAATGGGGTAAACAGGCAGCAAAAAAAATAAGTATCGGAAAAGAATATACATTCTATCATCATGGCAATACGATGAAACTTGTCATCTATGATGAATATTTTACAATAACAAATATGAATGGTAAAACTGTCTGGTATCATGCAGAAAAAGAAGCGGTCATCAAAATGAAAAATATATTTAAAGAAGCGAACGCAAAACAAAAAGCTGAGAAAATCGAACAGAAAAAAAATGAAAATTCTACAGATTCCTCTACAGAACAAACAACAGGTTCTTCTGAAACAGATGTCTCATCTGCTCATCGTGATGAGATAGAAAGTGAAGGAACAGACCAATAATTTTATCTCAGTCGAGAAGACTCCCACCTCTTTCAGGTGGTGAGTGACAGCAAATTTGTCTCAGTGGGAGTCCAATCTCCGACTGAGATAAACGCTCCGCGAGGATGCGCAGTGATTCTGTAAAGAATATGTCAGCTTACGCTGACCAGAATCACGCGCCAAGTCTCGCGGCTGCTCGACTTGAATTTCATATATATTTTTTCCTGTAAAGCTTCGTATGATTCTTATTTAAAGTAAAATTTATATAATACCTGCCTGTTTTTGAATAGTTCTAATGCATAAAAAAGTAGTTTATTCGAGAAAACACAAAGAATTGTGAAAGAAATATCAAAAAAAATGTCGAAAATTAAAAAAAGGTATGGACGAAAAGCAATTTTTGTGAGAAAATAATAAACTGTGAAGACAAGCAATCGTCTTGACTTAGGGATTACTTACGGAATGTAAGTTATTTTAGAAAAACTCAATTTATACCGAAAGGAGTACTAACATGATTATCTCACAAGAAGTACAGAACATGTGCCCAGTGGCTCAGGGCGTACATCACGGAGCAGCTCCAATTCCAGAAGAGGCAAAGTGGGTCAAAGCAAAAGAGGTAAAAGATATCTCTGGTTTTACACACGGTATTGGATGGTGTGCTCCACAGCAGGGTGCCTGCAAATTAACTTTAAATGTTAAAGAAGGTATCATTCAGGAAGCATTAGTTGAGACAATCGGATGTTCCGGTATGACACATTCAGCAGCTATGGCTTCTGAAATTTTACCAGGACTGACAGTTATGGAAGCATTAAATACTGACCTTGTATGTGATGCTATTAATACAGCTATGCGTGAACTTTTCTTACAGATCGTTTACGGACGTTCCCAGTCTGCATTCTCTGAAGACGGACTTCAGGTTGGAGCAGGACTTGAGGACCTTGGTAAAGGACTTCGTTCACAGGTAGGTACAATGTACGGAACTCTCCAGAAAGGACCTCGTTACCTTGAAATGGCAGAAGGCTATGTAACAGGAATCGCTCTGGACGAAGACGACTTAATTATCGGTTACCAGTTTGTAAATCTTGGAAAAATGACAGACTTCATCAAAAAAGGTGATGATCCTAACACAGCATGGGCAAAATCTGTAGGTCAGTACGGACGTGTTGATGATGCCGCTAAGATTATCGACCCTAGAACAGACAAGGTAATTGACTAATTAAGGAGGTAGAGAAGAATGGCTTTATTTGAATCATATGAAAGAAGAATTGATAAAATTAATTCCGTATTAAGCAGCTATGGAATCGCTTCCTTAGAAGAAGCAGAGAAAATCACAAAAGATGCAGGACTTGATGTATACGGCATGGTAAAAGGCATTCAGCCTATCTGCTTTGAAAATGCTTGCTGGGCATATACAGTAGGTGCAGCAATCGCAATTAAAAAAGGTGCAAAAAAAGCTTCTGAAGCAGCAGCAGCAATCGGCGAAGGACTTCAGGCTTTCTGTATCCCTGGTTCTGTAGCAGAGAACAGAAAAGTAGGTCTTGGACATGGTAACCTTGGAAAAATGCTCCTTGAAGAAGATACAGAATGTTTTGCTTTCTTAGCAGGACATGAATCTTTCGCAGCAGCAGAAGGTGCTATCGGTATCGCAGAAAAGGCTAATAAAGTTCGTCAGAAACCTTTACGTGTTATTTTAAATGGTCTTGGAAAAGACGCTGCACAGATCATTTCCCGTATCAACGGATTCACATTTGTTGAGACAGAATACGATCCATACACAAACACAGTTAAAGAAGTATTCCGTAAATCTTACTCTGATGGATTACGTGCAAAAGTTAACTGTTATGGTGCAAACGATGTTTGCGAAGGTGTTGCAATCATGTGGAAAGAAAATGTTGACGTTTCTATCACAGGTAACTCCACAAACCCAACTCGTTTCCAGCATCCAGTAGCAGGAACATATAAGAAAGAAAGATTAGAAGCAGGAAAGAAATACTTCTCCGTAGCTTCCGGTGGTGGTACAGGACGTACACTTCACCCAGATAACATGGCAGCAGGTCCAGCTTCCTACGGTATGACAGATACAATGGGACGTATGCACTCTGATGCACAGTTTGCAGGATCTTCTTCTGTACCAGCTCATGTAGAGATGATGGGTCTTATCGGAATGGGTAACAACCCTATGGTTGGAGCTACAGTTGCTGTAGCTGTAGGCGTAGAAGAGGCTGCTAAGGCAGGTAGATTCTAAGAAAAACTCTTTATTTATGCGGGTTTTAGGACTTCCATTTTATGTGGAAGTCCCTTTTTTTATTTTCTAAATATTATTCTTAAAAAGAAAAATCTAGCAATAGATGTTGTCAAGTCTACGAGAAGTCTACACAACTTCGTAATGTAGACTTTTAACACTGTCGAAGTCTACAAGCACCTGTTTAAGCCATATTGATGCTTTTTGTTTATTATTTTTACATACTATTATGTGTTAATGGATAAAACGAAAGGAAGGATTAATATGAGCGACTTAATTATAAGACCAAGAATGTTAAATTTGAAAGGACTTATGCCTGTAAGGGTGTGGGTTCTTTTTTTGGTAAAATAAAAAGACCAATCAAGAGATTGGTCTAATTATACTAAGTTACCAATAGCCTAGCAGCGATGCCAACACATGACACTTACCTCGATAATGGCACTGATATAGGACTTACTGTTGGTAGCTTTATCTTATCATATGCAAGAAAAACTGTCAATATTCTAAGAAAAAATCATTATTGTTTAGGAAAAGTAAAAACAAATTTTAGGATACCTGCTTCTTCTAATTTTTTTAATTCATTTTTATAACCACCTGTTTGCAAATGAGAGTAATATAGATTTGCAAAAACATCAGCAATTTGAATAAGATTATTATCAGATGAATCGTAATATGTAACATCAAATTTCTTGTCAGTGGTTCCATTCATGGATAGTTCAGTATTAAGATAATTTTCGAGAAAAAATCTTGATTCAGTTTTTTCATTTCGCTCATCAAGTTGAAGTGAACAATCTTCTTTTGGGATATATCCCTTATGGATAAAGTATTCCATAGCTAACTTTATGGTGTAATTAAACACTCTCGCAGTATTCTGGCAAAATTGATCAGTTAATTCTGAATTTTTTATTTTAATGATATATAATTCAAATGATGGTTTACGAGAAAAGAAATCAACAAAACTTTTTTTCATTTCTTTGTCAAACTGGGAACCTTTAAGTTCTTTAAAAGTTTCATTAGAGAACATTTTGCCGCCTTCTTTTATGAGTTTTCCCGTTTTGGGATGATACTTATCTTTATCTAATTCAAGAAGTCTATCATAATTAGAAGAAACAAATCGCTTGTAAGATCTTTTTAAAGATTTTTTATTAAGAACTCTAACTAAAGCAATTACAAAATGCTTATTATGAGAGAGATGATTATTAATAGATCCGGATTCGTCAATATAAAATATCAAAGTTTATACTCCTTCGTTTAAAATATATGTAAATGATTATAGCAGGCAGTATGTGAAAGAGCAAATGAATTATATGAGTTTTGTATATAAAAATTTCTGTGTATTTTTGTTGATAAAATATTTTAATATAAGTTGCGGGAATTTAAATGACATATTGTGACTATAAAGTATATATGTTACAATTTAAATATAGGTGTTACCATGCATTAAAATCATTTGGATCACTATCTCGCAGCAAGAATGCAGGGCATTCTTGAAAGTTATTATAAAAATTCTTATCTCTCTGCTATATGCTAAGATTTATACAAATTGATTAGAAAATCACACAGGCTAAGATGCCCTGTGGTAAAATGAGACAAGGATGAAGAAAAAGGGGGAAAAATATGCGTTTATCAGATATCAGAAAACAACTTACAAAAAATGGATACCTGCCAAATGATGAGATTGTCATGGCAGCTTATGGACACTACATGGTGTCCCATTATTGGTCGAGTCTGACCCGGGGCAGGGAAAGACAAGTCTTGCTTTAGCAATGGGACAAGCCTTTGGGCTTTCTGTGTTGCGTGTTCAGTTTTATGAGGGATTGACTGCGGACAAGATACTGTACGATTACAACTACCAAAGACAGCTACTTTCCATCCAGGCAATACAGAGTACTTTAGCGAAAAATTTAGATGGGAAGACGATTAACGAAGCGATGGATGTAGCAAAAACGATTGATTTTTATGGAAAGGATTTTCTAATCCGTCGTCCGGTACTGGAGTCTATCTGGGGAGAGCAACGGTATGTCCTGCTCTTTGATGAGGTAGACAAAGCATCAGAAGAATTAGAATACACGCTATTGGAGTTTTTAGATGATTTCTCCTTGAGCATTCCCCAATATGGCACCGTAAAGGCAAAAGAAGGGATGGCATCCTGTCTTTATCAGTTGCAGAGCCTGTGCCTGAAACAGATTCCGTCTATTTCAGAAGGCATCACATGGGCTGGCTATCTGCAGAAACTGATGGATGATAAAGATTTTAATATTGCAGATTCCCTGTGTATGTTGTGCAAGAACAAAGAAGACCAGATGAGGGTGCGGGATGCAGGTATCCTGCCGAATGTCAAAGAGTTGTCTTAACAGTGTCTTGCAGAATCGAATTCTTTTTAGAGGTGGTAAAAAAAGATTTTTGACTATATGACAGAATTTGCTGGATACTTAAATGACAGGGGATATGCTGTCATACGGGATAAGATCAGTCACTTTTTATCTTTAAAAAATGAAGAGACGGATTTTACATCTGCCTTAAAAAAGCGGAGGAAAACGCTTCCAAACAGCATTTCATGATGCAAAAGAACTGCTGGGTAACTATCATTATGTTTCCGGGAAAGGTGTGTTACAGGGAGATACCAAAGTTTTTGCAGCAAGATCCGGGATTACATCCATCGGTGTCATCCACGTTCCGTGCTACAAAAACTCCCTTACCGTCTGGCGGAAACAGCTAAAAAAGAAATAAAGCGGCTCGATAAAGAAATGGAAGTCCGGATTCGGGAGCAGGAAAAAGCACTGAAGGAGTTCAAGGTATTAGTAAAAATGCGGAAATCGATAGAAACAGATAAATTCCGGTTGAAGGTTTACCGGGAAATATTGAAAAGATAATAGTTTATATTATAAAAAATACGCAAAGGGGTTGTCGGTTAATATCAATTTTGGGGCTATAAATCTTAAAATATGAATCTCCCATAGAAATCAGTATTTCTTATAAT
>OLNK01002184.1_pt1 | contig 12035 bp, 10 predicted proteins | sample 1672791 | NCBI WGS metagenome assembly OLNK01 (sample SAMEA3136724, study PRJEB25190) | human gut metagenome | biome: human gut; feature: human-associated habitat; material: faeces | place: Austria | collected 2013 | reverse complement strand
CTTCGATGATCCGTACCAAGGGCGAGCCGGGAACGGGCGATGTCGTACAGGCAGTCCGCCATATGCGTGCGATGAATTCGGAGATCCGCCGGGTTCAGAACCTGCGTGAGGATGAGCTTTACGAGGCAGCAAAACAGTTAAAAGTTCCGGTTCATCTGCTCCGCTATGTACATGACAATGGACGCCTCCCGGTTGTCAATTTCGCGGCAGGCGGCGTGGCTACCCCGGCGGATGCGGCTCTGATGATGCAGCTGGGCGCAGAGGGAGTCTTTGTTGGATCTGGTATCTTCAAGTCAGGCAATCCGGAGAAACGTGCGTCGGCGATCGTGCAGGCAGTAACGAATTACAAGGATGCAAAATTACTTGCTGTGATTTCTGAGGATCTGGGCGAGGCGATGGTTGGTATCAATGAGAATGAGATTGCGATTTTGATGGCAGAGCGGGGACAGTAAGATGGAGAAAAAACAGATAGGCGTGCTGGCGGTGCAGGGCGCGTTTGCCGAACACATTGCCATGGTACGGAAACTGGGCGCAGAGGCGTTTGAGATCCGGCAGCTTCCGGATCTGGAGCGGCCGATGGACGGACTGATTCTGCCGGGCGGCGAGAGCACCGCGATGCGCAAGCTCCTGGATGAGCTGGGGCTTTATGAGCCGTTTCGGGCAAAGATTGCGGCAGGGCTTCCGGTGTATGGAACGTGCGCGGGGCTTCTGCTTCTGGCCAAGGAGATCGAGGGCGGAACGCCGTGCTTTGCGACGATGGATGTGTCGGCGGTGCGGAATGCCTACGGGCGTCAGCTCGGAAGTTTTTACACGGAGGCTGAATTTGCCGGTCTGGGGACGATTCCGATGACTTTTATCCGCGCGCCGTACATCGCTTCGCTTCAGGAAAATGTTAAGGTACTGGCGACAGTGGAGGGAAAGATAGTCGCAGCCAGACAGGGAAACCAGTTTGCGACGGCATTTCATCCGGAATTGAATGAGGATGTGACGGTGCACCGGTATTTTCTAGAGGAAGTCTGCAAAGAAAATTAAGAGTGTAATTTGGTAGAAATTAGCGTGTGGTTGATGAAAAGTGAAACCTACTGGTAAGGGGAGCGAGAACTGCAGCCATTTAAAGCGGTCAGAATGGATGATATATTTCTGAAATGTGGGAAGATGTCATTGATTCTGACCGTTTTTTATCTCAGTCGAGAAGACTCCCACCTCTTCAGGTGGTGAGTAATAGCAAATTTGTCTCAGTGGGAGTCCATTCTCCGACTGAGATAAACGCTCCGCGAGGATGCGCAGTGATTCTGTAAAGAATATGTCAGCTTCGCTGACCAGAATCACGCGCCAAGTCTCACGGACGTTCGACTTGAATTGTTTGGAAGGTGCGTTCTGTGAAAAAACAAAAAATGTACCTTGATAGTTTTTGGCGCTGAGGAAGGAAAACGCCCGGGAAAATGGCGGACTGTATGAAATTCCTATTGACAAAGTAGGAATTCCGCATTACAATCACTGATAAACCAATTAAAACAATATGAAATAAGAAAATTATATAAAAAACAAATTTGCTGATATAGCAAATAGACACAGGAGGATGACATCGTGGCTTATCAGATAGAGACAACTTGTATTTGCGGAGATCCGGAAACTTCTAAAAACCATTCTTTTGGCGCTGTTTCAGTACCGATTTACCAGACGGCGACTTTTGCCCACCCGGGTATTGGGGAATCGACCGGTCATAATTATACGCGTGAGAGCAACCCGACCAGAGACGAGCTGGAAAAGACTGTTTCGGCGCTGGAAGGAGCGGTTGATACCGTTGCCTGCACATCCGGTATGGCGGCGATCTCGCTGATGATGGAGCTGTTTGACAGCGGCAGCCATTTTGTATGTACCGAGGATCTGTATGGCGGTTCTGTCCGTATTTTTGAGGCACTGGAAAAGAAGCGCGGTTTTTCATTTTCCTATGTAAATACAGCCGATGTGGAGGCGGTTGAGAAGGCGATCACGGATCAGACGAAGGCACTCTACATCGAGACACCGAGCAACCCGACGATGCAGGTGACCGATCTGGCGGAAATGAGCCGTCTGGCGACGAAGCACGGACTGCTTCTGATCGTGGACAATACCTTCCTGTCCCCGTATCTGCAGAATCCGATCGCGCAGGGCGCGGATCTGGTTGTCCACAGCGGCACGAAGTTTTTAGGCGGTCACAATGATACGCTGGCTGGATTTTTATGTACGCCGATCAAGGCGCTGGCAGAACAGATCCGGTATCTGTTCAAGACGATCGGAAGCGGACTTTCTCCGTTTGATTCTTTCTTAGTCCTGCGCGGCATCAAGACTTTGTCAGTGCGTGTGGAACGGCAGCAGGAGAATGCGATGAAGATCGCGAGCTGGCTGAAAGAGCAGAAAAAAGTAACGGATGTCTACTATGTAGGACTTCCGGAACATCCGGGTTATGAGATCAACCAAAAACAGAGCCGCGGCGCGGGCAGCATGATTTCGTTCCGCACTGATACAGAGGAGACGGCGAGAAAGGTGCTGGAGCGCGTGAAGCTTATTTCCTATGCGGAGAGTCTGGGCGGCGTGGAGTCCCTGATTACCTATCCGATGCTGCAGACACACGGCGATGTGCCGGTTGAGATCCGGGAACGTCTTGGAATTACGGAGACATTTTTACGTCTGTCTGTCGGTATTGAAAATGTGGATGATCTGATTGCGGATCTGGAGCAGGCGTTAGCGTAAAAAGAGGATAGATATGTTTGGTATCGGTTTTGCATGGGCAGTGGGATATGGGCATGGATGACAGGACGCCAGAGTGAAAACTGTTCATTGACAGGAACGATGGATTGGGAGGAAAATGCATGAAATACGATTTTGACAAAGTGGTGGACCGGCATGGTACCAACTGTTTAAAATATGATTTTGCCATCGAGCGAGGAAAACCAGCGGATATTTTACCGCTTTGGGTGGCTGATATGGATTTTCAGACGGCTCCGGCGATTTTAGAGCGGCTGGAAGAGACAGTAAAACATGGTATTTTCGGCTACAGTGATGGAAAAGAGGGCTATTTTGCGGCAGTCCAGAACTGGTACCGGGAGCGCTTTGGCTGGGAGACGAAACCGGAGTGGCTGGTGAAGACACCGGGCGTTGTATTCGCGCTGGCGGCGGCTGTCCGGGCGTATACAAAGGAAGGTGACGGCGTACTGCTTCAGCAGCCGGTGTACTATCCGTTTTCGGAAGTAATTACGGACAATGGGCGTAAGATTGTCAACAGCCCGCTGAAAATCACGGATGGCTATTATACGATGGATCTGGATGATCTGGAAACGAAGATCGTGGAAAATAAGGTCAAATTGTTCCTGCTTTGCAGTCCGCACAACCCGGTCGGACGTGTCTGGAGCGAGGAAGAACTGCGCCGGGTTGGCGAGATTTGCCTGCGTCACGGTGTGCTCGTGGTCAGCGATGAGATCCACAGTGATTTTACCCGCGAGGGACATCCGCACACAGTATTTGCGAAGCTGGGTGCAGAGTTTGAGCAGAACTGCCTGATCTGCACGGCACCATCTAAGACGTTCAATCTGGCGGGACTGCAGATTTCCAATATCTTTGTGCCGAACCCAGAGCTTCGGAAGAAACTCTTAAAGGAGATCGCGGCGGCTGGCTACAGCCAGGTCGGTCTGATGGGACTGGTAGCATGCCAGGCGGCGTATGAAGAGGGCGCGGAGTGGCTTGCACAGCTAAAAGCGTATCTGGAGGAGAACCGGAAGTTTGTGAAGGCGTATCTGGAAGAGCATCTGCCGGAAATCCGTCTGATCGAGCCGGAGGGAACCTACCTTCTGTGGCTGGATTTTAAGGCGCTTCATTTGAATGAAAAAGAGCTGGAACATCTGATCGTGGACAAGGCACATCTGTGGCTGGACAGCGGCGCGATGTTCGGACCGGACGGCGAGGGCTTCGAGCGGATCAATATCGCATGCCCGCGGGCGACGGTGGAGAAAGCGCTGAAGCAGCTGGAAGCGGCGATCCGCGGATAAAATTGATTGGGTCACGAATCAGAACCCGTATAAATAAAACCTGCCGCAGGCAGACTGTATCCCCCCATATAAACAGTCTGTCTGCGGCAGGTTTTTTGAATTCATAGGAACATTATTTTATGAGAACCGGAACACCGCAGTTCCATACGCCGGAAGCGGGTACGCAAAGGAGTATGGCTGTCCGTCACATTCGCTCTTGATGGAGCGGTAATGGCTGATCTTATCGCCGCGCTTGTAGTAGCCGTGTTCCTGGTCAAGCAGCAGCGTGTAGGTGCCGCGTTTCGGAACGCCGACGCGGTAATCGTCGCGGTCTACCGGGGTGAAGTTGCAGATGAAGAGAAGATTCTTTTTCTGTGTTTCATCGCGGCGGATAAAGCTGAAAATACTGCGGTCTCCGTCGTTGGCGTTGATCCACTGGAAGCCGTCATACTCCTCGTCCAGGCGGTAGAGCGCCGGATATTTGTGGTAGAGCGTCAAAAGCCCTTTCACATAATTCTGGAGGTCGGCATGGAACGGCTCTTTCGTAAGGTACCAGTCGAGGGAGACTTTTTCATCCCATTCATGGAACTGACCGAAATCCTGTCCCATGAAGAGAAGTTTCTTGCCCGGATGTCCGAGCATGAAAGTGTAGCCGACTTTCAGGTTGGCAAATTTATCCTCGTATTCGCCCGGCATTTTGTTGATCATCGAGCATTTGAGGTGGACGACCTCGTCGTGCGAGAGCACCAGAATGAAGTTTTCGCTGGTGCAGTAGGTGATGCCGAAGGTCATTTTGTTGTGGTTAAATTTACGGAAATACGGGTCGAGCTTCATGTATTCGAGGAAGTCATGCATCCAGCCCATATTCCATTTGAAGGTAAATCCAAGACCGTCCTCCTCCGGGCTCTTGGTAACCTTCGGCCAGGCGGTGGATTCCTCGGCAATGATGATGGCGCCGTCCTTCCGGCCGCGGATCACGCTGTTTAAATGTTTGAAAAACTCGATGGCTTCGAGGTTTTTGTTGTCGCCATATTTATTTGGTACCCACTGTCCGTCCTGGCGTCCATAGTCTAAGTAAAGCATGGAAGCGACGGCGTCCACGCGCAGACCGTCGATGTGGTATTCATCGAGCCAGTAGAGCGCGTTGGCGATCAGAAAATTGGATACCTCGTTTTTGGCATAATCGAAGACCTTGGTACCCCAGTCCGGGTGCTCGCCTTTGCGCGGGTCGGCGTACTCATAGAGCGCTTGTCCGTCGAAATCGGCAAGTCCATGTGCATCCTTCGGAAAATGCGCCGGAACCCAGTCTAGGATGACACCGATGCCTTTTTTATGTAAGTAATTGACGAAATACATAAATTCCGTCGGGGTTCCGTAGCGGGAGGTCGGGGCAAAATAGCCGGTTACCTGATAGCCCCAGGAGCCGTCATACGGATGTTCGGCGATTCCCATGAGCTCTACATGGGTGTATCCCATTTCCAGGACATAGTCAGCCAGCTCATGCGCGGCTTCCATGTAAGTGTAGTAACCGTCCTTTTCCGGGCGGTTTTTCTTTTTCCAGGATCCTAAGTGAACCTCGTAGATAGAGATTGGCGCCTTGACCGGATCGGTGCCCGCGCGCGATTCCATCCATTTGGAATCGTTCCATTTGAAGCCGCGGATATCGGCGGTCACGGAAGCGGTTCCCGGACGGTATTCTGCCGAAAATGCATATGGATCTGCCTTAAATAAAATCGTTCCCGTGTGCGTGGTGATGGCGAATTTGTAGAGCTGTCCCACGCCAAGTCCCGGTACGAAGAGCTCGTAAATGCCGCTGTCTGCGACCGGCTTCATCAGGGTTGCATCCGGATTCCAGGCGTTGAAGTCGCCGACCAGGCTGACGGCGGCTGCGTGCGGCGCCCAGACCGCGAAATAGTAGCCGTCCTGTCCGCGATATGTATAAGGGTGTGCGCCCAGCTTGTGGTAGAGCTGGTAGTGGCGGCCTTCTCCGAAGAGATACCGGTCAAGCTCGCCGATCACGCCGAGTCCCTCTGTCTTTGGTTTTTTCGATGTGGTTCGTTTAGTAGTGGAAGCTGCTTTTTTCATAAGGTTACCCCTCCGTGATTCCGAGAATAACAGCGCTGTTACCCTCTAATTCTATCTGAATTTTGTTTGTATTCTTATCGATCAAAAACGATTTTCCGGTAATCAGATCCGTAGCTTGTTCCGCTGTCGTGGGGAATGGAAGCGGAACTTGTAAATAAGCGGCGTTGTCATCGTTGTTGGCAGCGGTAAGGATCGCCTGGTGGTCACCGTGTCTGGCAAATGCGTACTGCCGGTTTGTCAGCAGAAGTTCCTGATAACGCCCACCGTGAAGCGCCGGTTCGGCGGCGTGGATGGCGGCGAGTTTCTGGATCAGAAGTGTAAGCGGTGTCACGATGCCTGCGTTGGTATCTGTGTTTGAGTCTGTGGTGCTTGAAGTGGTCTGGCAGCAGGTGTTTGCGCCTGCGTGTATGTTTGTGCCTGTGGCGCTCGAAAAGCTCTGGCAGTTGCCATCTGTGCGGATGCCTGTGTTTTGTCCGTCGCTGGTCTGCATTTCTTCTGCAAGCGGTCTCGGCGGCAGGATTCTCGGACGGAGTTCCGTATCGGAGTTGTGTCCGCGGCGTCCCTGAATGCCCCATTCACTTCCATAATAGATGGATGGAATGCCCGGAAGAGTGAACAGCAGCGTGTAAAGCGGCGCAAGATGTGCCGGATTTAACAGTTTGCTTGCGATCCGGTCTTCGTCGTGGTTGTCCACAAAGGTGTAGAGATCCCGCCCCACCGCTTCGAGGCGGCGGACATTGTGTGCCAGTTCGAAATAATTGTGGTCGTTGTGCGCGGAATAGATACTTTTGTGCATCTCGTAGTTGGTGACGGAATGAAGCATCTGCGGATTGACCCAGCGGGCGTATTCGCCGTGGATGACTTCGCCCATCAGCCAGAATTCCGGCTTGATTTCATTTGCCAGCCGGCGCAGTTCCTGCATAAATTCAAAGGAAAGATCGCCCGCGCAGTCGAGGCGGATACCGTCGATGTCAAATTCCTGCACCCAGAAACGGACAGTGTCAAGCAGATAGTTCCGCACTTCCGGATTTCCGTGGTTTAAGCAGGGAAGCTCCCAGATGCCGTGCCAGGATTCGTAGCCGAAGGAATCGCCGAGCGGGCTGCCCCAGCCGAAATTGACGTTCCTGTACCATCCGGCGTAAGGGGACTGGTCACGGTGCGCCTGCAGGTCGCGGAAGGCGAAAAATTCGCGACCGGTGTGGTTGAATACGCCGTCCACGACGACGCGGATGCCATGCTCATGGCAGCAGTCCACGAAAGATCGGAACGAGACGTTGGTTCCCAGCCGCCGGTCGATGAGCCGGAAATCGCGGGTATCATAGCCGTGCGTGGATGATTCAAACAGCGGTCCAATATAGATTGCGGAAATATGCAGACTCTCTAAATAGGGAATCCACAGCATCAGTTCGTCCATGCGGGAATCGGCGGAAACGTTCCTGTTTGTGCCATCCGCTGCCCCATCGGAGACGGGATAGGGATTGGCAAACGGCGATCCGGTCATTCCCAGAGGATACATATGGTAAAAGGTGGCTTTGTCGTACCAGGCTGTCATGAGAAAGTTCCTCCTTGTGGCGGTTAAATGGTATTTTCCTGTTGTTTAATATGTCGTAAAAGGAACTGATACCGGAGATGTGCGGCTTTCAGTTCGTAGATATAGCAGTCAATCAGAGTCGGATCGACGACCTCTTCAAAATGGTTGAAAACGGTGTTGATCGTGCTCATGGTCTGTCTCAGTTCTGTCAGCAGCTCCGGGTCAGGGTGAGCGGAAAAAATGTCCGTGCTGGTGATATCGGAGCAGTGGGTGCGGTTGTGCTTCATGGTTTTATGCTCTCTTTCTGAATCCTATAAATTGGTACAACGATCAGTATATTCAGAAAATGGAAAGATATGCATCCTGGTTCAGGCGTCCATGGAAAGCACGGATTCCAGCAGATGTCCGAGCTGCATCAATTTCCGGGTGCTGTCTTCGATCGAGAGGTAATAATAATTGCAGGTTCCCTCCCGGTGGACGTCGATCAGCCCGGCTGTCTTTAAAATCTTCAAATGGTGGGAAACTGCCGGGCGCGACAGGCTGGTCCGTTCGGTGATCTCCCGGACATTTAAGCCGTGCGGACGGGGCTGATTGGGCAGGCTGATTGGACGGTCATCGTTTTTATCCGGCTGATTTGTGTTCATAGGGTTGTTTTTTTTGCGTCCCGTGAGGGCTTCGTCCGTCAGCGCTTCGATGATCGTCAGCCGTATTTCATCGCCCAGTGCGATAAAAAGAGGCATACAGGTATGAAAATGCTGTTTAAGTTCTGTTCCTTTTTTCATCGCGGCTCCTCCTTCTATAATGGTTTAAAAATTTAAACTAATAGTATTTTACCATTTTTTGTTTCGTCAGTCAATGGAAAGGAAAATGCTGGAATGGGTATTTATAGATAAAAAATAAAGAGATATTTTGGCAATTATTTTCAAATGACGAAATTGTCTAGCTAAAATAATGGGTTCAGATGCACAAAGTTTTTGAGATGTTTTTGGCGCATATTTCGGGTGTTTTGGGATTGACTTTTGACCAAAAACTGTTCATAATGGAGGAACATTCATGGATGGGTTCTTCCATCTGTTACGGGAATCCGGATTTCCCGTTGATCTATTATTAAGATTCTAAAAGTTAAGTTCAGAGAAATGTTCGATAATTTTTCAGGAATGTTTGAAGTGCATACAGGAAATGAATGGAAAAAGGTGGCGGTAAAAGCTGGCGCAGGACTGGCAGCTATCGTTTGCGGCAGGAGTTTTGAAAAGAGGACATACTGTGCAGAAATTGTTTGTTTCATGTATGAGAAAGAGAAGGAGGGGATGGATTGACCTTTTTGCTGCTGTTGTTTACTGGCGGCTGTGCGTTTTGGGATTTGAAAAAACGCCGTATTCCCAATGGGATGCTTCTGCTTGGCGGCCTGTTGTTTCTTTTGATTCGGTTTGGTCTGGGGATGAAGATGGGATATACGGCCGGATGGGACGGGCGGCTGCCGGGATATGGGGCGGCGCTTATGATGGGGATTGGCGAGACTTGTGGATATTTGATTCGTATAGGGAGTTTACTGATTGTCCTGTTCCCTCTGTATCTGTTTCGCATGATAGGTGCGGGGGACATCAAAATGGCAGCCGTCCTGTTTGGTGCCGCCGGGCTGCGGCAGGGCGGGCGGATTTTCCTGTGCGGGCTGGCAGCTGCCGGAATATGGTCGCTCGTATTACTTATCCGGCGTGGGATTGCCAGGCAGCGGCTTACATATCTTGTGTTTTATTTGTACCGATTCGCGCTTGGGGGAAGCGTCGAGCCGTACTATCTGGAAGCGCGGGATGGAAAAGAGGCATCTTTTTGTCTGGCACCGTGCCTGTTTTTGGGAGTGATTGGGGCGGAGCTGATTCGGTATCTGTAAGGAAAATGGCTTGTGATTAGGGAGGTGGCGGTGCGATGAAGCATATTCTGGCGGTGTATGATGTGGATCCGGTCTATGCGGCGCGGTTTGCAGAGGTAGTTAACCAGAAGGAAAAAATACCGTTTGAGGTGGTGGCGTTCAGCTCGATCGAGCGGCTGCGGGCATTTGCGGCGGAACATCCGGTAAAGCTTCTGTTGTTGGGCGAGCATGTTCCGGCGGAAGAAAAGGAGTCCATCCGGGCGGAAAAGGTTATTCTTTTATCGGATAATGGGGGAAAACCGGTCAGTCCGTCAGTTCCCTGTGTCTACAAATACCAGTCCAGCGATGCGATTGTGCGCGACGTGATGACCTGGTATGGGGAAAGCCCGGGGGAGCTGCCGGAGGTGTCCGGGCGGGGGCTGGCGAAGGTCTTGGGAGTGTATTCGCCGGTTGGACGGTGTTTAAAGACCTCGTTTGCCCTGACAATGGGAAAACTTCTGGCACAGGAGGAGCGGGTGCTGTATCTGAACCTGGAGGAATTTTCCGGCCTGTCGGTTTTGATGAAAGAAGAATATAAGAGTGATTTGTCGGATCTGTTGTATTTTTACAACGGTGGAAGCTATAATTCGCTTCGTTTGAGCAGCGTTGTCCACACGATGGGGGAGCTGGACTATATTCCGCCGGTGCGCTATCCGGAGGATCTGGATCAGGCGGGAGAGGAGGCGATCGCGGGGCTTATACGGGCAATTGCCGGGGAGAGTGCGTATGATACGCTGGTAGTGGATATAGGAAGCGGGCGCAGGACGGCGCTTTCGGTAATGAAGCTGTGCCGGGTAATTTATATGCCGATCCGGGAAGATCCGGTGTCTTTGGCAAAGCTTAAGGAGCTGGAGCAGTATTTTTCACAGACAGGAAATGGCATGCTAAGGGAACGTATTAAACGCCTGAAGCTTCCGTATCACGGCAGTTTTGGACGGGGCGATTATATTGACCAGCTCTTATGGGGAGAACTGGGTGATTATGTACGGCAGCTGCTGCGGGGAAGCAGTGTGGGCGGATAATGTTCATTGTGGGTTAAATTAGAAGAGGCAAAGTCTTTTGACAGGGATAAATTGAGCGGGATTTTGCCAGTCATTCTAAAGAGTAAACGGTTGTGAGAGAAACAACTGGCAGGGGGAAGTATGCAGGAGCAGAAAATGGTTTTGAGGCAGCGTCTGATGGAGCAGATGGAGAGCCGTATGCAGGTGGAGGATGAGGAGCTGCGCGACCTGATCGACATGGCGATTCTGGAAGCGGCAGAAGGGGCGTATCTGCCGTTAAAAGAGCGGCTTTGTTTGAGAAAAGAGCTGTTTGATTCATTCAGACGGCTGGATATTTTGCAGGAGCTGGTCGATGATCCGACGATCACGGAGATCATGGTAAATGGCACGGAGCACATTTTTGTCGAGCGGCAGGGGCGTGTGGAAGAGTTAGAAAAGCACTTTGATTCGGTAGGGCAGCTAGAGGATCTGATTCAGCAGATTGTAAGCCGTGTCAACCGGACGGTCAATCTGGCATCCCCGATTGCGGATGCGAGACTGGAAGATGGTTCTCGTGTCCACGTGGTGCTGGCACCGGTGGCGTTAAATGGGCCGATTTTAACGATCCGGAAGTTCCCGGAACCGATCACGATGGAACGCCTGATTGAGTTAAAAAGTATCAGCCGGGAGGCAGCGGCATTTTTACAGAAAGCGGTCGAGCGGGGACTCAATATTTTTATCAGCGGCGGAACTGGATCGGGAAAAACGACGATCTTAAACGCCATGTCCGGATATATTCCTCAGGAGGAACGCGTCATTACGATCGAGGATTCGGCAGAACTTCAAATCCGCCATGTAACGAATCTTGTCAGCCTGGAAACAAGGGTAGAAAACCGGGATGGTTCGCAGGAGATTTCCATGCGCGATCTGATCCGGGCGAGTCTCCGAATGCGTCCGGACCGCATCATCGTTGGGGAGGTCCGGGGCGGCGAGGCGCTGGAAATGCTGCAGGCGATGAATACGGGACACGATGGCTCGCTCTCAACCGGACATGCAAACAGCGCCAAAGATATGCTCTCAAGACTGGAAACGATGGTTCTGATGGCAGCAGAGCTGCCGCTTGCGGCGGTCCGGAGCCAGATCGGTTCAGCACTCGATCTGATGGTCCATGTCGGGCGGATGCGGGACCGGAGCCGGAAGGTGCTGGAGATCACGGAGGTGATAGGCTATGAAAATGGGGAAATCCGCCTTTCTCCCATCTATCAGTTTCAGAAAAGCGGGGAGACTGCTTCCGGACAGGTGGAAGGAGCACTTGTCCAGGTTGGCAGATTTGAGGGGCGGCGCAGATTCGCGGGAGGAAGTACTTTCTGATTACCGGGTTTACCACCTGACGGGGCAGGAGTGGATACGTTACCTTCTGGAGGGAACAGTGGTGTGCGCCGTGACGGCATATGTATTCTACCGTTCATTTCTGGCGTTCGTTCTGATGCTTCCGGCGGGGATGCTGCGGCCGTTTTTTAAGAGGCGGG
>OLNK01002183.1_pt1 | contig 12043 bp, 10 predicted proteins | sample 1672791 | NCBI WGS metagenome assembly OLNK01 (sample SAMEA3136724, study PRJEB25190) | human gut metagenome | biome: human gut; feature: human-associated habitat; material: faeces | place: Austria | collected 2013 | reverse complement strand
ACGGGATATAAGGAAGTAGAAGAAAAACGGTCCGATTATAAGGACTGGAATGAGGACTGCAAAGCAGCCCATGGCGAGTCTGCGCAGCCGGCAGAAGAACTGATACCAGAAGCAGAACAGGAGGTGAAGGTCCTGAAGATGGCATAGAGGACGTAAAATTTCGTACTTGAATTTTAAAAGAGAAAGAGGGAGATGTTCTGGAAAAACAAATGCTCTTATTAATCTTTGCTGGCTCTGCAATGTTTATTTTGCTCGGCCTGATTCCGTTTTTAGCAAACCATTACAGCCTGGATGGAATTAAATCAAAGACTGTGGGAGACGGGCAGTATGGTACAGCCAGATTTGCAAGCGAGACAGAGATCAAACGGACATTTACACAGGTTCTGTATGAACCAAAGCAGTGGCGTCAGGGAAAAAATTTACCCGAGGTACAGGGAATTGTGGTGGGAGGTAGATTCGCACACTCCGGTGTGACTGCCCTGATAGATTCCGGTGATATCCATTTGCTGATGATTGGAGCGGCCGGTGTTGGAAAAACAGCTAATTTTCTTTACCCTTGTATTGAGTATGCCTGCGCCAGCGGGATGAGCTGGCTCTGCACGGACACAAAGGGCGACCTATACAGGAACTACGCGGGGATTGCCAAAAAGTATTATGGTTATCAGATTTCAATACTGGATTTACGAAATCCAACCCGTTCAGACGGAGATAACATTCTGGGTATGGTAAACAAATATATGGATATGTATCTGGCAGAACCAGAAAACCTGGCTCATAAAGCAAAGGCAGAAAAGTACGCGAAGATCACTGCGAAGACCATCATTAGTTCCGGTGGAGGAGACTCGGCCAGCTACGGCCAGAATGCGTTTTTTTACGATGCCGCGGAGGGACTGCTTACCAGTGTGATTTTACTGATTTCTGAATATTGCCCAAGGGAGCAGAGACATATTGTAAGTGTGTTTAAGCTGATTCAGGATCTGCTGGCTCCGTCACCAGTAAAGGGGAAAAACCAGTTCCAGCTTTTGATGCAGAAGCTGCCTGCGGACCATAAGGCAAAATGGTTTGCCGGAGCGGCATTGAATACGGCAGAGCAGGCCATGGCCTCCGTGCTTTCAACTGCGATGTCCAGGCTCAATGCATTTCTTGATTCTGAGATGGAACAGATATTATGTTTTGACAGCACGATGGATACGGAGACATTCTGCAATTCCAAGTCTGCTATTTTTATTGTGCTGCCGGAGGAGGACACGACCAAGTATTTTATGGTCAGCCTGTTTCTGCAACAGATCTACCGGGAGATGCTTTCCATAGCGGACGAGCATGGTGGAAAGCTTCCGAACCGGGTTGTGATCTTTGGGGATGAGATTGGAACCATACCCAAAATTGAATCACTGGAAATGCTGTTCAGCGCCGGACGCTCCCGGCGGATTAGTATGGTGCCGATCATCCAGAGCTTTGCACAGCTGCAAAAAAATTACGGCAAGGAGGGCAGCGAGATCATTATTGATAACTGTCAGGGGATTTTGTTTGGTGGGTTTGCACCGAACTCGGAGAGCGCTGAAATCTTGTCAAAAGCTTTGGGAAATAAAACTGTTTTGTCCGGTTCCATCAGCAGAGGGAAAAATGATCCCAGCCAGAGTCTCCAGATGATTGGACGCCCGCTGATGACACCGGATGAGCTAAAGTCATTGCCAAAGGGGCATTTTATATTGGCGAAAACAGGCTGCCATCCAATGAAAATAGAGTTGCGGCTGTTTTTTAAATGGGGGATTCAATTTGAGGAGGAGTACGAGGTGGAACAGCATATGGCAAGACCGGTATTTTATGCTGAACGGCTGGAACTGGAACAGGAAATTATCAGGAGACAGATGTCTGAAGATGAGGGAGACTTTGATGAACCGGGTGACTTTATAGCGGAGGGAGTGCCACCGCGTGGAATTTTCAAACGTTCGGAAAGGACTGAGGAATGCCGAACGCCTTTGCGAACGGATTAGGGGGGATTTTTATAGGATTTTTTAACGAGATTTACTATGCACAGTTACCTCATCGTGCAGTAACAGTCTATATGTATTTAAAGGATCGGTCTGACCGCAATCACCGGTGCTATCCGGCGATGAGTACAATTGCTGCAGAACTTCACTTATCGCGCAGGACTGTACAGCGTGCGGTTGGCGATCTGGAGAAGGCTGGGTATATAAAAACAGAGCAGCGCTGAGACCGAAAGGTGGAAAAAGTAGTTTATTTTATACGATTCTAAAATAAATTTATACCGCCAAGGAGGAAGTATGCCTTGGCGGTGTCTTATGGTATAGGACATATTGGCTAAAGAAAGCGAAGGAACCATATCGAACAAAATGAGTGCAGAAAAGAAAATAAGTGTATTGGAACATCCCATGAGGGATTTGATAGTGGGGTATGTTGAAAAGGAATCACTTGAAGAAAGATATAACATTTGAAAAATGAGAGGTAGAAGCAAATAACAGAAAGGTACGTTTAGAAAAAGTTTATCTTTATGTTATTAGTGGGTTATTATTTACTGTTATAATTCATTTACATAAAGGAAGGTAACAAAATACTGTAGTCTGTCAAACGTGGAAGGAGGATTATCGGTATGAAACATGTTAATAAGTAAAAAAAGTAGGGTACTAATGTGTGCTTTATCACTGACAGGTACTGCCTTTGCTGCGGGAATACAAACAAATGGAGAAGCGCATGTGTACTCTGTTCTTCCTGGTTCAGAAGAATGGAGAGCAATGACACTTGAAGAAAGATTGGCATCCTGTGAAGTAAGTGCGGAAGAAGCGAAGAAGATAACGACTTCCGCTCTAGTTGAAACCGTTTTGAATTATCCATATTTGATAAATATCTATGCTTACGGTAGTTTAGATGAAGGTATCGAGCGGGTATCTTCACATTTTCCTGCGTTGTCCGAATTTTTTTCAAGGTCCGATGGTGTAGAATCATTACAGAATTATTGTAATCAACAGGCGCAAGCAGAGCCAGATAGTGAATCATCTTTAGATATATATAATGCAGAAATACTTATTGGGAAAATCTCAAATACCAGCTTATAGAAAACTTTTATTATATCTTAAATATTGCATTGTTTATCACGTATTACGGATAACAGGAAATTTTATAAAAAGTGCAAGTGAACTTTTAGAAATAATTGGAATAGAAAGCAGTGTAAGAAATATGAATGAAGAACTCAGCAGCAGAATGCCAGAGGAATGGCAGAAAAAGAGGGAGCAGAAGAAAAAAGCCAGGCGCCGCCGCGTCCTGATCTACAAAGGAATTATGGGCGCCGTTATTTTGCTGACAGCGATTGGCATATGGCTCATAGCCACAAACCATGGAGGAGATGACGGCTCCCATATTGAAGAAACGGAGATGGAAACGACGGAAGAAAATACTTCACCTACAGCAATCGCGACTCCTTCATCGGCAGAGATTGTGGATCTGGAAACCGGGGAGGCGGAAAATGTGGAGGAAGAAACACTTCCGACGCAGACAGAGGAAACGAATCCATTGGCTGCATACGAAAATCCCGGAATTGCAGATGTGTCAGATTATCTGAATATCCGGGAAAATGCAGAAAATGGGGCGGTAATCATCGGCCGGCTCCCGGCGGATGCTGTCTGTGAAATCCTGGAAGAAGGTGAAGTCTGGTATCATATTCAATCCGGCGGGATTGAGGGGTATATTAACGGCAGCTATCTTCTGACGGGGGAGGAAGCTATAGAACGGGCAGAGCAGCTTCTTGAAACGGATCATGAGCTGAAGGAAGCAGAGCCTGTTACATAATATAAAGTGTTTTAAATGTACGGAGCGTGTAATTTCCACATTATGATGGGATTATACGCTTTTTGTTTACCCCCAAAGGCAGGGCATTGTCCGTAAGAAAATTGAAAGGCGCGTTTATAAATTGTTTACCCCCTTGTTAGGTCCATGTTATTTCTGTCCTTTATAATCTAAAACGTAGCTTCAGAAAATCTATAAAGGAGTGATTTGTTTTATGAAAAGAAAAATCAGGACAGCAGCAATATTAGGAACAGCAGTAGTATTATCGGCAGGGGCGGCATTCAGCTCCATGGCAGCATGGGTACAGGAGGGAGATGACTGGATCTTTACCGACAACAGTGGAAACCGGGTGACAGACAGCTGGAGGCAGTCTGGCGGAAATAACTACTATCTGGATTCCGAGGGGATCATGGCAACCGAACGATGGGTGGATGATACGTATTATGTGGATGAGAATGGTGCCAGGGTCACGAACCGGTGGGTGTATATGGATGAGGGAACAGAAGATGCGCCGAACTCTGAAAGCGGATGGTTTTATTTGGACGCCAACGGACGGGCGGCAGCGGACGGCTGGAGAACTATAAACGGTCAGCGCTATCACTTTGATTCGGACGGGACCATGCAGTACGGCTGGCTCACAGACGGGGATAATCTTTATTATCTGGGCGATGAAAATGACGGTGCGGCTAAGACCGGCTGGTTATGCCTGGAGTATGATGAAGAAGACGGGCAGGAAGACGGAACGGTATCAGAAGTGAGCAGCAGTGGAAAGTGGTTCTTTTTCCAGTCGAACGGCAGAGCAGTCAAGGCAGATGGTGAAAACGGCTATGTAAACAGGAATATCAATGGCTCCCGGTATTATTTTGATGAAAACGGGGTGATGGCAACTGGCTGGGTAGCGATGGGGGAGCGGGAAGACGGCGATATGACCGGAATCAGCACCCTGAAATATTTTGGGGATTCCAACAGCGGCCAGATGGCAAGAGGCTGGAGATATCTGACCGATGACCCAGAGGAGTCTGATGATGATGGAGACAATGATTTCAGCTTCGGAGCGGCGACCTCCAGCAATGCAACCCCCAGCGATTCGGAGGATTACGATGGAGGAGATGGCATCTGGTACTATTTTGACAACAATGGTGTGCCGGAATACTTAAATGAAAATGCTTCGAGCCTGACAGATGCGACTGCCAGAATCAATGGTTCCCGTTATTTCTTTGATGAATATGGCCGTATGAGGAGCGGGCTGATTGGCTTTACCGGCTCGGACGGGACGGTAATCAGCGCATACTTTGGCGCGGACGATTCCGACGGAAAAATGAAGACCGACCGGCAGACGAACGTGGTCGAGGAGGATGGGGAACGCTCCACATTCTATTTTACCAACAGCGGAAGCTATACAGGTGAAAGAAACAATTATCTATACTACCGGGGTAAGCTGGTCCAGGCGGAAGACGGTGAGGACTTCCAGGTGTTTGAGGTCGGGGAACGGTTATACCTTGTAAATGAGTCAGGCCGGGTTCAGACCTCCAACCGGATTTACCGTGTGGACGGAGAAAACCGTTATGAATATGACCATGGAACCATCTATTATGTGAATGAGGACAGAGAGAGGACTGGTGAGGTGACAGGCGGAGAGAAGCTGCCGGATATTGCGTATGAAAGAATTTATACTTTAAATACGGCTGAGTAACGCTGGGGCAATATTTTGGAGAGGAAGTAGTCCGATTTGAGAGATAAGAGGGCAGACTGATACTGTAAGTATCCGGAAAGAAAACAGCAGTATGTTGACTTTCTGGGTACTTCTTTTTAGAAACAAGAATCAGGAGGGTTTGCATATGAGAAAAACCATAAAAATCGCAACAATTTTCAGCACAGCTTTGTTATTGGCTGCCGGAGGCGCTGTCACTTCCCATGCCGCCTGGGAGCAGGCCGGAGGGAACTGGATATTCACGGATAACAGTGGAAACCGGGTCCGGAACAGCTGGAGGCAGTCCGGAAATTATTATTATTACCTGGATCAGAACGGCATTATGGCGACGAACCGTTGGATTGACGATACCTATTATGTCGATGGCAATGGTGTTATGGTAACAGACCGTTGGATTTATACGGAAGGGAACCATTACTACGGTTCTTATTCCAACGGCAGATGGTACTATCTGGATGCCAATGGCCGCGTGGTCAGGGATGGCTGGAGGACCATCAATAACCGGCGTTATCATTTTGATGACGATGGAGCTATGCAGTATGGCTGGTTCCATGAAGGGGACAACCTTTATTATCTGGGAGACTGGAATGACGGAGCAGCGAAAACCGGTTGGCTGTGCCTGGACTATGATGATTATGACGGTCAGGATGACGGTGAGGTATCGCCAGTGACAGGGAGTGGGAAATGGTTTTATTTCCAGGAAAACGGAAGGGCGGTTAAGGCCAGGGACGGACGCTATGCAGACCGGAACATCAACGGCTCCCGTTATTATTTCGATGAGAACGGTGTGATGCTCACCGGCTGGGTGTCGGTAACCGGCAGAGATACCGGGGATACAACCGGAATCAGCGCCTATAAATATTTCGGAAACGAGAATGAGGGGCAGATGGCAAGGGGATGGCGCTATCTGACGGAGTATCCCGGTGATTATGAGTACAGGAATGGTTCCCGGTACGGCTGGGGTTATGACAGTGGGGACGGCGCATGGTATTATTTTGACAACAGCGGAGTGCCGGCATATTTAAAAGCCGGGACGGAACGGTTATCCGATGCGGTCATCCGGATTAATGGAGACAGGTATTTCTTTGACGCATACGGGCGTATGCAGAGCGGCCTTTTAGGATTAGTATATCCGGACGGAACTACGGTAAGCGCGTATTTCGGAGCCAACGATTCTGACGGGAGGATGAAGACAGACCGCCAGACAAATGTATGGGAAGAAAACGGGGAGCGTTCCACGTTCTATTTCAATCCGTCAGGAGACCGGGGAGCAGGCTACACCGGGGAACGGAGCGGATACTTATACTATATGGGAAAACTGGTTCAGGCGGAACGCGGAGAGGATATCCAGGTATTCGAGGTCGGCGGACGCCTTTACCTGGTGAATGAGTCGGGGAGAAGCCAGGATTCCAACCGGGTCTACCGTGCAGATGGAGAATACCGTTATGAGTATGAAAACGGCGTTATCTATACCGTGAATGAAAGACGGGAGCGAACCGGACAGGTTACCACAGGGGAGCGCCTGCCGGGCATTGCATTCCGGCGGATTTATTCCCTGCAGACGGCTGCGGAATGATAGAGAAAATAAATGGTGCGAGTTTTTAAATTGTTTATAGTTTTGAGAGAAACTGTTTATCTGTTTATGATAAAGTAAAAGGCAGCAGGGAAAAACATAAAATTCTGTCCGGTATCAGGCGGATAAAAATACTTACCATACAAACACGGAATACCCTCCCTGTATAGAATACACCGCTTGGTGCTGGAATCATTCGATGAAACCGTCCCTGCTGTTGCCGGACTTGCCCTGTGTGAGTCCGGTTCTTTCGTGAAGGAAATGAATTATTGTATGGGATTTATATTACACAAGAGAGGTGAAAGATAATGGAGATATATCAATATAAGGTGATACCTATGGCGGCTCCAGCCGTTGTGGGTGTAAAGAAAATGGATGAAATGGCACAGGGAATAGAAGATAAATTAAACGAAGCAGGAGCGGATGGCTGGGATTTTGTGCAATGGAAAAACGGATTTGTAATTTTAAAAAGAGAGTCTAAATTAGAAAACTCATAAAACCATCGTACAACAGAAAAAACAAACTATAAAACAGGAATAGAATCTTAATAAAATTGCAAACGCCGTTTAGAAATTGTTTACCCATTTGTTTTCGGAATGTTATATCTGTGTGTTAGAATCAAAGTATCCCTGATGAGGGGAAATGCTTTCTTACTCCTTTTGAATATAGATTGGTATGTCAGACAACGGCTTTGGATCAGAACACGGCGATGTCTGGCATATTATCGTTAAAGGGTAATTTTAAGCCAGAGAAAACAAAGAATCGTTCAGAATGACAGAAGGATGGTATAAAAAGATGAAAAAACAAAAAGAGAGAGGGAGAAGCAGAAAACGGAAAGAGCGGGACAACAAGACAAAAATCCGGCTGGTATCGGCTGCCGTGTGCATAACCGGGCTATTCTGTCTGGCGGTTCTATATCTGCATATGAGGCAACAGGAAAGCCGGGAGCCGGATTCCGGTACTGTAGGGGAAATCACGGCCAATGCCATTCAGACGGGAGAAGAACTTCCGTCCGATCAGACGGTATACTACGGCTATCAGTGGGCACTGCATAATGATGGGCGGTTAAGGCAGAGTACCGGAGCCGGACCATACAGAGGAGGCACCGTGAAAGCCGGCGTGGAGGGAATGGATATCCATATAGAGCCTGCGTGGGATATTTATATGCAGTCTGCCGACCGGCGGGCAGTTACGGTAGCGCTGATTGATACCGGTGTTGATATCACACACCCGGAACTTTCAGACGCCATATGGACAAATCCGGGGGAGATTCCCGGTGATGGGATTGATAATGACGGCAATGGCTATGTGGACGATGTAAACGGCTGGAATTTCTGTGCAGCAACACCCCAGGTTTTTATCGGGGAGGAGGATACCCACGGCACACACGCGGCGGGAACCATCGCCGGCAGGTGGGACGGCAAGGGGATTACCGGGATTGCGGACAGTGATTATGTGAAAATCATGGTACTGAAAGTGTTGGAATCGGAGGAGGGAAAAGGTTCCTCCGAGAATGTGAAAGCGGCAATCCGGTATGCAGAGGCAAATGGAGCAGAAATCTGTAACCTGAGCATAGGGGCTTCGGAATATGACCCGGAACTGGAGGAACTCATGGGAAATTCCCGTATGCTGTTTGTCGTATCGGCAGGGAACGGAGACAGCCGCGGTTACGGATATGATCTGGATGAAAGACCGGCTTATCCGGCCTCCTACCCCAGCGAAAACATCATAACGGTGTCTAATCTGATGTTCGACGGTTCTTTGTATGAAAGCTCCAATTTCGGCAGGATAAGTGCAGACCTGGCAGCTCCGGGGACTTATATTCTCAGCACGCTTCCATACGGCCGGTACGGTTTCATGACAGGCACCTCCATGGCGGCTCCCATGGTTACCGGGACTGCGGCACTGGCGGCTTCCTGTAATCCACAGCGGACGATGGCAGAAATCTGTCAGGATATTTTAAATTCCGTCAGAAAAACCGATGGATTGGAGGGGAAAGTGGCATCGGGAGGAATCCTGGATGTGTATGGAGCGATGGCTCACTGATTAATCAGAGAAAGAACAAATATTTGATAGAATGGATGAGGAAAATCCTCAAATCAGGAAAAACAGTGAATCACAATAAAGCACTTCGGAGGTACATAGTGAAAAACAGACTCTTACCAATTACGATACTTGCATTGGCAGTCTTTATGACAGGATGCCAAAATGGCAGGGACAACCAGGAAATAACACCCATTGTAAGGGCGCAGGAGAGCCATTCTGTTGAAAATGAAGTCAGTCCGGATATTCTAATAGCCTATTTTGACTATCAGGAAAATGCAGACCTGCAGATTTCAGAGGGTGCGGCAGATTCAGGGAGGACAATGACCGGGAATACCGGTAAGACCGCGGCTATCATCCATGAAATGACGGCAGGGGATCTCTTTTCAATCAAGACCATGGAGAAATACCCGACAGATCAAGACCAACTTACCTTGCAGGTACAGGAGGAGCAGAATGGAGCCGTCAGACCTGGATTAGAAAATGAGCTATCAGGGATAGAACGGTATGGTACTGTTTTTTTAGGTTATTCAAGTATTGGCGGTGAAGTGCCGATGGCTTTATATTCCTTTATGGATCAGTATGATTTATCAGGAAAGACGGTTATACCATTCTGCATATCAGATAGCGGGGATTTCTCGGATATGACAGCCATTATTCAAGGGATGGAACCGGGGACAGAGATATTAGATGGACTGGCGGTAAGCACTGCGGATTTATCTGAATCGGAGGAGTTGGTTACAGAATGGATGAGTGGACTGGGGTATAGTGGCTAAAAGCAGTTTCTATTGAAGGTTCGATTGATTGAAGTGGAGATATACGTTCCAGGCATAATCAGTAATCGTTTATAGGTATTGGCATAAATGAAAATTCTAAATTAAAATAAGAACAGGATTAGAGATAGAAATGAAACAGGGGGAGAGTACCATGACTTTACGGCAGAAAATCAGGTTGTCCAATCTTCTGATGGTGTTCATACCGATTCTGGTGACCGCGGCTGTAGTCATCATCTGTATGAAGACTTCGTGGGGAGGCTATTGGCATACACTGGAAACGATGTACAAGGACGAGAATGGGATTCAGTCCGCCCAGGGGCTTATTTATACATACAAAAAGGAACTCTGGGAACGGGACTGGGAAACCGCCGTACTCGACAAGAATGAAAAGATGAACAATCTGGAGCGGGAACTGGAAAATATGGGATATTACATCCTGGTCAGGAGAAACGGTGAGCAGCTCTACTCCAACATTTCCCAGGAGGATATGGCGGCGGCGCAGTCTGTCGCGGGGAGCGCGCTGGATACGGCAAAGATGCTGACGGCCAGCCGGAAAAATGTCTCGGTAATCAAATATACCTTTTACCGGGGAGAGGATTCCTGCGCGATTATCGCCGTAAATAATAATCATACGGATGAACACATGAAGTCCTATCTGCAGTCCTATATCCTCAAATACATTCTGGCGTTCGCTCTCCTTTATTTTGTGATGATCCTGCTGGTAAACGCGACCCTGTCCTGGTGGATCTCCAGGAGTGTGCTGGAGCCGCTGAAGAAACTGAGCTTTGGCGCCAATGAAATCCGGGACGGAAACTTAGACGTGGAGATTGCCTGGCAGAAAGATGATGAATTTGGCAGGGTGTGCCGGGACTTTAACGAAATGCGGGATTATTTAAAGCAGTCCGTGGCGGAGCGTCTGGAATACGAGGAGCGGCGGAGGGAACTGATCTCCGGTATTTCCCATGATTTAAGGACGCCTCTCACCTCGATCCGTGGATATTTGGATGGATTGATTGAGGGAATCGCCTCCACGCCTCAGATGCAGAAACGGTATCTGAGCGCAATGAAAATCAGGACATCGGATCTGGAACGTCTGGTGGACAGCCTTTCAGAATACAACCGGCTTGAAAACAGCCGGTTCCGCTGCAGGACGGAACGGGTGGATTTAAAGAGTTACATTGAGAACTATCTGAAAGAGAACCACGCGGAGGCGGATCAGGAACAGGTATCCATCACCTTTTCCTGTGGGGACGGTGGCTTTGATGTGCTGCTGGACGGTAGCGAATTCAAACGGGTGTTGGACAACTTATTTACCAATACAGTGAAATACCGCAAAAAAGAAACATCCAATGTAACGATAGACTTGAACCGGATCGAGGACGGCCGGGCAGCAGAGCTTGTATTTTCAGATGACGGGCCGGGTGTCCCGGAGGAAAGCTTAAACCGGATTTTTGAAAGCTTCTACCGGGTGGACAGCTCCCGCACCCATTCCGGAGAGGGGAGCGGGATTGGGCTGGCGGTAGTCAAAGAAATTGTGAGGAGCCACGGAGGGGAAATACACGCAGAAAACAGGGACGGACTGGCCCTTATCATCCGGATCCCTATGGACGGAGGAAGTGACAATGAATAAGATATTAATCGTGGAGGATGATGAACTGATCGCGCAGCTTGAACGGGATTATCTGGAGGCCAGTGGCTTTTCTGTGGAGATCCGGTTAAATGGGGCGGGGATTCTGGAAGAAATCAGCGCAGGGCAGTATGACGCGCTGGTTTTGGACGTCATGCTGCCGGGAAGAAGCGGGTTTGAACTGTGCCGGGAGATACGCCGGGAATCCAATATCCCGATTCTCATGGTGACAGCGAAGAAAGAGGATGTAGATAAGATCCGGGGACTGGGCCTTGGGGCGGATGATTATATCCTAAAACCCTTTAGTCCCGCGGAACTGGTGGCAAGGGTAAAGACCCACATTCATATCCACGATATGCTTTTAGAGCAGAGAGGAAAAGAAACCGAGAAAGGGATTGAAGTGGGGCTGTTAAAAATCCTGCCCAGGGAACGGCGCGTATTTGTGGATGGGAAAGAGAAAATCCTGGCAAACAGGGAGTTCGAGCTGCTGCTGTTTCTGGTTGAGAACCCCA
>OLNK01002180.1_pt1 | contig 12056 bp, 8 predicted proteins | sample 1672791 | NCBI WGS metagenome assembly OLNK01 (sample SAMEA3136724, study PRJEB25190) | human gut metagenome | biome: human gut; feature: human-associated habitat; material: faeces | place: Austria | collected 2013 | reverse complement strand
CACGTTTTCTTACGGCACTTTCGGTTCCAAAAGTGCCTACCCGTGTACAGTAACGTTCTGGTTTCAGATGTGTTGGATAGGTTTATTTTGTATCGCAAAATAAAAAGACTTGTGGTATACTTGGAAAAAATGATAAAACTTATACAGAGAGGCAGAACGTATGATCAAGATTATAAAAGAAGCACAGGTTCGAAGCGAGGAAGATAACCGGAATCTGCGGGAGACCGTGGCGGGGATTATTGGTGAGGTCCGGGGGCGCGGGGACGCGGCTCTGAGGGAGTACAATGAGAAGTTTGACGGATGTACCCGTGAATCGCTGCGGGTCAGCCAGGAGGAGATTGATGCGGCTTATAAGGAGCTGGGCGAGCAGGAGCTGGCGGATCTGAAAGCGGCGCATCACAATATCGAGGCATTTGCGAACGCGCAGAGACAGACCGTGAAACCGCTTGACAATTTCAGCCCGGAGCCGGGAGTCTTTTTAGGACACCGCATCATTCCGGTGGAGTCCTGTTGCTGTTATGTGCCGGGCGGTAATTATCCGCTGTATTCGACGGCGCTGATGTTAGCGACTCCGGCGAAGGCAGCGGGTGTAAAACGTATCACCGCCTGCTCTCCGGTAGTGCGGGGAACGGGTCATATCAATGCCAAGACGCTGGTAGCGATGGATCTGGCTGGCGTGGATGAGATCTACGCACTGGGCGGTGCACAGGCGATCGCAGCATTTTCCTATGGAACTGAGAGCATCAAGCCGGTGGATATTATTGTAGGACCGGGTAACCGCTTCGTAACCGAGGCGAAACGTCAGTGCTACGGGCAGGTCGGCATCGACTTTGTAGCCGGGCCGAGCGAGGTCCTGGTAATCGCGGACGGAAAAGCGAGCGCGAAGGTGGTAGCGGCAGATCTGCTGGCACAGTCCGAGCATGATGTCAATGCGAAAGGCATTCTTCTGACAACCGATGAGGCATTTGGAAAGAGCGTGATTGAGGCGGTAGAGGAAGAGCTGAAGATTCTGGATACGGCAAAGATTGCGAGACAGTCCTGGGATACGTTTGGAGAGATCGGCGTGGTAGACAGCCTGGACGAGGCAGTTCAGTATGCGAATGAGTACGCACCGGAGCATCTGGAGATCAACGTGGAAGATCCGGATGCACTGATTCCGAAGCTGGTTAATTACGGTTCCCTGTTTATCGGTCAGAATACGGCGGAGGTATTTGGTGATTATGCTTCCGGAACCAACCACACACTTCCGACTCTTCGGGCGGCACGTTATACCGGTGGCGTCTGGGTTGGTACATTCTTAAAGACCTGTACCCACCAGAGCATGACCCCGGAGGCATCCGCGCGGATCGCACCGCTTGTATCGCGTATGGCGCATGGAGAAGGATTATCTGGACATGCAGCGGCTGCGGATGCAAGAAAATAGGGAAAATAGAAAATAATAGAATAAAACCCCCTCAGATGCTGCAGCATCTGAGGGGGTTGTGTTTCAAAGCATACCGCCTGCTATTCTTGTCTTTTATTCCGGATAAACCAGTCTCTCCGGACCAATTCCATCTAAGACTTCGCGCAGAAAGCGGTCAGCCAGCCAGTTTGCCATCGGCAGGTTCATATCGAGGTAGTTGCCGCAATCTTTTGCACAAGCACCCGGAACCTCGTCTTTGTAGTCGCGCATGAAAGTAAAGAGCCCTTTCATCAGCGGCACGATCTCCTCGGATGTCAGGTCGCCTGCGAGAAGCAGGTAAAAGCCGGTGCGGCAGCCCATCGGTCCGAAGTAGAGGACGCGGTCTTTCCACTCCTCGTTATTTCGCAGCCAGGTGGCAGCCAGGTGCTCGATGGTGTGAACCTCCGCCGTATTCATGACTGGCTCATAGTTGGGGCGTGTCATGCGGATATCAAAGGTGGTGATGACCTGATCGCCCACGCGATCCTTGCGGGACACATAGACGCCAGGGAGCAGTTTCAGATGGTCAATGGTGAAGCTTGTAATTTTATCCATGAAAATACCTCCAAGTCAGTTTCATTCATCCCTATTATAAGGAAATAACGCGGATCAGACAAGGGCTTTATTTACCCAGAACCGACAAGATTCTACATGTTAAATGCATAAAAATGCATAAATCATGCATAAACCATCCGAAAATGAATAAAAAACCTCTTGACGCATAGAACCTACCTATGCTATAATCTTTCAGAAAATGAACAAAGGCGTTCATGGGCTCTGCTCATGGACGCCTTTTTTGCAGAATCAGACAATTTATAAAATATGTCTCTAATGATGTAAAAAACGCATCTGAGGAAAAACAGATTTGCTCAAATGTGAGGCTATTGAGAATGAAAAAGTAAACTGCCTGCATGAAGCTATTCACAGGCGGGGTACGAGAGAGAAAGGAATGGTGACCAGATGGAGAAACCGGTATATCTTCTGTTGGAAAACGGCGACTATTTTGAGGGAAAAAGCTTTGGCGCTCCTTTACGTGAAGTGACCGGAGAAGTCGTATTCACAACCGGTATGACAGGATACCTTGAGACGATCACAGATCCCAGCTATTTTGGACAGATTGTCGTTCAGACATTTCCGTTAATCGGAAACTACGGAGTGATTCCGCAGGACTTTGAGAATGAAGAGGTATATTTATCAGCCTATATCGTAAAAGAGTGGTGTCAGGAACCTTCCAACTTCAGATGCAGTGGGGATCTTGACACCTTTTTTAAAGAAAGAAACATCCCGGGCGTCTATGGAATCGATACGAGAAAGCTGGCAAAAACCATTCGTGAATCCGGTTCGATGAACGGCTGGCTGACCGAGGTGAAGCCGCCGTATGATGCGAAAAAGCTGGAGGAAGTGAAAAACTTCCACATTACAAAGGCGGTTGAAACCGTTACACCAAAGAAATGTGAGATCAAACCGGCGGATGAGAAAGAAGAGTTCCAGATTGTGCTCTGGGATTTCGGCGCAAAGGAAAATATCATCCGCGAGCTGACCAGGCGCGGATGCCGCGTGGCTGACCTTCCGGCAGGTACGACGGCGGAGGAGATTCTGGCGATGAATCCGGACGGAATCATGCTTTCCAACGGTCCAGGCAACCCAGAGGACAACCCGGAGATCATCGAGGAGATCCGAAAGATTACGAAGGCTGGAAAACCGATGTTCGGCATTTGCTTGGGACACCAGCTGCTGGCGATTGCCAAGGGCGCGAAGACTGGAAAGATGAAATTCGGTCACAGAGGTGCGAACCAGCCGGTCAAGGATCTGACGACCGGACGCGTCTACATCAGCAGCCAGAACCACGGCTATGAGGTACTGCGCGATACGCTGCCGGAGGGCGCGGAGGAGACATTTATCAATGTCAACGACGGCACCTGCGAGGGCATCACCTACCACGATATGCCGGCATTTACCGTCCAGTTCCATCCAGAGGCTTGTGCAGGTCCGAAGGATACGGAAGAGCTGTTTGGGCGTTTCATTCAGATGATGAGAGATTATAAGAAAAAGGAGGGCGCGTCATGCCGTTAAATAAATCCCTGAAAAAAGTTATGGTAATCGGTTCCGGCCCTATCGTCATCGGTCAGGCGGCAGAGTTTGACTATGCAGGAACGCAGGCGTGCCGGGCTTTAAAAGAGGAAGGTCTGGAGGTCGTTTTAGTAAACTCCAACCCGGCAACCATCATGACGGACAGCGCCATCGCGGATCACGTATACATCGAGCCGCTGACCCTGGAATTTGTCAAGAGAATCATTGAAAAAGAGAAGCCTGACAGCATCCTGTCCACCCTGGGCGGACAGACCGGACTGACACTGTCCATGGAGCTTGCCAAAGAAGGTTTCTTAAAGAGCCACAATGTAACGCTTCTCGGCGCGTCCCCGGAGACCATCGATAAGGCGGAGGACCGCCAGTGCTTTAAAGATACGATGGAAGCTATCGGTGAGCCGGTCATTCCGTCCAAGGTTGTCACCACCATCGAGGATGCGCTTGATTTTGCCGAGGTTATTTCTTACCCGGTTATCGTGCGTCCGGCCTTTACCCTGGGCGGTACCGGCGGCGGTATTGCGGCAAATAAAGAAGAACTTTACAACATCGCGGAGGCGGGTATCCGCCTGTCACCGATCAATCAGATTCTGGTTGAGAAATGTATTTCCGGATGGAAGGAGATCGAGTTTGAGGTAATGCGCGATGCCATCGGCAACGAGATTACGGTCTGCTCGATGGAAAACTTTGACCCGGTCGGCGTCCACACCGGCGACTCCATTGTTATCGCACCGGCTGTGACGCTGGCGGATAAGGAATACCAGATGCTTCGTTCCGCAGCGCTGAATATTATCCAGGCGATGGGCATCGAGGGCGGCTGCAACTGCCAGTTTGCGCTGAATCCGGAGAGCTTTGAATATGCCGTTATCGAGGTAAACCCGCGTGTATCCCGTTCTTCCGCCCTTGCTTCGAAAGCAACCGGATATCCGATTGCCCGCGTGGCAACCAAGATTGCGATCGGTTATCATCTGGACGAGATCCCGAACGAGGTAACCGGCGAGACGATGGCATGCTTCGAGCCGGCACTTGACTATGTAACGGTTAAATTCCCGAAATGGCCATTTGATAAATTCGTTTACGGACGCCGGAAGCTGGGTACCCAGATGAAGGCAACCGGCGAGGTTATGGCGATCGGCCGCAACTTTGAGCAGGCGCTCATGAAAGCAGTCCGCGGCGCGGAGATCTCCCAGAACAGCCTGAACATGAAGAAAATGGCGCCGATGAGTGTGGAAGAGCTGAGAGAAAAAATTCTGGCGCAGGATGACGAGCGTCTGTTTGCAATCTATGAGAGCTTCAAGCGCGGCGTGACCGTTGCCGAGATTCATGAGCTGACCAAGATCGACGAGTGGTTCTTAAATAAACTGATGCATATCCTGTCCCTGGAACGCCGGATGCAGTCTGAGACTCTGAGCGATGCGCTTTATATGGAAGCCAAACAGAACGGATTCCCGGATGCAGTCATCAAGGAGATGACCGGGCTTTCGGAAATCAAGCATGTTCCGGCATGCTACCGCATGGTTGATACCTGCAGCGCTGAGTTTACGGCAAGTACCCCTTACTTCTACAGCACCTTCGGCGAGGAAGATGAGGCAGAAGAATTTATTAAAGAGAATGCAAGCGGAAAACCGGTTGTTATGGTATTTGGTTCCGGTCCGATCCGTATCGGTCAGGGTATCGAGTTCGATTTCGCCTCTGTTCACTGCGTATGGTCGTTAAAGAGAGCCGGTTATGAGGTTGTCATCGTAAATAACAACCCGGAGACCGTTTCCACCGACTTCAACGTAGCAGACCGTCTGTATTTTGAGCCGCTGACACCGGAGGATGTGCTGGATATTATCCGGATCGAGAAGCCGATCGGCGCAGTTGTGGCCTTTGGCGGACAGACAGCGATCCGTCTGACAAAATGCCTTGTAGAGAACAATATTCCGGTTCTCGGCACTCCGGCAGACAGCATCGATATGGCGGAGGATCGCGGACGTTTCGCAGCTCTGCTGAAAAAATTAAATATGAAACAGGCAGCGGGTCAGACCGTTTACACTGAGGATGAGGCAATCCAGGCGGCAAATCATCTGGGCTATCCGGTTCTGATGCGTCCGAGCTATGTATTAGGCGGACAAAACATGATTATCGCGTACAACGACGCCGATATTCATGAGTATATGAAGATTATTCTCTCACACAAGATTGAGAATGCGATCCTGATTGATAAATACCTGATGGGTACCGAGCTGGAGGTCGACGCGATCTGCGACGGAGAAACGGTTCTGATTCCGGGTATCATGGAGCACATCGAGCGTGCGGGCGTCCATTCCGGCGACTCCATCGCGGTATATCCGGCATTTATGCTGACCGAGAGCCAGAAAGACCGTCTGGTGGACTATTCCATCCGTCTGGCGCTGTCCATGAATACGAAAGGTCTGATCAATATCCAGTATGTCCTGCATGAGGATACGATCTATATCATCGAGGTCAACCCGCGTTCGTCCCGTACCGTGCCGTACATCAGCAAGGTAACCGGCGTGCCGATGGTCGATCTGGCAACCCGCATCATGATGGGCGAGAAGCTGGCTGACATGGGCTACGAGACAGGTCTGTATCCGTGCTCTCCGTACTACGCAGTCAAGGTTCCGGTATTCTCCTTTGAGAAGCTGTCCAACGTAGATACACAGCTCGGACCGGAAATGAAATCGACCGGCGAGGTACTGGGTATCGCCCGGACGATGGAGGAAGCGCTGTTCAAAGGCCTGGTAGCAGCCGGATATACGATGAAGCGCGAGGGCGGCGTCTTAATCAGTGTCCGCGATACCGATAAGAGCGACCTGCGCGAGCTGGTCAAAGAGTACGTGGCGATGGGATTCCACATCTACGCGACCTCCGGTACTGCAAGCCGGTTAAACAGCGTCGGCATTTCTTCAACGTTAGTCAAGAAGCCGAAGGAAGCCAAAGAGGGCGAGGAGACGACCATTTCCCTGCTGGAAGAAGGAAAGATCAGCTATGTAATTTCCACTTCCAAGACGGGACGTCAGCCGGGACGCGACAGTGTCCGCCTGAGAAGAAAGGCGGTCGAGCTTGGTATTCCGTGCCTGACATCGCTTGATACCGCGGCTGTCCTGGCGCTGACACTGGAAAGCCAGTACAACGAGGACAACGTTGAACTGGTGGACATCGCGCACATTGCACATGGTGCAGCCGCTAGAAAAGAGCTGAGCCAGATGGAAAAACCGGAAGAAATCCAGATTCCGGGTTATGTGCTTCAGGAGCATGAGAACGACTAAAAAGAACGATGGTCTGCATGGATTCTGCGTTTTGAGGGTTGCGGAATCCGTGCAGGCTGAAATCTTTTGCGAAGGCAAAATCTGACAGAATCATATATGACGGAAAAAGTGGATTAATATTTTAAAGAAAGGAAGAGGAGGAAAAGCAGATGGCAAAATTTATTTTTGTGACAGGCGGTGTTGTATCAGGATTGGGGAAGGGTATTACAGCAGCGTCTCTGGGACGTCTTTTGAAGGCACGGGGATTTAAGGTAGCAGCGCAGAAGCTGGATCCATATATCAACGTCGATCCGGGAACCATGAGCCCGTATCAGCACGGCGAAGTATTCGTAACAAACGACGGTGCGGAGACGGATCTGGATTTGGGACATTATGAGCGTTTTATAGATGAAGATTTAAACCGTTATTCCAACCTGACGACCGGTAAGGTCTACTGGAATGTGTTAAATAAAGAGCGCCGCGGCGAATATCTGGGCGAGACGGTACAGGTGATTCCACATATCACAAATGAGATAAAATCATTTATCTATTCCGTGCAGGAAAAGACCGATGCGGACATCGTTATCACAGAGATCGGCGGAACGACCGGCGATATTGAGTCACAGCCGTTCCTGGAAGCCATCCGCCAGGTGTCCTGCGAGGCGGGACGCAGCAACTGCCTCTTCATCCATGTAACCCTGATTCCATATCTGGAATCTTCCGGCGAGCATAAATCCAAACCGACGCAGCATTCGGTTAAACAGCTGCAGTCCTTTGGTATCATGCCGGATATCATCGTAGCGCGCTGTGACCGTCCGGTGGACGATCCATCCATTTTCCGCAAGATCGCACTGTTCTGTAACGTCAAAGAGGACTGCGTCATTGAGAACCTGACCCTTCCGGTTCTCTACGAGGCGCCGATCATGCTGGAAGAAGCAGGACTTGCCAAGATCGTGCTTCGCGAACTGGGCATCGAGAAAGCGCCGCAAGAGTGCGATCTGACGGAGTGGAAACATATGTTGGACCGCATCAAGAACAGCCGCAAGACAGTCAAGATTTCCCTGGTCGGCAAGTACGTCAAACTGCACGATTCTTATTTGTCTATCGTAGAATCCCTGCACCATGCCGGATGGGAAAATGGCGCGCAGGTGGAGATCAACTGGGTGGATAGTGAGACGATCACTCCGGAGACGGCACCGGAAATTCTGGGCGGTTCAACCGGTATCATCGTGCCGGGCGGCTTCGGCATCCGAGGCATCGAGGGCATGATTGCGGCAGCTGATTATGCGAGAAGAAACAATATCCCGTACTTTGGCATCTGCCTTGGTATGCAGATCGCGGCGATCGCATTTGCCAGAGGCGTATTAGGTTATGAGGATGCGAACTCAACCGAGTTTGCGCCGGACAGCAAGCATCCGGTCATTGCCCTGATGGAAGAGCAGATGGATCTGGCTGACATGGGCGGAACGATGCGTCTGGGTGCATATCCGTGCCGCATCAGTCCGGATACGCTGATGATGAAAGCGTATGGAAAAGGTCTGATCGAGGAGAGACATCGTCATCGTTATGAATTTAACAACAAGTTCCGGGAAGTTTACATGGAGCATGGCGCTATCTTTTCCGGACAGTCACCGGACGGTACGCTGGTAGAGGCGATGGAGATCCCGGGACATCCGTTCTATCTGGGAGTTCAGTACCATCCGGAGTTCAAGAGCCGCCCGAACCGCGCACATCCGATCTTCCGGGAGTTTGTGAAAGCGGCGCTGGAGGTTAAGGAAAAAAATTCTTAAAATATGGAGAAAGTAAAGTATGAAGATCAACGAAAACTATAAAAATCTGGAAGAAAGCTATCTGTTTTCGACCATTGCTAAAAAAGTAGATGAGTACACCAAAGCCCATCCAGAGGCAAAGGTGATCAAAATGGGTATCGGTGACGTAACCCTTCCGATCTGCCAGAAAGCGGCGGATGCATTTGCAAAAGCAGCTATGGAGCAGGGCGAGGCGGCTACGTTCCATGGGTATGGTCCGGAGCAGGGATATGATTTCCTGCGCGAAGCAGTTCAGAAGTATTATGCGTCCTTCCAGGTTGAGGTGGCGGCGGAGGATATATTCATCAGCGACGGCGCGAAGAGTGATGTCGGAAATATCCTCGATCTCTTTGATGCGGACAACACGGTTCTGATCCCGGATCCGGTATACCCGGTTTACATGGATACGAACGTGATGGCAGGCAGAAAGATCGTATTTATGGATGCCAATGTGGAAAATAGCTTTCTTCCGATGCCTCCGAAGGGACAGAAAGCGGATATTATTTATCTCTGCTCCCCGAACAATCCGACCGGCGGTGTATACAACCGTGAACAGTTAAAAGAGTGGGTTGATTATGCGAATGAGCAGGATGCGATTCTTTTATTTGATGCGGCGTATGAGTCCTTCGTAGCAGATCCGGCGCTTCCGAGAAGTATTTTTGAGATTGAGGGCGCCAAGACCTGCGCGATTGAGTTCTGCTCCCTTTCGAAGCTGGCAAGCTTTACCGGAACCCGCTGCGGATATACCGTGGTTCCGTCTGAGTTAGAGCGCGGTGGTTCTTCCATCCGCAAAATGTGGCTGCGCCGCCAGACCACTAAGTTTAACGGCGTTTCCTACCCGGTACAGCGCGCCGCAGAGGCAGCTCTTTCACCGGAGGGCATGGCACAGTGCCGCGAGCACCTGGACGTATACCGCACCAATGCGAAGATCATGACCGAGACCTTAAAAGAGCTTGGCATCTGGCACATCGGCGGCGAAAATTCACCGTACATCTGGATGCAGTGCCCGAACGGCATGAAATCCTGGGAGTTTTTCGACGATCTGCTTGCCAAGGCAAATGTGGTCGGCACGCCGGGCAGCGGATTTGGTAAGAATGGAGAAGGATTCTTCCGTCTGACTGCATTTGGTACGACTGCGAATACGAAAGAGGCTATGGAGCGGATCAAGAAAGTGTACGGGAAATAAGCAGGAATATTGCTGGATATTATAAATAAGGGGGCTGGTGCATCTGGGGCATTGTTATCCTACGCACCGTCCCCTTTTTGCTGCAGCAGGGAGGTGACGCCCATGGTGACATTAAACGATTATCTGTATTCCGGCGATACGATGTTTAAGATTTTAAAGAATTACAGCCGGGATTTGAAAGCGGAGGCTAAACAGACAAACAATGAGATAGACCTGATACATGCAAATTTCCTGATTCAGATCCGGGAACTTTTAGAACACAACGATTTCCTGACGGCCCAGTCACAGAAGATCCGGGAATTTTATATCCATATGGCAAAGGAATATCCGCTTCTGGCATTTAACTTTAAGGGAAGAATCAAGTCGCTGATCCGCTCGGAGGCGAAATTTAATGGATATATCGTCGAATATATTTATGACTGTTATACAGAACATAAGGCATTTCCGTCGATCTCCGATTTGAAGCAGAGATTGAGCTGTTTCCGCGATCTGATTGCGTACCGGATCGTGATTTCACTGCCGAAGTGTTACCTGAAACCGGGGGAATCGCAGCAGGAGGCAGATATCCGGTACCTCTACCAGATTGCGAATGAACTTCCGGGATTTCTGGAGGAACGCGGGTTTACGGCGGAACCGGCTTACGGGGTGAAGGAGAGTACCTCCCCGTTGATGGATGAGGAGGTAAGGCCGTACTACCGTGATTATGTCTGCGGAAATAGTTCGGATGATTACCAGTCTCTGCATATTACGTTTTACGATAATTGTTCCAGAAGCTATGTGGAGGTACAGCTTCGCACGAAGCACATGGACGATATCGCGGAGATCGGCGTGGCCAATCATTTAAGCTATGAAAAGCGCCAGGAGGGCGAGCGGGCCAGGCGGGATGAGATTCCGGAGGGCGCGTGCGTTTATTTTGACGAGGCATACGAGCGCTGCCAGCGCCTGGTGTCGCTCAAGTTGGCTGAGCTCGATGTCAATATGTTTACGGCAATCAACAACGACCTTGTCAATGACGGCTGCGGGCTGTACCGGGGGCGGCTGATTCTGCCGTATGAGCATTTGTCGAGGCATCAGAATGAGCTGGTGGATTGAGAGCGTTCATGGGCAGGCATGAATCCGGTTGCAAATAGTTGACGAAACGGGAAGATTCATATATAGTTGCCTGTAAAGGAAAAATGACCGAAAATGATAGGGAGGAACCAGTTTATGGAGCATACATCCTGCCGCCTGCGTCTGGCCGCCATCGCCGATGCACCTGCGATACTGGAAATTTATGCACAATATATGGACACGCCGATCACGTTTGAGACGGAGCTGCCGTCCCTGGAGGAATTTGAGGGGCGCATCCGGGCGATCACGGCAGAATATCCGTGGATTGTCTGCGAGGATGAAACGGGCAGAATCATCGGTTATGCATATGGACATAAGCAGCTTGAGCGCGCGGCGTACCGTTGGAATGCGGAACTTTCTGAATATCTGGACAGTCGGGTGACGTCGAAGGGCATCGGCAAACGGATGCTTCTGGTGCTTTTAGAGCTTTTAAAGGCACAGGGCGTCCACACAGTCTACAGTCTGGTGACAAGCCCGAATGTGAAGAGCGATGCGATGCATAACGGATGCGGATTCCGGACGATGGGCGTGTGCAAAAATACCGGCTATAAGAGCGGAAAATGGCACGATGTTACCTGGTATGAGAAAGCGCTGCTGCCATATGAGGACGTACCGGCGGAGATGATTCCGATTGGGGAGATGGAGAAGGAGACGGTAGATAAGATTTTGGCGTCTTTTTGAACAGAGACATAAAACAAATCTGCATAAAATAAACAGGGCGTATGAAAAAGGAATTTCCCATTTTCACACGCCCTCATCCGTTCTCTTTTATTCACCAGCGCCGTAATGCGCTGTCCATTCATTCACTCAGATTAGTTGAAGTATCTCTTTAACAGACCCTCAAATGCCTTGCCATGTCTAGCCTCGTCACGAGCCATCTCATGAACGGTGTCATGGATTGCATCCAGGTTAGCAGCTTTCGCACGTTTTGCAAGGTCAAATTTGCCTTCGGTTGCGCCGTGCTCAGCCTCTACACGCATCTCCAGGTTCTTCTTGGTGGAATCAGTTACAACCTCGCCGAGAAGCTCTGCAAACTTAGCAGCGTGCTCAGCCTCTTCGTAAGCTGCCTTCTCCCAGTACAGACCGATCTCCGGATAGCCCTCTCTGTGAGCTACACGTGCCATCGCCAGGTACATACCAACTTCTCTGCACTCGCCTTCATAGTTAGCTCT
>OLNK01002177.1_pt1 | contig 12065 bp, 9 predicted proteins | sample 1672791 | NCBI WGS metagenome assembly OLNK01 (sample SAMEA3136724, study PRJEB25190) | human gut metagenome | biome: human gut; feature: human-associated habitat; material: faeces | place: Austria | collected 2013 | reverse complement strand
CGGATACGTCGAGGCGCCGGGGATCAAGACCTTCACCGTCGGCGCCGACGGCCGAATCGATGGCCGGGACTCCGGCCAGGCGGCCTTCGAGGACGACTACACCAAGGTCCGCATCTCCAAGCGCGACATCACCGACGAGTCCGAGATCGAGGGCGCCAAGCTCACCGTCACCGATTCCGAGGGCAAGACCGTCGACTCATGGACCTCGACCGCCGAGGATCACGAGATCGATGCGCTCGCACCCGGCAAGTACACGCTCACCGAACAGCGCACGCCGACCGCCTACGACCAGGCCGAGAGCATCGAGTTCGAGGTGAGGAAGACCGGCGAGGTCCAGACCGTCACGATGTACGACTCGCCCATCTCCATCAGCGGCGAGATCGACAAGCGGCAGGAGATCGCCGACCCCACCGCCAAGGACACCGATGCCAACGGCGACGGCCTGAACACCGCCGAGACCAAGGCATCCGACGACGGCTCCTATGCCTACACCATCGACTTCCGCTCGACATCGAACACCTGGACCGACGAGTTCACGGTCGAGGACGACCTGACCGCCGCCGTCGACGGCCGTGCTCAGCTCACATCGATCACCACACCGCAGTCCCTCGAGGACTACGACGGCAAGATGAACGTCTGGTACAGGACCGACAAGACGCCCGACGACTATATCGACGAGTCCGGTGCCAACGCCACGCTTTCCGACGGCCATGAGAACCCCTGGCTGTCCGACGAGGCCACCGCCTCCACCCTTGGCGAGGACGGCCGAGCCGTCGACTTCACCGGATGGAAGCTCTGGCGCGCCGACGTGCCCACGACCGAGGCCACCGAGCTCGCCGTGGCAGACCTCGGCCTCGAGGAGGGCGAGCACGTCACCGCGATCCGCTTCGAGTACGGCCGCGTGGAGCAGGGCTTCACCACCCGCGACGGCGGCTGGGACCGCGAGGGCATCAAGGACGTCCATGACGACATCGCCAGCGCCGAGGACACCGCCGCCGAAAACGGCTCCGATACCGACGATTCCGGCACGGGGACCGGGACGGCCTATGCGCCCGCCATCGTTCGCATGAAGGCCACCGACGGCTACACCGCTGGCACCTCGCTCGACAACTACGCCCGCGTGGACCTCACCCGCAACGGCGGCGGCGACGGCCTCGAGGATCATGACGAGGACCAGGTGACCCAGACGGCGAAGGCCGTCACGGTGCCCCCGACCAACCTCGACCAGACCGGCCGCAACGTCATCATCGGCCTCGCCGCGACCCTCGCCGCCGCGGCAGCGGCAGCCGCGGCGCTCATCTACCGCCGCCGCCACGCCTATCCGGACCCTGTTCCCGCAGGCGGCGAGGATGACGGATATGAGGAAGACGCGCACGAGCGCGAATACCGCGACGACCGCTATCCCGACGGTTACGACCGCGACCCCTATGGGTACGATGACGGATACCGCGACAGCTACCGCGACCGCTACTGAGAACAGGGCCGATAGATAGCCCTCGACCGGGGCCCGACGCATATCCGCGCCGGGCCCCTTCGCTTGACATCCCAGAGGAGACGCCCATGAAATGCCGACAGCGACGCCGGATCAAACCGCTCGACATCCTTCTTGCCGCCATATGCGCCGTGTCGCTCACAGCCGCCGCCCTCATCGGATGGACGATCTTCCATCAGGACGCCGTCTACAGGGAACTCTCCATCAATGCCGAGGCGGATGCCGGCGACGGCATCGATTGGGATGGCCTGCGCGCGCGCAACCCGGACATCGCCGCATGGGTATCCGTCGAGGGCACCCCGGTGGATTTCCCGGTGGTCTCGCCCCGGGAAGGCGACCCCAAGGGGTTCTATCTGAACCATGACTTCGACCGCAACTGGTCGTTCTCCGGGTGCCCCTACCTCGACCCGCGTTGCGGGGCGGACGGGCGCCATGCGCTCGTCTACGGCCACCACCTCAACTTCGACGGCGAGATGTTCACCTACCTGCGCGACGCCTGGCGGCAGGAGAAGTTCGATACCCTCGGCGACATGCGCTGGTCGACGCCCGCCGAGGGCACCGTGAGCCTCCACCCGGCGTTCTCGATGTCCGTCGACAAGAGCTTCGCCGACATACAGAGGTTCGACTTCAACGGAACCGCGGAGCTGCGCGCCTGGCTCTCGGCCCTCTCGGCGCAGGCCACGGCGAAGGCGGACGGCTGCGACGCGCTTTGCGCAGGCGCCAAGCGCGTCGTCACCCTCGTGACCTGCTCGGCCAACTTCGCGGGCGGCCGCGCGAGGACCCTCACGGTATTCGTCGGCTGATTTTTCCGACAAACATGTCACACCATGGAAAAGAGGCACAAAAAAGGGAATAAAAACGGGTATAAAAAAGGTAAGAAAGCGATAAAACCGCTTCCCATCTCGATAAACGCACTATCTCGGAAGGAGGTGCCGAAATGGATGGAAGCGCCCAGCTGCCGCCGCCCGCGCCGGTCGGCATAACCGAACTCAAGAACAACTTCGCCTCGATCGCGAAGCGGGTGCATGACACGTCGATGCCCTGCACCGTGCTAAAGCAGGGCCGGGCATACGTCGCCATCGTCCCCGTGGACCCGGGATACAGGGCAAAAGGAAAATACGCCTGCAACCAGTACACGAGGGTGCTGCGGCGCCTGTTCACGTTCTGCCGGAACGCGCACGACCAGAAGATCACGTTCGTGCTGCGCCGCCGCAACGAGGACTACGTCGCCATCGCGCCGCTCGATCCTCCCGATACCGGGGACTGAGCGCTTAGGGAAACCCAAGGGAAAGGACCGGCCATGCTGCCCACCATCATCATCGGAGCGCTCGTGCTCGCAATCCTGTGGCCCTTCATCAGGCTGGGCTATGAACTCATCAAGCTCGCGGGGTCGCTTGTCCTGCTCGTCGCCTCATGCGCGATCGGCGCCGTCGCCCTCATCGGGCAGGGTGCCTTCCATCTCATCTCGGCCTGCCGCCGACACGCGGGAACGAAGAAGGACGACACCGTGCCGCCGACGGCGGCGAACAGCGACCGCGCCCCCATGCTCCCGGAATATTCCTCGGTGCGCTAGGACCGCACCGGAGGGAACCGGCCAAACGAAAAACCGAACAGGCATATATCTCGAAAGGACCATGCCATGAAGAACAACCCGATTGAAAAGATCCGCGACCTCCTGGCGGAGCCCGAGGCGCGCCGCAAGGCGGCGATCTGCGCCGGACTCGCCGCCGCGCTCGCCGTCGGCGGCGCCGGAATCGCCATCGCATCCAACCGACCAGAGCCGATCGACAGCACGCCTTCGGCCGTAGAGAAGGCCGGCGCCGAATCCGTCGCCCCCGCCGACATCGCCAAGATATGCCCGACGCTCACGCTCGACGGGCAGGACGTCGGCGCCCCCGCCGACGAGGTCACCGTCACGACCGGCAAGGGCCGCGTCTTCGTGACGCAGCGCGCCGGCGACGATGCCGCCGCGACCGTGGACTCCACCGCCCGCCGCAGCGCCGCGCTCGCCCGCTCGCTCGACGGATGCGAGACCGGCGGCAAGACGATCGAGACCGTCACCTGGGCCGCGGTCGACGAGGGCGGCAACGTCCAGGTCGCCGTCACGAACTCGCCCGCTGCAGCGCCCTCCGGCGGCACCACCGCGGAGGTCGTCAACGGCTCGGGCGGGCATGTGATATCCGACGGCGTCTGGAACTCCGACGGCGTGCATGACGCCGGCTACGAACAGAACGCGGGAACGGTGGCCGATTCGGCCGGCGGCAAGATCGAGGCCGGAGCCGCCCCCAAGGCAGACGAGGGCGACAAGTCCGAGACGGCCGAGGACGGCAGCGCGAAGGCCGACGATTCCGGCGCCAAGGCGGACACCAAGTCCGATACCAAGAAGAGCGACTCGAAGGGCAACGCGGCGACGCAGGCGTCCGGCGGCTCGTCCTCGAGCTCGTCGGCATCCGGCTCCGCGCAATCCCAGAAGAAGTGGGTCCCCGAGCAGGGGCACTGGGAGACCGACTACGGCCAGGTCTGGGTCCCGAACGTCGTGTACGTGCGCCACGGCCGCTTCATCTGCAACGCCTGCGGCGCGACCTTCGACTCGAAGAACGGATTCTATGCCCATAGCGACGCGATGTATGCTCAAGGTCAGAACCATGATGGCTACACCGACGACTCATATACCACAAGCGAGGACCAGGGACATTACGAGCAGCAGGCGACCGGTAGGCACTGGGTCGTGGATGTGGCCGGGCACTGGGAGTAGACGGGTCTTCGTAACGATTCGCGCGCCGGCGCCCGCCGTGCGATAAAATGACGGCAACGCCATAGTCAATTAAGCAACGATCGGAGCCAGATGATGGACAGCAGGCAGCCCGAGCTCTCGCGGCTCACCCTCATGTGCAGCGACCACGAGGTCGCCGAGTTCACCTGGAACCATGACCGCCAGGCCGTGACCGGCAAGACCCACGTCCTCGATGCGGCGCATGCCCCCCTTATGGCGACCGACCCATCGGGCAACATCACGCGCGACAGGCTCTCGAGCTGGTTCAAGAACAGGGGCATCCCCGATTTCCGCCCCGATGCCGTCGAGCGGCTGCGCGCCGTCGGTTTCCCGTCGGCCGCCTCCCTCATGGCCTCTGGTTTCGGCGCATCGCTGTCCGACCAATATTGGATCCGCCCCGCCGGATCCGCATCCACATGGCGCGACGTCAACTGCTTCGAGAACGATTTCAGCGAAGAGCTCGGCGAGCTGCTTCTTCCGCACGACGCCTCGTCGGTCCCCTCCCTCATCGAGAAGATCAGGGGCAACGCCGACCTCCTCGCCTCATCGCCCGATGCGGCCCTGAACGGCAACCTGCCGAAACGCTGGACGATCGAGGGCGGACAGCGGGTGCTGGTCAAGTCGGGGCGATCCTCCGGCAGGTTCCAAGAACCGTTCAACGAGAAGATCGCCAGCGTGCTGTGCTCGCGACTGCTCGGCATGGACGACTACGTTTCCTACGAACTCGAGGACGGCGGCTTCATGAAGTGGGCCTCCCGCTGCAAACCCATGACCGACCAGGTCACCGAGTTCGTGCCGGCCTGGGCGCTGCTCTGCTCGTCGAAACGCCCCTCGGACCTCGGGCTGCACGATTTCTACGTGTCCGCCTGCGCCGCCCACGGGCTCGACGTGCGCGAGGACGTGGAGAAGATGCTCGTCGTCGACTACCTCATGGCGAACTTCGATAGGCACTGGAACAACTTCGGCGTGCTTATCGACAGCGAGAGCAGGGAATGGCTCCGCGCGGCGCCGGTGTTCGACACCGGCGAAGCCCTCTGGTGCAACCGCGAGCTCGCCCAGCCCTTCGGCGGCTACACGACGCCGCGCGCCGGCATGATGCGACCCTTCGCCCGCAGAATCGATGACCAGGTCGAACGGCATTGCCAAGACCTCTCCTGGCTCGACCCGTCCAAGCTCAAGGGCTTCTCCGAGCAGGCCTGCGACATCCTGCTCGGCAACCCCTTCATAGCCAACGAACCCGGCAGGATCGACAAGATCAAAGCCGCCATCGACCTGCGCGCCATGGCGCTGACCAAGCATGCCAGCAAGGTCTGCCGCGAACGCAGTTTCACCGTGCCCGACATGGGCACCGCGTCGAACGCAGCAGCGAAGCAGGCAGAGCGCCATCTGTGATTTTCGAAAGCCGAGACCCGCACTAGCGTTTCGGCATCGCAAAAAAGATTGCAACGCGGCCTTTTGAGCCGCCTGCCGCTTCTCGGGCGCAAGGACGAGCAGAGGGCGGAGGCGCGTTCTCGCGAATGGTCATTCGCAAAACACCGCGATAGAAACGGGTCTGGACAAGCTGCATGGTTCGCTCAGAGAAATCAGGAAACCAGGCCAGCATGTGCTGGCGCAAGCACGTTTCAGTGCGCCTCAAATCCGCCGCCGCTGCCGCGCTATCGCCGTTTTCGAGGTTCCGGATTGCACGCAACGTAAGCCAGGATTATACGAGCATCGTCTTGAACGGGCAGTAGGGCGCAAACCTCAAACACTATCAGCTATGTTACCGCTGACGACATATCCCCTCCTTACGCAACCAGTTCCAACAACGCTTGGGTTAGCTGCAACAGAGATGCGTAAAAACCGTTGGGGGATTCACGTTCTACCGCTTCGCGCAAGGCTGGCATCCAGGAAAGCGGGCGGGTGCGCACGAAGTCGACAGCATGCTGCGCCGCGCTCAGGGCGTTTTGCGTATTCGCATCCGCGCCTTCGCTCGCAGCAGAGGGAACACACCCTGCATCTGCTCCCCAATCCTCGCCTTCACCTACTCGGCGGCATAATTCGCTTGCCAGCAGAAGCTCGATGCCCATATGGTCCTCGTACTGTCTTCCCGCCTGCGCCAACTCCAAACCGTTGTCGCGCAAGGCCGCGCGCATTTGATGAGTCGCCTCGCCGAACCCGACGGCACAACCCTGCTGGCAGTAAAACGTCTCCCACGGGGCAACAGCCGGTTTCGGCGGCCCCACGAACAGATGCGCGAACTCCACCGATGCGCGTTGCACTCGATCATCAAGATTACTCGCGCCATCCCTGGCGTCTAAAACACAAACACCGGTTTGCGCTTCCCGCGACGCGGCCGCCGCCTCTTCGCGCCCGTCAAGATACTTCACCAGCTTATCTGCCGCATTCGCCACCTCGGCGTCTTCGCACGCCGCAAGCTCTTCCCATAGGCAAGCATCAAATATAGCCGCACTCTGCACACCTGCCTGCAAGGGCGGCGTCAAAAGCGCGTTGCCGGCAATCGCCAGCCAGGGCGCCACCTGCACAAACGTTTCCCTATCCACCATCATCGCAATCCGCTACCTCTCACGAAAAAGGGAGCCGGTCACCGATTGCAACCGACTCCTACACGCCATAGCTATTGTTCACCACCGCATTTTGGCAGCACGCACTTCGATAGGATCATGTACGCCAGCGCACCCGCGCACACCACGCCCGCAAACACTACGACCTCCGGCAGCGTAGGCGCATATACGCCCAGCGTAGTCCACACGTCGCCGGCATCGCCTACCTGAGCGGCAGCCGTACCCAACGTAATGCCGTTGCCGCCATAGACGTTCGGCACGGTGAAGCTGGTGAACAGCAGCCACGCACGCTTGCAGAACACACCAAGCACTATCAGCGCACTCGCCAGCACCACACACGCCGGATTTTCGCGATTCCGAGCGAACACGAGTACCAAGAACGGCACAGCCAAGCCACCGATAACCTCAAACCAGAAGAACGGCGCCGTCTTGCCGGTGGTCATGATAGCCAGCGCCTCGGCCTCGCCCGCACCCGGGTAACCCATGGTCAGGCACTCGCAGCCGATGAAGAACGCGTCCACCGCCACGAACACCGCAAGCAGCCCCGCCAGCGACTTCATCAAATCGCGGTCGAACTTGAACAACTTCGCACGGTCAAGCGCCAAAAGGCAGATAAGCAGCAATGCCAGACCCGAATCGCAGGCCGATGCCACAAAAATGGGAGCCATGATCGCCGAGTACCACGCCTTGGCAATCTGCAGGCCGAAAATCCATGCCGTCACGCTGTGCACCAGGATGGCAACCGGCAGCGCCACACGAGAGAGCACTGCCACCTTGCGCTCGTCGCCGCGCACCAACCACACCAGGTCAAGCACGTTGATAACCAGGTAGCACGTGATAACGATCATGTCCCACGCAAGCGGACTGACGAAGTTCAACCCCACGAACATGCGCCACACACGCGCCACGCCGCCAAGGTCGATGAGCACGAACGCGCCAGCACAGCAGAGGCATACGATGGACGTGATGACCGCTGGCACCGACACGCGCTTAAACGACTCTATGCCGAACACGTGCGCCGAGCTTGCCACAATCAGACCGCCAGCCGACAGGCCGACGAAGAACATGAACGCCATGATGTACAGGCCCCATGAGTTGGAGTTGTTCATGCCCGTGATACCCAGGCCGTACGTCTGCTGGGCAACCCAGCAGCCCACCGCGGCTAAAACCACCGCCGCCAACACGACGACAACCGCCATAGTTCGCCCGCTGAACAGGGCTTTTCGCTTATCCATCCATCAACCCCCTAGTTCACGTAAAACACTTGCGGGCGCGTGCCCTTTTCCTCGAGCAGCACATGACCGCCACGACGCCAAAGCCTCGACACTGCCGAATCCGGATCATCCAGGTCGCCGAACACGCGGGCATCGCCCGGGCAGCAATGCACGCACATAGGCTCGTCGCCGCGATCGGTACGCTCCTTGCACAGGCTGCATTTCTCGGCCACGCCGCGCGGGCGAACCGGCACGTCGGCATCGCCATAGTGGAAACCTGTCGCGCGCACAGGCTCGTTCCAGTTGAACACGCGGGCGTTATACGGACAGGCACCCATGCACATACGACAGCCGATGCAGCGGTCGTAATCAATCTCCACGCGACCCTGCTCATCTTTGTATGTGGCGCCGGTCGGGCACACCTTCATGCATGCAGGATTCTCGCAGTGCTGGCAAGCAACCGGCAGATACGTACGCGAAAGGTTGGGGTACACGCCAACAGCGTCGTCGAACATCTCCACGCCCTCGGTAAGCACGCGGTTCCACAGCATGCCATCAGGGACGTTGTTCTGCATCTTGCAAGCGATCGAGCACGTGTTGCACCCGATGCAGCGGTGCAGGTCTATTGCGATAGCCAGTTTCGTCATGGACTATTCACCTGCCTTTTTGATCTCAATGAGCGTGTCGTTATACGGAATCATGGGACCGAACATCATGTCGTAACCGCGCGGGTTCATCGTATCGTTGGATACGCTTTGCATCAGCGTCCCATTAAGATACTGACGGTACGTGCTTTCGGCCATAAACGCGCTTTCAGGCTGCACGGCGTTGTTCAGGCGCAGCTTCGTGCGGAACGAACCGCGATCGTTGTACACCTCAACCTCGTCGCCATCGACAAGGCCACGCGCAGCGGCATCGGACGGGTTCAGCTCGATATGCGGCTCGAACAGCTGCTGGATCCACTTCGCACCCGAATAGGCAGAATGCACGCGGAAGCGCGAACGAGCTTGGCTGAACTGCAGCGGGTATTTTTCGCGCAGCGGGTTTTCCGGGTACGCCTCGTTAGGACGCTCCCACTGCGGGAACGCCTGGCCCCACGCCAGCATGTTCTCGTAGTACGGCTCCTGCTTGGTCGAAGGCGTTGCGTAGGTCATGCCCACTTCCTCGCCGACGGTATCGTCCCAATCCAGCACCAGCTTGCAGGCACCGTTTTCCCTGTTCAGCGCTTCAAGTGTGATACCTTCACACGACGGGTCGTCCGTGGTCAAGATAGCGCGAGCATATTCTTCGCCATTCTCCGGATACAAACCGCCCAGCCCCATGGCTTCGGCAATGCCCTTCTCAATGTAGAAGTCGGATTTGGAATCGAACAACGGGTCAAGCACCTTCTGGTTCTCCAGAATATAGCCGTTGGCGTTCTTCACGCCGCCCACGCTGTCGGCGCACTCGAACTTGCTGCACACGGGAAGCACCAGGTCAACGTAGTCAACAACCGAGCTGTGATAGATGTCTGCCAGGCACACGAAGTCCAGCGAATCCAACCAACGCTGCGTTTTTGCCCAGTTCGCCGCCTTCTGCGTGGGAATATCGCCGAAGAACATGGCCGCGTGCACGTCGTCGGGGTTCACAATGTCGTAGAAGCCTTTTTTGCTAGGCGTGGGCTTTCTGTTCTCAGGCAGCTTCCAGGCGCCCAACTTGGCCTCGGACAGGACAGTGTGGTAGTGGTAGATACCGCAACCGGTGCCGCGCTTGCCATAGTTGCCGGTTAGCGAGGCGATAAGCGCATAGCAGTGGCCGGCGATGTCGTTGTTGAAGAACTTATCGATACCGCCCACGCCATTGCAGATGATAGACGGACCCTTTGCATACTCGCGCGCCACCTGGGCGATAGTATCGGCCGGCACACCGGTAACGCCCTCGGCCCAGTCGAGCGTGTAGTCGGCCATCTGCTGCTTGAGCAAGTCATACTCGGTGATATATTGCACACCGTCCACCGTGAAGGTGCCTTCGAGCGCAGGCTGTGCGCCCGGCGTATCATGCAGCACAGCCGCACCCGTTGCGCTGTCCCACACATACGGGGCTTTCACTTGCTTCGGCTTGCCAGTTTCCTTATCCACCGCATCGTGCATCTCGCCGAGGACCTCACCGGTTTTCGCGTTCACAAGGAAGGGGAACGACGTGTGCGCCAGCATGTGCTCGCGATCGCACAAGTCGTTGTCCAGCAGGTACTTCACCATTCCCAGGAAAAACGCCGGGTCGGTACCCGCGCGCAGCCCAACCCACTGGTCTGCCTTGCTTGCCGTTGCCGTGAAACGCGGGTCGAGTACGATGATCTTCGTGCCAGCAGCCTGAGCATCAAGGAAAGCGCGCGACCACATCATGCCCGTTTCCAGCACGTTGCAGTTGGCCATAAGCACCACGTTAGCCTGCTTCCACTCCCATATGGTGTTGAGCGCGAACATGCCCGACCAGCCGAACGCTTGACCCTGACCGTTGCCCTGGCCCATGTCGTAGCCGTTCAAACCGCCAGCTTGCGCGCCCAAAATGGAAGCTAGTAGCGGACTGAAGCGCTGCGAAGCCTCCGTGGAGTATTGAATCCACAACGCCTGCGAACCGTACTTGTCGATGGTGGCCTGAAAATTCTCGGCGATGATTTTAAACGCCTCGTCCCAGCTGATCACCTCGAACTGACCGCTGCCACGTTCTCCCACGCGACGCATAGGCGATTGAATGCGCGCTTCGCCATAGATGTGCTCAATCTCGGAAATGCCCTTAAGGCACACGTTTTGGAAACGCTTGTCACTATTCGGGCGCGGTTGCACCATGACCAGGCGTCCGTCACGCACCGTGCACTGCAACATGCAGTTACACAGGCAATGCTCGTTGTGGTAGGTGAACGCCGTGCGCTCCTCAGGCGCCGCTGTTGCCTGCGCAGGTGCCAGCCAGCCCTGCGTGGTGGCCATACCGCCCACAGCAGCAAGTGCGCCGCTGGCAGCACCTAGCCTGAGGAAGCTACGACGATTAAGCACCGCACGCATCCTTTTGCTACCTTCCATATCCTCTCCTTCGTTCCGCATATCCCGTTTTCCTAGGTAAAAGGGATATAATTACGATGACCGATTTATACCGGACCCGTTTCGCACCTGCATTATGGAGGGTATGGAAACCTCGTTCACTGCCCAGCTTCGCGATATGGTGCTTAGGCAACGAACGCAAGGAATCGGGGTATAATCGACACATTTCGAACGAAGGGGATTTCGCCACACGTGCATTTTTCTGTGGCGAAACGCATGGGCGCAGCCAAGGTACGGGGGGAGATCATGACCGAAAGCAAAACAGATTTGCGCGTCGTGCGCACGCGCAAACTCATACGCGATGCGTTCATGGATATGGTGGGCGAAGTGGGCGTGGCAAGAATCACGGTGAAGGATTTAACCGAGCGCGCCGGCATCAACCGCAAGACGTTCTATCTGCACTTCGAATCTATCGAAGCGCTGTACGACAGCGTGATGAATGAAGTTATGAACGACTTTTTCGATAATTACGAAACCACTGCCGACCAGCCAAAAGACCTTGACGGTCATGCGCAGCGTTTCTTTATGTTCCTTGTCGGACAAACTCCTACCATTGAGAAGCTTATCTGTTCGCCCGGACCCTACGACTTTGGCAACCATATCTATCGTGAGCAGATGATGCGCTATAAGTCCGCTGGGCAGGACCCTTTTGCATGGATGGACGCCGACGCTGAGGAGCTGGTGCTGAACTTTATCCGCACCACGGCGCTGGACTTTTACCGCGAATGGGTGCGTCGCGGCAAACGCGTCGACCCGCAAGAAGCGGCGCCGCTGCTCGGCGCCATCACCTGCCATGGCGCCGCCCCGCTCATGCGCTAGTGTGGGGCCTCGGGCCGAGGCCCCCACACCATTAACGTCGTCGGCAAGCTCGAAGGACAGGATCCCCGTTCCCAGGCCGCTCATCTGGGTTTTCACCAGCTCGTGATACGGCGAGCTTTCCAGCCCGGG
>OLNK01002174.1_pt1 | contig 12090 bp, 9 predicted proteins | sample 1672791 | NCBI WGS metagenome assembly OLNK01 (sample SAMEA3136724, study PRJEB25190) | human gut metagenome | biome: human gut; feature: human-associated habitat; material: faeces | place: Austria | collected 2013 | reverse complement strand
TTCTGCCAGCTTTGGCATGGGGTTCCTTTCCGCAAAAACCGGCTTTGCGCGGGCGCGCATGCGCGGCGGCAAGGCCGGTGGGTTGTTTCGTGCGTAACTAAATTAGTATAGCGGGATGCCCCAATCGGTGGAAGGGGAGCTTGCGAGCGTATAGGGAAAGAACAGGAAATACCGGTTGCAAGCGGTGACCGGCTATGAGGGAAGGGGTACCAAGGGCGATTGGTTGGCAGTGGGCCTCGGATACGTAGGCGATGGCCGGATGGCGCAGGCGTTAGCGGAACGGGGAATCGTCGTCTGGGCCCTTTCGTTCCGCAGAGGCCGAAGGCCGACCGAAGGAGGCTTCGACGTTGGCGCGCCAAAGGTCGCCAAGGGCGTTTTCGGGGCCGGGGCCTGCTGCATCGCCGCCCTGGCATGCGCCGAAGGCTTCGCCGGGCTGCTGGTTTCCACGCATTCGACGTGCGAAATCAAGGTAGCCCTTGATGCTGTAGTGGTTGGCCCCGTCGGAGGCGAGGGTGTGCTCGTTGTCGCCGTCGACGGTGCCTAAGTAGCCCTCTTCGACCTGTCGCCCGTGCTTGTCGACGATCACGGCGTACCAGTGGCCGGCCTCGCTTGCGGGCTTGCGCAGCTGGCAGGAAAGCGTCAGCTTCGCCTCGCCGGGCTGCTGGAAAAAAGCGCCCGCGCGGCGGATGTTCTCGATGCGTGTGCCGTCGAGCCAGAAATACAGGAAGGGCGCTTCGGTAGCGTCGGTGAGCGCGTCGTTGTCGTTGCTGTAGACGTAGCACACAAGCGCACGGTCGGAACTTTTGCCCAACAGGTCGACCTCGGATTCCTTTAGCTTGAATTGCACGGTGGTCAATGCACGAAGCCCGTTGCTCATGGAGGCGTCGTTGATGGGCGTTGAGGCGGTTTTCACCTGGAAGAAGAAGGTTTCGGGGGCTGCTTGCGGGTCCTCAAGCTGCGCCTTCAGGTTGAGCGAGACGACGTCCACTCCCATGTCCGCAGGCGGCCGCACGGCGTCGAGCCCGTTGCGATACAAGGAGCTGACCAGCTGATATTCGCCGGTGTATCCGCGGTAGAGCAGGTTATAGAAGTCCATGAGGTTCCTTTCGGATGCGGGAAGGACGCGAGGCGCCGCCGGTGCGGCGCCTCGCGTGCGGTTTGCCTGCAGGTTATTGTACCTTGCGGCGGCATTACGCTAGGCGGCGTTCGCATCCCCGAAAAGCTCGAGGTCCTCGGGCCCTAGCTCCTCGAAGTCGAAAAACTCCTGGTCGACGTCGTCCAGCCACATCTCCGTAAGGTCTGCACCCGGCTCGGCCTGCCCGCAGGCCGCAAGGTCGGCGTAACGCGGATGCTGCTCCAGCTGGTAGGCCTTGTCGCACACGGCCGCATGTCCGCGCTGGAACAGCCACCAGCGATCGGTCGGCGTGGCAAGCAAACTTGCGGCGGGTTTGTTCGCGCGCAAGCTGAAATAGCGCGCCGTCGCCTCGTCCTGAAACCCCAGGACCAGCTGATGGTCGCAGTTGCCGATGATCGAGTTCGCCGCCGGCTTGCCGTAGCGCGCTTCCAGCTGGCTGACGGTTTGGCAGACGATGGTGCAGCTGATCTCGCGGCTGCGCGTGACGGACAGGATGTTGTCGAAGTTCGCCACGTTGAGGTTGGCGAAGTCGTCGAGCATCAGCCGAACCGGCACGGCCAGGCGCCCGTCGGGGGAGCCGTGGTCGGCGGCATCGCACAGGGACGAAAACGCTTGGCGGATGAAAAGGCTGGTCAGGGGGCGCAAGCTGGTGTCCATGTCGTCGATGGTGACGAACAGCGCGCAGTGCTTGCGGCCAAACTCGTGGAAGTCCACGCGCCGCGGGCATTGGTAGGCGGCCATGGCGCCGGTGAAGCCCAGCGGCAGCAGGCTCGCCGCGATGATGCCGACGATACTTGCGTGCATGCGCTCGGCCCTGATCGTCGTTTGGGCCCGCCGGCGCAGCTTCACGGCGTAGCTGCCGGGATTTTTGCGCTCCAGCTCGTCGAACAGACGCTCGGCATGCCCGGAGCAGGCTTCATCGAACACGCGGATGACCTCGGCCATGGTCCGGTCCTGCTCGGGCATCGCCTCAAGGACGTAGGCGATGTAGCTGGTCAGATAGTTCGCGGCGGCAAGCGCCCAGAACGGGTCGCTCTCGTGGTCTTCGCGCGGGCAGAGCGCGGAGGCGATGGCGATGATGTCCTGCTCGGCGGGATGCCCGTCTTGACATCGGATGTGGTCGAGCGGGTTGTACCCCAGCGTGCCGTTCATGCCCACAAAGTCGAGCTGGTCCACTTGGTAACCTTGTTTGCGCAGGTACGGGGCCATTTCGCGATACAAGATGCCCTTGGAGTCGAGCACGATGTAGGAGCCTTGGGCCTGCAACAGGTTCGGCTTCAGGTGGTTGCGCGTCTTACCGCAGCCCGAGCTGCCAAGCACGAGCACGTTGTTGTTCAGGCCGCTTCGCCACGTGTCGGTGTCGGCCGTGCGGTTGGCCGTGAGCAGCATGCTGCCCTGGTAGGCGCTGCGTTCTGCGGCGCCTGCGGGGTCGGTCGGGGCGTTGGCGGCGAAAGCGGGGGTGTTGTTCTTGAGCATGGTTGCCTCTCCTTACAGCTCGTGGATCACGCGGTCGGCCAGACCGGCTTCGACGGCGGCTTCAGCTTCGAAGTAGGTGTCTTGCGCGGTTAGCTGGAACACCTGGTCAAGCGTCATGCCGGTGTGCTCGGCGATCACGGCGGCCGTGATGTCGCGGATGCGCATGAGGTCGTCGGCGCGCGCCTTCACGGATAGCGCGCTGCCGCCCATGGAGCCGATGAGCGGGTCGTGGATCATGACGCGGCTGTGGGGCAGCATGTCGCGTCGGTCTCCTGCGACGAACAGCAACGCCGCCATACTGGCCGCCGTGCCGATGCACACGGTGTGCACCGGGCAGGAGATGGCGCGCATGACGTCGTAGAGCGCAAGCCCCGACTGCACCTCGCCGCCGGGGCTGTTGATAAACAGCGTGACGGGTGCTTGCGGGTCGCATTTCTGCAGGTGAAGCAGGCAGCGCGCGGCGCAGGCGACCGAGCTCGCGTCGATGGGGCCGGCCAGCTCGATCTGGCGGTCGGCCAGCATCTGGTCGCGCACGTCGAAGCGCTGGATGCCTTCGCAGGTTTCATGCAGGATGAGTGGGGAATAGGTGGAAACGCACATGTTCGATCCTTTCGAGGGCGCAGGTTACCGAAGACCGCGTGACGAGGCATGGGTGCGCGCTGCCGCCGTGCCGCATTGCGTCGCGCTATCCTGGAAGCGGCGCAGCAGCGTTGCCGGCCGACGGGGATGCGCAACGCAAAGCTGCGGCTTTCGTCATGCAGTAAGCAGCGCGAAGACGCGCTGAGCAAGACGACAGAGCGCAACAAGCCACGCTTGCGGTCGCATATCGGCTTCTTCTTCAGTTGTGGTGGTGAAACTTGATGGGCCGATCAGCCTGACGCCGACGTGCGTCATTTCATCGGTCCTTGAAGAATAGGGCTTTCGCCCTCGGGTGCATCCCAACTATAGCACAAGCGTTCGGGGTACTGTCAATCCCCTGATTCTTGTTTTTCCGATGCGTCCGATAACCGGTGATAATCGGTCACCGGCGGGGGATGGGGTTTGGCCGCCGTTTGGCGGGTTGCGGGACAGCGGCCGGCGTGCAACCCGCGGGTTCGGCGGGTTTCGCGACGACGGCCGTGCCGAGCGTCACGCCTGCGCGGCACGGCCACGCGGCCCGCATGCTGTTTTAGCGGGTTTCGGCCAGATAACGCAGACGTTCGGCTTCGCGGTTGCGGGCCTCGGACGCGCAGGCGGCGGCGAAGGGAACGTTTTCCGGGTCGAGGCATTGCTCGATCGGCACGCTGACCGGGTGGAACAGCACCTGGACGTTCTTGCCGCGGTCGGCTGCCAGGCTTTCGAACGCATCCAGAAGCGGCCAATCAACCGTGTCCATGGCGCCCGAGAGCACCACGCCGCAGAACAGCGGGACCTCGCAGCCTGCTGGCGTCTTGCCGCGGTTCTTGCGCCACAGCCACGTGATGAGCGCATCCTTCGCCAGGTTGACAGGAGGCATGTTGCTGCCGGCAGCACGGTGCGGTGCCAGGGGCTCGATGGGGCAGCGCAGGTGCGTGACCGTGACCCCCAGCTCCGCAACTGCCTGGGAAAGCGCGTCGAACACAGCCGGCACCGCATGCGTGTGCTGGTGGCTATCCACGCGCATCGTGCGCTTCATCTGGGGAAATGCGGTCAGATAGCGCTGAATCTGCGCAACGCATTCGCGCTGGAGCTGCTGGCGGAACGCCCAGCGCTGCGCGCCCATTGACAGCTTCAGAAGGCCGACGAAGTCGTTCGCGAACGTGCCGCGTTGGTTAACCAGCAGGGGCACTTCCGCAACCGGTGCGCACGGACGGCCCTCGACCAGATTGAGGTGCAGCGCCATGGCAAGTTTGCCGGATTCCACGTAAGGCCGTGCCATCTCGGCTGCCGCCTCGAAGGCGGGGCTGTTCGCGAAGATGCTGACCGACGACAACGCGCCCTGGCCGCCGCAAACCTGCGACAGCTTAAGGATGTCGGCGGCCTGCTGTTCGGTAATGCCGTAGTCGTCCGCATGGAACGTGACGCTCATAATGCCCCTCTTACCTTATCTACCTGCGGTTGTGAAAACCCTAGGGTAGCCCCCGGGTTTTTTCTACGCAGGTTATTCCCGCTTGTGCATGCAATGTTAGACTAGCAGCGCATTATGACAGGTTTCTAGGCGAAGGCAAACAACATGAAGCTCTCACGCGGCGCGCACGTACGTTTATCATCAAGCGCGTTCCATATCCTCCTGCTTGTTGCAGGTGCCGCCTTCTTGCTCACCGACGCGTTCCACGGCAACGTGTGGTTCGACGAAAGCTACTCGGTGGGAATCGCAAACCACAGCTTCGCCGACATCTGGTACTACAGTTCCGGAGACGTGCACCCCGTGTTGATCTACTGGGCGCTGCACGTGCTGAACCTGGTGTTCGGGCAGAACATCACCATATATCGCCTGTTCACCGTGGCGGGTGCCATCGCTATGGCGGTGCTGGGATATACCCATGTTCGTCGCGACCATGGTTGGGCGACCGGCGTGCTGTTCAGCTTCTTCGCCCTGTTCACGCCTTATATCTCGCTGATGGCCGTTGAGATCCGCATGTACTCGTGGGCCACGTTCGCCGTGATGCTGTGCTTTATCTACGCCATACGCATCATCGGCACGCAGTTGGCCACGCCGCCGACGCGCATCGCGGAGGCAGCTCGGGGGCTTAAATGCTGGGCGGGCACGCCGCGGCGCTGGTGGATCACGTGCTTCGCGTCCAGCTTGGCGTGCGCGTACCTGCATTATTTCGGTGCCATGTCGGCGTTCATGATCAATGTCGTGCTGCTATTCGCACTTGGGGCGCGTGCTTGGCGGCATCGCAAGCGCGGCCCCAATCCGCTGCCTGAGCAGGCCGTTCGCGCGGGCGCACCGCTGCGCGTGCTGATCATCGGCTGCGTTGCCCAGGTAGCGCTGTACCTGCCGTGGATCGTCACCGCCGTGACCAGCCAGATGGGCGTGGTAGGTGGCACCTACTGGGCGAAGATCGTGTTCCCGACCACCTATATCGAGCTGGCCACGTACGCGTTTTTGACCAGCCCCTTGTCCTTTGCGGCGCGCGGCAGCTACGGCGTGGTACCGCAGGTGCTCGTGCAGGGCATCGGTTATGCCGCCGCGATGGTGCTGGCGTTCTTGATCGCGTGGGCGGCGCGTTGGGCCGCATGGCGCATCGGGCTGCATCGCGCAGCGCGCAAGCAGCAGATTGCGGCGGCGAAGGCGCAGCGTGCGGGCGGAGCTGCGAGCGCAAGCGCGGGAACGGCAGCTAAGCTCGACGAGGGCGTGGCTTCTTACCCGGCCGCGAGCGCGACCGCGGCCGCCCACCCCGTGAAGCACCTGCGCTTGAAGCGCTTCTACGCGTGGCTCGTCTCCGATCCTATTGCGCCGGTAGCTGCGGCGCTGGTGGTGTACTTCGGCGTGTTCGCCATTTCCTGGACGGCGTCCATGGTCATGAACTCGATGATCTTGTATTACCGCTACTTGTTCGTGGCCATCGGCCCGCTGCTGTTCGCCATTGCGGCGGTGCTGTCGCATGTGCGTACGAAACCGCTGGTGGCGGGCGTGGTGGCAGTCACGCTGGCGGCTTCCGTGATGAATCAGGCGCTGCTTGTGCGCGACGACTACGACCAGGCCAACAACGTTCCCGTGCAGCAGTTCCGCGAAACGGTCGACCGCGTTGCCGACCAGAACGGCGGTCAGTCGCCCCTGGTTGTGTCCACCGATATCGGCTACATGGGCGTCACATCGGTCATGTGCCCCGACATCCCGCAAACCTATATGGATTGGCAGAAGGGCAACTGGGACCGTGCGTACATGGCGTATTCGCCCACGCTTGTCAGCAAGATGAGCTGGGAGATCATCTTCAACAACTTCCATGGCACCTTCATCTGCCTGGGCCAGGCGCAAAACGACAGCCTGCCGCGCGACATTTCCGACCTCAGCCAAAAAGACGGCTTCAACCTGGTGAAATACCACACCTACTATCGTCCCTACGAGCGCACCTGGATGACCATCGCCGTGATGACCAAGTCGTAGGCGGGCAGCATTGCGAGGCTCGGGCGATAGCCGCCAGGGCATTTGTTATCATGGTGCGTTGGAATCGATGCAGGTCCTTGGTCGCGTTCGCGCTTTCGGCGCGGTTGCGGCCAAGGCGCTTATATATGCAAGGAAGTTGGTACCTATGGCGTTTATGCTGGGCTGCGAGAAAGTGCGCGTGGATTTCCCCACGAAAACGGTGTTCGAAAGCGTGTCGCTGGGCGTTGACGAGGGCGATCGCATCGGCATCGTGGGCCGCAACGGCGACGGCAAGTCCACGCTGCTGTCGGTGATGGCGGGCATGCTCGAGCCCGACGAGGGCCGCGTGCTGCGCAACGGCGCCGTGCGCGTGGGCGTGCTGGGGCAGTTCGACAAGCTGAGCGACGACGACACCGTCGAGCGCGCCGTGGTGGGCGATATCCCCGAATACGAATGGGCCGGCGACGCGCGCATCCGCGACATCATCGCAGGCCTTGCCAGCGACATCCCTTGGGATGCGAAGGTGGGCACGCTTTCCGGCGGCCAGCGCCGCCGCGTCGACCTGGTGCGCCTGCTCATCGGCGACTGGGACATTCTGGCACTTGACGAGCCTACCAACCATCTGGACGTTCGCGCCATTACCTGGCTGGCGAACCATCTGAAGAACCGCTGGCGCGCTGGTCAGGGCGCATTGCTGGTGGTCACGCACGACCGCTGGTTTTTGGACGAGGTGTGCACGCGCATGTGGGAGGTGCACGACCGCGTGGTCGAGCCATTCGAAGGCGGCTTCTCCGCGTACATCCTGCAGCGCGTCGAGCGCGACCGCTTGGCTGCTCTGGCAGAGGAGAAGCGGCAGAACGCCCTGCGCCGCGAGCTTGCCTGGTTGGCGCGCGGCCCGAAGGCCCGCGGAACGAAGCCGAAGTTCCGCGTTGACGCCGCGCACGAGCTGATCGCCGACGTGCCGCCGCTGCGCAACGAGCTGGAGCTCAAGCGCATGGCCATGGCGCGCCTGGGCAAGCAAGTGGTGGAGCTGAAGAACGTCACCGTGCGCTTCGACGGCAAGCCCGCACCCGTGCTCGACGGCGTGGACTGGATCATCGGGCCTGGCGACCGCTATGGCATCGTCGGAGCCAACGGCGTGGGCAAAACCACGCTTTTGAAGGTGATCCAGGGCGTGCAGGCGCCCACGTCGGGCTTCGTGAAGATCGGCAAAACGGTGAAGTTCGCGGTGCTGTCGCAGCATCTGGACAACCTCACCCGCTTCGGCGACGATCGCGTTCGTCAGGTGATCAGCAACTACACGCGCCGCATGATGCTCGACGGCAAGGAGATGACGCCTGCGCAGCTGCTGGAGTGCGACCTGTCCGGCGGTCAAAAGCGCCGTCTGGCCCTTATGCTCATCTTGCTCGACGAGCCCAACGTGCTCATCCTGGACGAGCCGGGCAACGACATGGACACCGACATGCTGGCCGCCATCGAGGAGCTGTTGGACGCATGGCCGGGCACGCTGCTTTTGGTCACGCACGACCGCTTCCTGATGGAACGCGTCACCGATCATCAATTCGCCCTGGTAGATGGGCATATCCGCCACTTGCCGCGCGGCGTTGACGAGTATCTGGAGATGTCGGCGCGCGCACCGAAGCCGGTTGCGCACGCAAAGGCGCCGCAGGGCACAGCGGCAAGCGAGAGCGCGAAGGACGTAGCTGCCGGCGACGGCCCGCAGCTGTCCGGCGGCGAGATCCGCGAGCTGAAGAAGCGCATGCGCAGCTGTGAGAACAAGACGAACACGCTGCGCGGCAAGATCGAGCAGGCACAGGCCGACATGGCAGCCGCTGACCCGTCCGATTTCGAGGCGCTTGGCAAGTTCCAGCAGCAGATCAACGACTTCCAAGCCCAAATCGACGAGCTTGATGAGCAGTGGCTCGAAGCCGCTGAGGCGCTAGGGGAGTAGGGCACGCAAAAGCGCCTCGGACCGCAGATGCCCGAGGCGCTTTTGATATTCCACCGGAGGGATCCGGGTAGAATCGGAAATAGGTTACGGGCGCAGGCCCATGCCGCCTTCCAGCGTGATGGTCTCGCCGCTCATGAACTTGAAGTCGGGACCGCACAGCTGCACGACAGCGCGACCGATCTCGGTCTCGACGTTGCCGTAGTGGCCCATCGGAGGCATGTGCACGTTGGCCTCGTAGGCCTCAGGGTACTGCTCCTTGAAGTTCTCGAGCGCAGCGGTCCAGGCGAGCGGGCAAACTACGTTGGCGTTGATGCCGTCGGGGCCCCACTCGGTGGCGGCGACGCGCGTCAGGCCGCGAATGCCTTCCTTAGCAGCGGCGTAAGCGCACTGGCCGTAGTTGCCGAACAGACCGGCGCCGCTGGCGAAGTTCACCACGGAGCCCTTCGTCTCCTTCAGGTGCGGGTAGCACGCCTGCATGTAGTAGAAGGCCGCGTACAGGCCGGAATACAGCGCCAGATCGAACTGGGCGGTGGTGTGATCGGCGATGGTGACGCCGGAAGCGGAGGCCTGGGCGTTGTTCACCAGCGCGTCGATGCGACCGAACTCGGCCATGACCTGGTCAACGGCAGCTTTTACAACCGCCTGGTTGTCGGCCTGGGCGTTAACGTCAGCCTGAATGGGCAGCACACGGATGCCGAACTCGCTCTCAAGGCGCTCCTTGGCGGCCTCGAGCTTCTTCACGTTACGGCCGGTGATGGCAAGGTTTGCGCCCTCTTTGGCGAAGGCGGTGGCGATGCCGAACCCGATGGAGCCCGCGGAACCGTCCTTCAGCGCTGCAAAGCCTGCGCCGGTGATGATGATGGTTTTGCCGGTGAAGTAACCCATGTTCGTCTCCCGTCTTCGTGTGTCCTTGGCATACATGCAAATGGCCGCAACAGCCAAGGAATCGTTGCGGCCGGATTCAATGAGCAACAAAAGTGTAATCGGTATTTGGTTTGGTCAAAAGAACCAAAACAGTGATAGTTTTACGTACCAGATGAACCAGTTATACCAGTTCGTTCAGCCGCTCAAACCGGCCGTTCCCACTGCAAGCGCACCGAAAAACGCGCTTTTGCGGCCGTACGCGAAAGGATCAGCCCATGTCGGCATCTCAGCAGGCAGGTATGCTTACGTACGACTTGCGCTCGCGCGGCACCAGTTCGCTTTACGAATTCCTATACCAGTCCATTCGCGAGGACATCGCGCGCGGCCGAATCCCCTGCGGGACGAAGCTGCCGTCCAAACGCAACCTTGCCCAGCATCTCGATATCGGCGTTGCAACGGTCACAGCGGCTTACGACCAGCTGATCACGGAAGGGTTCGTGCGCACCGAGCAACGCCGCGGCTATTTCGTGGAAGACGTGTCCGAGTTCCGGTGTAAGCCGGTTAATTCCCAGGTCAAAGACTTGAATAACGAAGATGGAAAGAGCGTCGGCGCCGAATGCGGCGCGCAGGATGCGGCAGCAGGAGGCGTTATTGCTGCGCACGGCGCTCAGGATGCGAGATTCGATGACGCTTCGGCAGGGCGCAGCAGCAGACATCGCGGAACCGCCAGGAGCTCCGCCGACACCGCTAGCGACGCCCCCGCCGCCGAAACCCCGCACGCTATCGAGCGCGCCCGCGACCCGGAATACTTCGTGGACTTGAAGGCTAATCGCACCAGCGTGTCATTATTCCCGGCCACGGTGTGGGGGCGCTACATGCGCGAGGCACTTTCGCTTCCCAGCGATAACCTGCTGCGCTCGATCCCGTTCAACGGCCTGCCCGAGCTGCGCCGCGCCATCGCGTCGTACCTGCGGCGCACGCGCGGCATGGACGTTTCGCCCGACTGCATCATCATCGGCGCGGGCAGCGAGTACCTGTGGCTGCTGTTATCCCAGATTCTGGGAATGAATCACAAGATCGCCATGGAAAATCCCACTTACAAGCAGGCTTACCGGGCGACTGCTGCAGATGCTCGGGCCCACCACCACATTCGCCATGGAAAACCCCGGCTATCGCAAGTTCGCCGCCATCTCCAAGGCGTTCGGCAACCCCTGGCGGCCGGTTCCCATCGACGAATCGGGCCTGCTGGTGGACGAGCTTGAGGAATCGGGCGCCGACGTGGTGCACGTTTCGCCGGCAAACCATTTCCCCACGGGCATCGTCATGCCCATCAAGCGGCGCCTGGAGCTGTTCGAGTGGGCGAACCGCGCGCGCAAACGTTACATCATAGAGGACGATTACGACAGCGAGTTCCGCTACAGCGGCCGCCTGATCATGCCGCTGTTCGCCGACGACGCGTCCGACAAGGTGATATATCTGAACGCCTTCTCGAAAACCATGGTGCCCAGCCTGCGCATCAGCTACATGGTGCTGCCGCCGAAGCTGCTGGCGCGCTACGTGGACACCATGAGCTTCTACTCGTGCACGGTTTCCAGCTTCGAGCAGTACGCGCTGGCTCGCTTCATCGACGAGGGCCACTTGGAGCGGCACATCAACCGCACGCGCAACTTCTATCGCCGCCAACGTGAGGCGGTTTTGCGCGAGATCGCGCAATCGCCGCTGGCGGAGATCTCGCATGTTGAGGAGCGCAACGCGGGCACGCACTTCTTGCTGTACGTGCGCACAAGGCTTACGCACGACCAGGTCAGACAGCGCGGCGCGGAGCAGGGGCTCAACATCTCGCTATTCAACGACTATCTGCTGCGCGATGGCGACGGGTTAAGCGAGCGCACAACGAAGCGTTTTGAGCAGTACTCGAACGGCGAAACCACGCTGGTGCTGAACTACGCCGGCATCGAGCCGGAACGGCTGTCGGAAACGGTGCGTCGTCTGGCATGCGTGTTCCCGGAGTGCGAGTAAGGTCGAGAAGGAAGTCTGCAGATACGGATGACGCATTTCCATCAACAGCTCCTCAACGTCCTGTCAACGGCCGGTAAGCATCCTGCGCAGGTTTCATGTCCGGCGTTTTCACCCGCAAAACGCACCGTACAATGGCGGCGAAGCGAAGGATATGGAACAGACGCGCGGCGCGTGGGGCGCCACGACAAGGAGGCAACATGATCAAGCTCATCGCATCGGACATGGATGGCACGCTTCTGGACGGCGAAGGCAATGTGCCGCCTGAGACGTTCGACCTGATCAAGCGGCTGAGGACTGCGGGCATCGGTTTTGTGGCGTCCTCCGGTAGGCGCTTCGATACACTGCAGGAGCTGTTCGCCCCCGTGAGCGACCAGATGGATTTCGTGGCCTCCAACGGTGCGCAGGTGGTGGTTGCGGGCCGGCTTGTCGACCGCGAGGTGTTCAGCCATGCCGCGCTGCGCAGGCTCAAGGACGTGGTCGACCTGTTCGACGGCTTGCACCTGGTGGTGTTCGACCGCAAGATCTCCTACCTGCTGGACGACGAGGAACGCTTCGAGCGCGAGCTGGACAAGAACCTGCCGAACCCGCTGTGTG
>OLNK01002156.1_pt1 | contig 12162 bp, 12 predicted proteins | sample 1672791 | NCBI WGS metagenome assembly OLNK01 (sample SAMEA3136724, study PRJEB25190) | human gut metagenome | biome: human gut; feature: human-associated habitat; material: faeces | place: Austria | collected 2013 | reverse complement strand
GCGGTTGGAATGGGTTCTGCGGCAGGCGGCTTTTGCACCCTTTCAGGTTCTACCCCGCAGGTTGCTGCCCAAACCATCTTGGAAACAACGCCGGGGTGTACGCCTATGCACTATTTTACGCTGGCAAAGGCAGGGATCCCGCTGTGCCTGATAGTAATCATTTATTTCGCAACAGTTGGATACTGGCTGGAAAAGAAATCGCTGAAATTTGAGGATGTATGCCCGGTTGAACTCACGAATGAGGAGGAGGGGGAGAGCAAACCGGTGGACAAACGGAAGTTCTGGCTGACGGCAATTATCATGATTCTGGTTGTGGCAGGATTTGTGTCGGGAATCGGGACATTGCAGTGGTGGCCATGGTCGGAGCAACCCTTATGATATTGACGGGCTGCGTGGGGCTTAAGGATGCATTTCACGGCATTGATTGGAACACCATAGTAGTACTGGCCTGTTCGCAGGGATTTGCCAAAGGGATGGAGACATCCGGTGCGGGCCAGCTTATCGCTGACACCACACTCAACGTACTGGGGGACAAGGCGACGGTCTTTGTCGTATTGGGTATCATCATTGTACTGAGTGTTATATTGACCAATATAATGAGCAATATTGCAACGGGAACCATGATGTTTCCCATCGTGATTGCCCTGGCTAATGGTATGGGAGTGAACCCCACCACCTTTGTAATTGCAGTGGTGATTGCCTGCCAGTGTGCATTTGCCACGCCGGTAGGAACTCCCTGTGTAACGCAGACGATGGTGGGCGGTTATAAGTTTATGGATTATGTAAAAATTGGCCTGCCGTTAAATATTATTACTACGGTCGCAGCAGTCTTTCTAATCCCGCTTTGTTATGGGATTTAATGCTTATGTGTTCAATGTTTTAAAAGATAATTAATTTATTAACGAAGAAAGGACGTGAAATTATGTATAAAGTCTTAATTCCTCAGGACATACAGGAAGAAGGAAAACAGTATTTAAGAGAAAAGGGGTACGAGATACAGATAGGGAGCGGCTTTGACCGTGACACGTTAAAAAAAGAAATTTCCGATGCCGATGCCGTGATCGCGCGGACCGCCGCTTATCCGGCCGATGTGATTGCAGCAGGAACAAAGCTCAAGGTTATTGCACGTTATGGAGTGGGTTATGACAATATAGACCTTAAGGCGGCAGAAGATATGGGGATTTATGTAACGATTGCCAAAGGATGCAATACCCGATCCGTAGCCGAGCATACGGCCGCGCTGATGCTGGCCTGTGCGAGAAATATTACACAAATTTATGAGGAATTAAAAAGAGGGAATTTTGCCATAAGGAATGCTCTGCCGGGGATGGAACTGAGAGGAAAAACCTTTGGAATAGCCGGCATTGGGGCAATCGGGTTTGAGACGGCAAAGATAGTCCATGACGGATTTTCAATGGAAGTGCTGGCATTTGACCGGTACGCGGACAGAAGCGTTTATTCGGAATGGATACACTTTGTGGACACGCTGGATGAGCTGCTGAAAAATGCTGACGTTTTGAGTCTCCATACACCGCTTACTTCCGAGACAGAGCATATGATTAACCGGGATGCCATGCGGCTGATGAAGCCGTCTGCCATTATTATCAATGCGGCAAGGGGGCCTATCTGGGATGAACGTGATTTATATGAAGCGCTAAAAGAAGGAACCATTGCAGCTGCGGGCTCTGATGTATTTGAGCAGGAGCCGCCGGATGCCAGGTTTCCGTTGTTTGAACTGCCGAATTATATTGCATCCGCACACAATGCCGCTCTGACAAAGGAGGCAAACGCGGCCGTTTCCTTAAGCTGTGCACATGCGGTAGATGACGTTCTCAGCGGCAGGGAACCGGAATTTCCGATTATCAGGCCGGACAAATGAAGAGACAGCGGAAAGCAAACGTAATAGATAATTTATTTCATATCACTTATATTAGAGGAGGACATCCATATGGGTAAAACATTTTTTGACAATACTGTAATGAAGAAACTGAAAAACCATGAGCCGGTATGCGGCTGCTGGTCACAGGGGTCGAGCCACGTCAATGCCGAGATTATGGCTGAGGCCGGGTTTGATTTGATGATCATTGATATGGAGCATTCCCAGTTGTCACTGCAGGATACGGTACATATAATCCAGACGACAAAAGGAACGGGCTGCGCCCCGTTTGTCAGGACGCCGTGGAACGATATGGTTTGGATCAAGCAGGCTCTGGATACAGGCGCATACGGCATTCATGTACCTTATGTTTCCACAAGAAAAGAGGCTGAATACGCCGTAAAATGCTGCAAATATGCGCCGCAGGGTGTCCGTGGAATCGCAGGCAGCCAGAGAGCCACAAACTTCAGTCTTTCAAAGGCTGATTATTATGCCAGAGCGAATGAGGATGTGATTGTGATGATTGCGATTGAAACTCCGGAAGGAGTGGGCAATATCAGGGAGATTGCATCTGTAGAAGGAGTGGATGGAATCTTTATCGGTCCGGCGGACCTTTCAACCTCCATGGGATATATGGCAAACCCGTCGGTTCCGGAGGTCCAGGCGGCAATCCGCGAAATAGAAGAGGGGACCAAAGAATGCGGAAAGTTCCTTGCCACGATAGCATCCAGTGCAAAAGCTGCGAAACCGTTATATGACAGGGGATATACGATGGTTGCCCTGCTGTCCGATACGACCGGACTGGCAAAACTGGCCGTCGATGCCGTAGATTATTTTAAAAATGAAATCCGGGGCTGCTGATACGGCATCCCAAATGACTTATTTGAATTTTTTATTCATCTTATAACCGTTCGTAAATAACATAGACAGAGGTTTGCCTGAAAATTAACAAGGGCAGCCTCTGTTTTGTCAAAAGGACATAAAGGATTAACTTTATCAGCCCCGTAAATATATAAAAAATGTACAATATTCACATTTTTATGTATAAAGGCTATAAAATTGAGGTAAAATGAGCAAAATAAAAAGTTTATAAATTCTTTGATAATTATTTGACAGGACTCCTGAAGAGTGCTAAGATATAGTTACTATCAATCTATGCAATTGTTTTATTTACGTGGCAAGTCATTTTTAAGGAGGAAATTTGATATGTCAAAGAAAGTCGTAATAGCAAGTGCATGCCGTACCGCCATCGGTTCCATGGGCGGTCAGCTCAGCACAGTGCCGGCAGCAGAGATGGGAGCTGTCGTTATTAAAGAAGCACTGAAGAGAGCTGGCGTAGCTCCGGAGCAGGTAGACCACGTTTACATGGGCTGTGTAATCCAGGCCGGCCTTGGTCAGAACGTGGCCCGTCAGATGTCCATCAAAGCAGGACTTCCGGTTGAAGTTCCGGCTGTAACGCTTAACGTCGTATGCGGCTCCGGTTTACAGTGTGTAAACCGGAGCCGCAGAGATGATTATTGCAGGGGACGCTGATATTGTAGTAGCAGGCGGTGCAGAGAACATGTCCGCAGCACCATATGCGTTAATGAACGCACGTTACGGCTACCGTATGAACAACGCTCCTATGATCGACACCATGGTAAATGACGCCCTGTGGGATGCTTTCAACGGCTATCACATGGGAATCACCGCAGAGAACATCTGCGACAAGTGGGGCATCACAAGAGAAGAGCTTGACGAGTTCGCAGCCAGCAGCCAGCAGAAGGCTTGCGCAGCACGTGAAGCCGGCAGATTCAAAGACGAGATCGTTCCGATCGAAGTCAAGAAGAAAAAAGAAACAATCATTGTTGATACCGACGAAGGCCCACGTGCCGGTACAACAAAAGAATCACTTGCAAAACTTCGTCCGGCATTTAAACCAGACGGCGGACGAGTTACGGCAGGTAATGCTTCCTCTATCAACGACGGCGCAGCAGCAGTTGTTGTAATGAGCGAAGAAAAAGCAAAAGAACTGGGAATTACACCAATGGCTACATGGGTGGCAGGCGCACTTGGCGGCGTTGACCCGTCTATCATGGGTATCGGCCCTGTAGCAGCTACCAACAAACTTTTCAAGAGAACAGGCATGAAGGTTGAAGACCTTGACTTAATCGAGGCTAACGAGGCGTTTGCGGCACAGTCTATCGCAGTTGCCCGGGACCTTAACTTCAACAGCGATATCCTGAATGTAAACGGCGGTGCTATTGCCCTTGGTCATCCGGTAGGAGCTTCCGGATGCCGTATCCTTACTACATTGTTATACGAGATGCAGAAACGTGACGCTAAAAAAGGTCTTGCAACACTCTGTATCGGCGGCGGCATGGGATGTGCCACAATCGTCGAGAGAGACTAAGCAGTTAGAATAACCGGAACCTGTGGAGGGGGGACACCCCCCTCCACGCTCCGGCTGTTTCTGGTTTACAACATATGGATGTAAGGAGATGATGGCAATGGGGTTTGTTGATTACGAAGAGGATGGATACGTTGGCATTATGACCATCAACCGTCCCCAGGCGCTCAATGCGTTAAACAAGGATGTGTTAAAGGACATCGAAGCTGCTTTTGATGCAGTGGATCTTTCCAGAATCAGAACCATTATCCTGACGGGAGCAGGGGAGAAATCCTTTGTGGCCGGAGCCGATATCGCTGCGATGAGCACGATGACAAAGGCGGAGGGAGAAGCATTTGGCAAATTCGGCAATGATATTTTCCGTAAAATCGAGACTTTCCCGATTCCGGTTATTGCGGCGGTAAACGGTTTTGCACTCGGCGGCGGTAATGAGCTTGCCATGAGCTGTGATATCCGTATCTGTTCCGACAATGCCATGTTCGGCCAGCCGGAAGTTGGCCTGGGAATCACACCGGGATTCGGCGGCACACAGAGACTGGCCCGTCTGATTGGCGTTGGAAAAGCAAAAGAGATGGTTTACGGCGCGAGAAACATCAAGGCGGATGAGGCATACAGACTGGGACTTGTCAATGCGGTTTACACACAGGAGGAACTGATGCCGGCAGCGAAGAAACTGGCTGCGGGCATTGCGAAGAATGCTCCTATTGCTGTGAGAAATTCTAAGAAAGCGATGAACGAAGGACTTCAGGTTGATATGGATCAGGCAATTGTCATCGAGGAAAAGGTATTCGGTGACTGCTTCGAGACAGAAGATCAGAAAGAAGGCATGACTGCTTTTCTCGAGAAACGGAAAGTGGACAATTTCAAAAACAAATAATAATGGATCAGGAGCCGGGAACAGCCCGGTTATCCGCATTTTGAAAAATCAGGAGGATTTGTCATGAAAGTTGGTATTATTGGTGCAGGAACAATGGGTTCCGGTATTGCTCAGGCTTTTGCCCAAGTAGAAGGCTACGAAGTATGTTTATGTGATATTAATGAAGAATTCGCCGCAAACGGCAAGCTGAGAATTGCAAAGGCATTTGAGAAGCGTGTTGCAAGAGGTAAAATGGACAAAGAAACAGCGGACAAGATTCTCAACAAGATACATACGGGAATCAAGACTATTTGTGCCGACTGTGATCTGGTAGTTGAAGCAGCAATCGAGGATATGGAAATCAAAAAACAGACCTTCAGAGAACTGGCTGCAATCTGCAAACCGGAGTGTATCTTCGCAACAAATACGTCTTCCCTGTCCATCACGGCAATCGGCGCAGGAATTGACAGACCGGTAGTAGGCATGCACTTCTTCAATCCGGCTCCTGTTATGAAGCTGGTTGAGGTTATCGCCGGACTGAATACACCGGTAGAGGCTGTTGATAAAGTAAAAGCAATCTCAGAAGAAATTGGAAAGATTCCGGTTCAGGTAGAGGAAGCTGCAGGTTTCGTAGTAAACAGAATCCTGATTCCAATGATCAATGAAGCTATCGGCATTTATGCTGAGGGCGAGGCAACTGTAGAAGGTATCGATACAGCTATGAAGCTGGGAGCAAGCCATCCGATGGGACCGCTGGCTCTGGGAGATCTGATCGGCCTTGACGTAGTACTGGCTATCATGGAAGTATTACAGGCTGAGTCAGGAGATCCGAAATACCGTCCGCACCAGATGCTTAGAAAGATGGTACGCGGCGGCAAGTTAGGACAGAAATCCGGCGAGGGCTTCTATAAGTACAATTAATTTTTGAACCGCATCAGGCGAGCCAAAGCCGCCTTTAAGCGCTATATAAGAAAATGATGGAGGAATAGACATGGATTTTACATTAAGTAAAGAGCATGAAATGGCGAGGAAGTTGTTCCACGACTTCGCCGAAACAGAAGTAAAACCTTTAGCACAGGAAGTTGACGAGACAGAACATTTCCCGACAGGCACAGTTGAGAAGATGCAGAAGCTTGGCTTTATGGGAATTCCGGTTCCGAAGGAGTACGGCGGCCAGGGCTGTGACCCGTTAACATACGCTATGTGCGTAGAGGAGCTTTCAAAGGTTTGTGGTACTACAGGCGTTATCGTATCCGCACACACCTCTCTTTGCTGTGACCCAATCCAGACTTACGGTACGGAAGAGCAGAAACAGAAATTCCTGGTTCCACTTGCAAAAGGTGAGAAATTAGGCGCTTTCGGCTTAACAGAGCCGGGAGCCGGTACAGATGCACAGGGACAGCAGACGAAGGCAGTTTTAGACGGAGACGAGTGGGTACTCAACGGTTCCAAAATCTTCATCACGAACGGTAAAGAAGCTGATGTCTACGTAATCATCGCCGTAACAGGCATTAAAGAAGATGCAAGAGGCAGAAAGAAAAAAGAAATCTCTGCATTTATCGTAGAAAAAGGAACGCCGGGATTCACCTTCGGAACAAAAGAGAAGAAGATGGGTATCCGTGGTTCAGCAACTTACGAGCTTATTTTTACAGACTGCAGAATTCCGAAGGAGAACCTCTTAGGACAGCAGGGTAAAGGCTTTGGTATCGCTATGCATACTCTGGATGGCGGACGTATCGGTATCGCTGCACAGGCTCTCGGCCTTGCAGAAGGAGCGCTTGAAAGAACCGTTGAGTATGTTCAGGAAAGAAAACAGTTCGGACGTACAATTGGACAGTTCCAGAATACACAGTTCCAGCTTGCTGATATGGCTACAAAAGTTAAAGCGGCTCAGCTCCTTGTTTACAGAGCAGCCGTTGCTAAGAAGACACAGAAAACCTATTCTGTAGAAGCAGCTATGGCTAAACTGTATGCAGCAGAGGTTGCTATGGAAGTTACAACCAAGGCTGTACAGCTTCACGGTGGTTACGGCTACACGAGAGAGTACGACGTAGAGCGTATGATGCGTGATGCTAAGATCACTGAGATCTACGAGGGTACATCTGAGGTTCAGAGAATGGTTATCTCCGCTGATCTGTTAAAATAATTCAGTCTGCAGAGAAATCAGAACAATCTCAGTCCTAGAGAAAAAAGAAAAAAATAAGGAGTGAAAATACCGTGAAAATTGTAGTTTGTGTAAAACAGGTTCCGGATACCAAAGGCGGAGTTAAATTTAACCCGGATGGTACTCTTGACAGAAGCGCAATGCTGGCAATCATGAACCCAGATGATAAAGCAGGTCTGGAGGCAGCGCTTCGCTTAAAAGATCAGTATGGTGCAGAAGTTACCGTAGTTACTATGGGTCTTCCGAAGGCTGAAGAAGTTCTTCGCGAGGCTATGGCTATGGGCGCAGACAATGGCGTATTAGTAACAGACAGAGTATTAGGCGGCGCAGATACATGGGCAACATCCCAGACACTGGCAGGCGCTATCCGCAATTTAGAGTATGACTTAATCATCTCCGGCCGTCAGGCTATCGATGGTGATACGGCACAGGTTGGACCGCAGATCTCCGAGCATCTTGGAATCCCGGTAATCAGCTATGCACAGAAAATCAGAGAAATTAATCTCGAAGATAAATATATCGTTGTTGAGCGTCAGTATGACGACAGATATCATGTAGTTAAGGCTCAGTTACCATGCTTACTGACAGCTCTTGCAGAGTTAAATGAGCCGCGTTACATGACTCCAGGCGGAATCTTCGATGCCTATGCAAAAGAAATCACCGTATGGGGAAGAAATGACCTGAAAGATGTAGAAGATTCCAACTTAGGTTTAAAAGGTTCTCCAACTCAGATCGCTAAGGCTTCCGATAAAGTCAGAAAGGGCGCCGGCGAGCAGGTTAACTTAGATCCAGCCGCTTCCGCTGACTACATCGTAGGCAAACTGGCAGAGAAACACGTTATTTAAAAATCAAAGAAAAGAGTGGTGAATAAGATGAACTTAGAAGCATATAAGGGAGTATTTGTCTTTGCACAGCAGGTTGATAACGTAATCGGCGGTATCGCATTCGAGCTGATTGGCAAAGGAAAAGAATTAGCAAAAGACTTAAATACAGAAGTAACGGCTGTTTTAGTTGGTTCCGACGTAAAAGGCCTTGCAGACCAGCTGGCTGAGTACGGCGCCGACAAAGTAATCGTTGTTGACGATCCTGAATTAAAAGAGTACAGAACAGAGCCATACACACACGCTCTTGCATCTGTTATTGAGAAATACAAACCGGAAATCTTCTTAATCGGCGCTACAGCAATTGGCCGTGACTTAGGACCCCGCGTTTGTGCAAGAATCCATACAGGTTTAACTGCTGACTGTACACAGCTTGATATCGGTGATTTCCCAATGAACCCGATCCCAGGCAGAGAGACAAAACACAATCAGTTACTGATGACACGTCCTGCATTCGGCGGTAACACAATCGCTACCATCGCCTGCCCGGAATTCCGTCCTCAGATGGCTACCGTACGTCCAGGCGTTATGAAGAAAGCTCCGAAGGTTAAAGGCGCTAAAGCTGTAATCGAAGAGTTCAACCCAGGATTTACACCAAACAGCCAGTATGTAGAGATCCTTGACATCGTTAAGGCTGTAACTGACACTGTAGATATCATGGACGCTAAGATCCTCGTATCCGGCGGCCGTGGAATGGGCGGTCCGGATAACTTCAAGATTCTTGAAGAACTGGCAGAAGCAATCGGCGGAACAGTAAGCTGCTCCCGTGCTGTTGTAGATGCAGGCTGGAAGCCAAAAGATTTACAGGTAGGCCAGACTGGTAAGACAGTTCGTCCTAACGTTTACTTTGCAATCGGTATCTCCGGAGCAATTCAGCATCTGGCAGGTATGGAAGAGTCTGATATCATCGTTGCAATTAACAAAGATGAGACAGCTCCTATCTTCGACGTAGCTGATTACGGCGTTGTAGGCGATCTGAACAAGGTTGTGCCTATGCTGACAGAGAAGATTAAAGAAGCTAAGGCTGCTGCAAAAGATAACTAATCTTCTGTAACAGAATTATAATTTAATATAGGGCGGCCCCTGAGGCCGGCCGGATAAAGCACCGCAAAACAGATGTGAAAACAGGTTTTGCGGTGCTTTTTTTGGCTGTGAGAGCCGCGGTAACACGCAGCAGAATATTAAGACGCTCTTCAAGGAACCAGCCCTTTTATAGCAGCCGGCTGTCCTTAATCCGGTATTTACGGCGGCAGGGACTTACGTCACTGAAGCGACCCGCCGCAGGCAGAGAATCCTGTGAGCGGGCCTCTCTTGAATTAAAAATTAACAGTTATTTGCCTGTTGCCAGTGTTTAGAATAACTTTTGGAAATAAAAAGCGGCCGATAGTATAATTGGTTTATCAGAGGGGAAACCATATTAAATCGGTTGAGAGGGAACTTTTATGACAAGAGAAAAACAAATTAAGCCAGTAGAAACTTATGTGAGAAAAAGAATGCTCTGTTTGAAGGAAAAGATGGCGGAACAGGCACTTGACGCAGTAATTATCCAGAAACCGGAGAACGTGTTTTATTTTAGTAATTTCAATCCGGTAATAAACAGCCATCCCACTTATATAATTGCTGGGCCTGAAATCGAACCATGTTTGTTGGTACACGCTTTGCGGATGGAACATGCAAAAGCAGAGGGAGCAATTGGACGCATTGAACTTTATGGAAGATGGGGGAATAAGGTTACTTTGGCAGAAGATCCGGTCAATGCTATCAGAGAACTTCTCAAAAAAGAAGGGCTGAGGATTGGAATGGAACTGGATTACAGTAATGTTTTATTTTATCAAGAGGTAATTGAAAAATTATTTCCTAATGAAATTGTACCAATTTCCGGCTGGCTCAGCATGATGAAAATTATCAAGGATGAATATGAAATAAGTTGTATCAGTAAATCGTCTGAGCTTGTCGATATGGGTGTCAAAACGACGATTGAGGCTCTTGAAGGAGGGTATTCGGAGGCAGAGGCATCTACCGAAGGCCAATACGCAATGAGGAAATTGTGGAACAAAAAATTTCCGGAGTCTGAGGTATGCGGATTCGGGACCTCAGAGGGAGGGATGATAGACAGTCTTCATGTTTGGTGTCTATCCAACGGACACATTGCCTATGGTTGTGACTGCCCGAAAAACTACTATCCCATAAGAGGGGACCTGAGTCTTCCTATGGCTTGGGCTAAAACAAATGGTTACCATGCGGAAAATGAGAGGACAATCATCGTAGGGGAGATTGACAATTATAAGAAAAAGGCATATGAGGGAATGTTGAAGGCAAGGGAGGGGATTTTTGAAATACTGAAGCCGGGAATTTCTTTTGAAGCTCTTCACGATAAGGCAGCGACGGTGTATTCAGACTATGGATTTGGAAACATACTTCCCGGCCGTGTGGGACATGGAATAGGCTGTTCTGCGCATGAGTTTCCCTCTTTGGAAAGAGGGAATAAACTGATAGTACAGTCTGGCATGGTTATTACTGTAGAACCGGGGCTGATGGATAAATCCTGGGGTGGAGTACGCCACTCTGATACGGTTCTTATAACCGAGGATGGTTTTGAGAGGATGACAAAACTTGATATGGGTGAAATTATCATAAAATCTTTGTGATATAATTTTAGAAACCGGAGGGAAACAGTTTATACATCCCTCCGGTTTTTAAGCGTTATAGAGGATAATTCTAATGCAAGGGGAAGATCAACAAATTATGTCTTTGGCAGTCTGGACAAAGGCATTTATGGTAGAGGAAGGAAATTTTGTATGCCTGTAATTTATTACGATACTGTTTTTTTTATGAAATTCTTCAATGGGATAAATTTGATGGTGTGAAAAATCGTAAAAAGAATAACGGATAAAAGTTTCCGGACAGATAATAATACCCAGGCCCGCAGAGCAAAGAGAGAGGAGCGTTCCTACATTTTTTGTTTCTAAAAAAGGTTTAGGGATAAAATCAAGAAATCTAAAATATTCCTGGCTATAGGCGGCCAACTTTGTATCGGGTGTCATGGATAAAAAAGGACAGACTTTCAGGCAGGAAAGGACAAATTGTGAGTCTGGATTGCCATTTTGAAGTACACTATGACCAGGAAAGTATTTTTGGATTATGACATTTGGAATAATAACCATAAAGTGTTCTTCGTAAAGTGGCACACTAATGATCTGGGCGGTATCTTTGGGAAGAAAACCTATGCTCACATCGACGGTTCCGCTGTGAAGGGCTTCCTCGACTTCATCCGTATTCCCTTCAAAGAGACAGATGGAAACGCCGGGATGTTTTTCGTTAAAAACCTGAAGGACTGAGGGGAGCAGGACTTGGGTTCTGACGTGGGTACTTCCTACGGTAAGGGAACCTCCAATAAAGCCGCTAATGTCCAAAAGTTCTTTTTGCAGATCGCTTTCCAGGGTCAGTAACTCGGCAGCTCTGTTTTTCAGGTGAATCCCTGCCGGTGTCAATCTTAGCGGAGTGCTTCGGTAAAACAATGGCACGCCAAAATATTCCTCCAGCTTCTGAATATGTCCGCTTAAAGATTGTTGTGTTATATAAAGTTTGTGGGCCGCTTTACGGAAATTCATTTCCTCAGAAAGAATTAGAAAGTATTTTAAATTTAAGAAATTAATCACGGCGTTCTCCTTTCTTTGTCCTATTATAACACTAAGTAAAAATACGGGCAATGCCGCAATAATAAACTGTATACGGAATCTGGTTTCAGAGTGACAGGAAAAAGACTGTTATATCACCCGAATAAGTCTGTTGGACAAGGGAGGGGAGGATTATTATAATCAAAATATAAGGTAACTGGTAGATGTGAGAACCGCGGCTCCAAAAGACAGATGAGAATAATTCAATAAACAATGAGTGTAAGAATGGATAATCCGGGCTGTTAAGTATAATAGCTTGAATTAGGTAGTGTCAAGTGATTTATGAAAACCGATGGCCGGGGAACCCGGCGTAAATGAA
>OLNK01002151.1_pt1 | contig 12178 bp, 8 predicted proteins | sample 1672791 | NCBI WGS metagenome assembly OLNK01 (sample SAMEA3136724, study PRJEB25190) | human gut metagenome | biome: human gut; feature: human-associated habitat; material: faeces | place: Austria | collected 2013 | reverse complement strand
TTCGCCGACGCATGCTACGGCATACAGGCCGCCATCGAGCAGCGCACGGACCTTGCGGTTGACTTCCTCGTTGGTTTCGCCGAAGTAGCCGCGGCGCTCGGAGTGGCCGACGATGGAGCATGTGCAATGGACGTCCTTGAGCATGGGGACCGATACCTCGCCCGTGAAGGCGCCCTTCGGCTCCCAGTACACGTTCTGCGCGCCGATTTGAATGGGCTGATGGTCGAACTCGAACACCGTGTTGACCGGCTTAAGATCGATGGAGGGCGGGCACACGAGCACGTCCACGGAGTCGGCCCAGTGCTTGTCGAAGTTGTTGGAGATGGTTTGCGCCAACACCACGGCCTCGGCATAGGTGTTGTTCATCTTCCAGTTTCCTGCCATAAGCGGTTTGCGGGCCATGAGGCACGCTCCTTTCAAAACGATAAGGGGGACGCATGCGCCCCCCTTGGATTACCTTAGCGCTTCAGAGCCTCCACGCCGGGAAGGGCCTCGCCCTGCACCAGCTCCATGCTGGCACCGCCGCCCGTGGAGATGAACGTCATGCGGTCGGCAAGGTCGAACTTGTTGACCGCTGCCACGGAGTCGCCACCGCCGATGATCGTGTCGCCCTGCTGGTTTTCGGCCACGGCCTCGGCAACGGCCTTCGTGCCTGCCGCGAACGCCTCCATCTCGAACACGCCCATGGGCCCGTTCCAGAACACAGTGGCAGCCTGCGAGATGGCCTGAGCATACAGCTTGGCCGTTTCAGGGCCGATATCGAGGCCCATCATGTCGGCCGGGATTTCGTCGACGGATACGGTCTTGGTGTTCGCGTCCTCGGCGAACTTATCGGCGCATACGACGTCGACGGGAAGCAGCAGCTTCACGCCGCGCTCCTCGGCCTTGCGCAGCATGGCCGCCGCGCGCTCGACCCAATCCTCCTCTTTGAGCGAGGTGCCCACCTGCTTGCCCTGCGCCAGCAGAAACGTGAAGCACATGCCGCCGCCGATAATGAGGGTGTCGCACTTGTCCATGAGGGCGTCGATGACCTTGATCTTGTCGGAGACCTTCGACCCGCCCAGAATGGCGACGAAGGGGCGATGCGGCTCATCGAGCATGCCGGTGAGGGTTGCGACCTCGTTCTGCATGAGGTAACCGGCATAGGCGGGCAGAAGCGCAGCGACGCCGGCAGTGGAGGCATGGGCGCGGTGCGCCGTGCCGAACGCGTCGTTGACGTATGCTTCGCCGAGCTTGGCGAGCTCCTGGCAGAATTCGGGATCGTTTTTCTTCTCGCGCTTGTCGAAGCGGAGGTTCTCCAGCACGAGCACCTGACCATCCTGAAGGGCCGCGGCCTTGGCCTGGGCGTCGGGGCCGACGGTGTCGGAAGCGAACGCAACAGGGCGGCCGAGCAGCTCGGAGAGGAGCAAAGCGGCCGGGCGAAGCGTGAACTTCTCCTCGAAGCCCTCGCCCGACGGACGGCCGAGGTGGCTCATGAGGATGACGCGGGCGCCTTCGTCGATGAGCTTTTCGATGGTGGGCAGCGCAGCGCGGATGCGGGTATCGTCGGAGCAGACGCCGTCTGCCACGGGAACGTTGAAGTCGACACGGACGAGCACGCGCTTGCCGCGCGCATCGAGCTGGTCGACGGTGGCGATATCAGCCATGATGACTTCCTTTCGAATCACCGCGGGTGCGGCGATGGCCAGCTAAAAGGCCCTGGTCCCGATTGCACCTTGCAAAGCAGCCGAGCGTGCTTCGGGCACGGACGGCGCAGCGTGCAAGGGGCAAGGTTCGGTTCCAGGGCCCTTCATAGCGTTAAGCGGTTAAGCCGATTACAGCAGGATCTTCACAAGGTCCTTCACGCGGTTGGAGTAACCCCACTCGTTGTCGTACCAAGACACGACCTTGACCATGTTGGACTTGCCGCCCATGACCATGGTGAGCTTGCTGTCGAAGATGGAGGAATGGCTGTTGCCCACGATGTCGATGGACACGATGGGATCCTCGGTGTACTCGAGCACGCCGGCCAGCTCGCCTTCGGCGGCTTCCTTCATAGCGGCGTTGATCTCCTCGATGGTGACCTCGCGCTCAAGCTCGACCGTCAGGTCGACCATGGAGCCGTCGGGCGTGGGAACGCGCGTTGCGAAGCCGTCGAGCTTGCCTGCCAGCTCGGGGAGGACCAAGGACACGGCGCGAGCGGCGCCCGTGGTGGTCGGGATCATGGACATGGCTGCGGCGCGGGCGCGGCGCAGGTCCTTATGCGGCAGGTCCAAGATCTTCTGATCGTTGGTGTAGGAATGGATGGTGTTCATGTAGCCGCGCTTGATGCCGAACTTCTCAAGCAGCACCTTGGCGACGGGGGCCAGGCAGTTGGTGGTGCAGGAGGCGTTGGAGATGATGTTGTGCTGATCCTTGTCGTACTGCTCGTCGTTGACGCCCATGACGACGGTGATGTCCTCGCCCTTGGCCGGGCAGGTGATGACGACCTTCTTGGCGCCGGCCTTGATGTGCTTGCTGGCAAGCTCGCCGGTCTTGAAGATGCCGGTGGACTCGACGACGACGTCGACGCCCAGCTCGCCCCAAGGCAGGTTCTCGGGATCGCGCTCGCACAGGACCTTCACGGCATGGCCGTCGGCCACGAAGCCATCCTCGGTGACCTCGACCGTATCGAAGGCGCGGCCGTGGACCGAGTCATACTTCAGCAGGTGAGCCATCGTCGGGATGTCGCCGAGGTCGTTGACGGCCACGACCTGGATCTCCGGGTCCTTGACCATGGCGCGGTACGCCAGACGTCCGATGCGGCCGAAACCGTTGATGCCTACTTTGATTGCCATTGCGTATCTCCTTTTCATTCAGATACTCAAGTTATGGGCCATACGAAATGCTAGTGTAGCGGAAAGTCAAACGCTTGCGGCGCGAATTTGGCAGACGGTCGACAAGCGCAGACCAACGCGTCCCGCCTAACGACAGGACGCCGGTTACTATCGGTTACCGATTCTGATTCTCCAGCTCAGCGGCCAATTGCTCGATACGGCGCACGCGATGGTACACCGCCGATTTCGACAGCGGAGGGTTGGCGAGCTCGCCGAGCTCCTTGAGCGTCGCCTCTGGATGACGCACGCGCAGCTTGATGAAGTCCTGCAACGCCGGAGGGAGGTTCTCCATGCCGTGCGCCTCCACCACCTGCCTGATGGCTCGAATCTGGTCGATCGCCGCACGCGAGGTTTTAGCCTGGTTGGCGATTTCCGCATTGGTCTGACGGTTCACATCGTTTCGAACGCTTTTTATGACGCGTGCGTTTTCCATGGCAAGCGCGCTTTGATGAGCGCCCGCAAGCGCCAGGAACTCAAGAATGGCGCTGCCGCTTTTCAAATACACCATATAGGAATTGCGTCGCTGCATGATGCGTGCCTTGATGTTCTTGCGAGCCAGAAGATCCACAAGGCCATCGGCCAGCTCCTCGGTTTCGACGATCACCTCGAAATGGAAATCGCCGCGAGGGTCGGATACGAATCCGCTGCCCAGGAAGGCGCCACGCAGATATGCGGCCGCACAGCAATCCTTGGCTACCAACTGCTCGGATACGCCGAGCACCAGACCGCCTTCAGGAGACAGCACACCCATATCCACCAAAGCCGCAGCAAGCTGAGGCTGGGCGGGAACCTCGATCAGGTAGTTCGGCGTTTTATGCAAGACGCTTCGCCGAACCGTCAGGTTGGTTTTCAGCCGATACAGCTCATGCAGCAGCTTGATGACCAAACGCGCCACCGACGGGGCATCGGTGGCGATCTCCACGCGATAGCGGTTCTTGCCCGACACGAACAGCGTGCCCTCGATGCGCACAAGCGCAGCCAAAACGGCCTTATCGCAATGACTGCACGTTGCCGGCACGCGCGAAAGCTCGTCTTTTACCTCTGCCGTGAACGACATAAGCGCAACACCCCCGTGAACGCCTCGCGCAGCAACAACGGGTCATGCCAGGTGGGACGCTGCGGATCGACCAAGTTGCGCACAAGCACGACAGGGCCCTTGCTTTGAATGGAGCGCAAATCCGGGTAGTCTATGCGCACGGGGCGCACGCGCCTTCCCGCCTCCTCGCCCGGAGCGACCGTGAATCGGCTATCGCCGACGTTAACCCCCGTGACCGCACGGAAGGTGCCCGTCTCGGAAGCGTCGGGGCGAACGGGAAACGGACTGTGCACGAGCACGTAATCAAGCAGCCCGCGCATGCCGTGCGCGAGCAACGCCTCGACATGCTCGCGCGCCGTAAGGCCCCATGTCTCGCCCTGCATGTCCGCCAAGGAGCAGACGAACAGGGTTGCCCCCTTCGATTGACGGATGGCATCCACCACGCCCGGGACCAGCAGGTTCGGGATGATGGACGTGAACAAGCTCCCCGGCCCGAGCACGATCAGGTCGGCATTGCGGATGGCATCGAGCGCCGGCCGGTATGCCTGGATCTTGCCCTGACCGCGCAACTGCACGTGTGCAAGCGCCGTACGCGAATGACAGGCAACCGCCTGGCCCTCGATATAGCGCCCATCGCGCGTGCGCGCGACCAACGACACGCGATCGAGCGTTGAAGGGTACACATGTCCACGCGCGTTGAGCAAGCGCTCGCAGATCTGAACGGCTTGCGGAAACTCGCCCGTGGCGTCCTCGAGCGCGGAAAGCATGAGATTGCCCAGCGTATGATTGTCGGCAAACGGGAACCGGTATTTGAATGCGCGCGTAAGCGGGTCCTCGGGGTCGGCCGCCATAGCGCATATGCACTTGCGGATATCGCCCGGAGGAGTGACGCCTGCCCGTTCGCGCAGGATGCCCGTCGACCCGCCATCATCGGCCATAGCGACCACGGCGGAGGTTTCCACGCCCATGGAAAGGAGCGTGCGAATGGAAACGGGCGCACCCGTCCCGCCGCCGATGACCACGGCTTTCAAGCTGCTGGTCTCCGGCACTACGGGATCTGCCGCATACAGCGGCGCGAACGCCTCGGTCATGGACGGGTCATGGGGGAAATGACCGCCCTCCATATGGCTTTCGTGTAGCATCTCGCTCATCCTATCGGCCTTCGACCGGCTTCGCAGAAGCGTTGATGAGCTGTCCATCGACGCCTTCGGCAAGTTTCAGGTCGCGATGCGCGACGCTGACGCGATAACCCTTCTGCTTGAGATATTCCCCCGTGGACTCGGCAAGGGCCACGCTTCGATGTTGACCGCCGGTGCACCCGACGGCGATGGCGAGCTGCTGCTTGCCCTCCGCCACGTACCCAGGCATGACGCAATCGAGCAGCGCACGCCAGCACTTCTGGAACTCCTCGGTTTCAGATCGGCACAGCACGTAATCTCGCACAGGCTTGTCAAGGCCGGTGAGGGGACGCAGCTCGGGATCGTAGTACGGATTGGGAAGGAATCGCACGTCCATGACCAGATCGGCATCCACGGGAGCGCCGTGTTTGAAGCCGAACGAGTACACCGTGACCTGCAAGCCCTGGCGCTCCTCGCCGGGAGCGAACAGCGCGCGGATGGTGCTGCGCAGCTGAGCGGGCATCATATCGGTGGTGTTGATGACGTGGTGCGCCTGCTTGCGCACATCGTAGAGCATCTCGCGCTCGCGCTCGATCCCGTTTGCGATGGAGCTGCCGTCGGTGCATAGGGGATGGCGGCGACGGCTTGATTTGTAGCGTGCGATGAGTTTCTCATCATCGGCATCCAAGAACAGCACCCGATAATCGACGCCGGCGCTTTTGAGCTTTGAGAGCTCCTCCATCAAGCTTTTGAAGAAGCCGCCGCTGCGCGCGTCGCACACCACGGCGATGCGTCGATGGTTATCGGGTTGGCCGGGCATGCCGGTTAAGGCCAGCAGATTCCCGATAAGGGCGCTGGGCAGGTTGTCCACGCAAAAATATCCAAGATCCTCGAACGCATGCATGGCCTCGGTGCGCCCCGCACCGCTCATGCCGCTCACGATAACCAGCTCGGGCATGTTCTCAAGCTCGCTTGCAACCTCGGTCATGTCACGAATCTCCTTCCCCGCCGACGACCATTTCATTTCTTGTCTGCTCATTATACTGCTGCAGCACCGTATACAGCTCGTTGGCGACCTGGACGGGCACCACCTTGGCATCAAGGATGTCTTGCAGGCTTGCAGCCTTGAGCCGTTTGAAGCTCTTGAAGTGTTTGAGAAGCGCCTTCTTGCGCACCGGACCTAAGCCTTCGACCTCGTCCAAGATGCTTGCCGTCATGCCCTTGCCGCGCAATTGGCGATGGAATTCGATAGCGAAGCGGTGCGCCTCGTCTCGAACCTGCTTGACCAGATACAAGCTGGCGCTACCGCCCGGCAGCACCACCGGACCCGTATCCTGCCACGGCACGAACAGCTCCTCATCGCGTTTAGCCAGGCCGCACAAGGCGATATCATGGATTCCCATGCTGTCGAACTGCTGCATGACGGCATTGAGCTGCGGTAGGCCGCCGTCCAAGATGATAAGATCGGGCTTTTTGCCGAACCGTTCATCGGCCATGCGCTCGGCGCAATACCTGCGGCTCATAACCTCCTGCATGGACAGGAAATCGTTCGCCTCGTCAAGCTGAGCTTTGATCTTGAAACGTCGGTACTGTCCCTTGTCGGGCCTTCCGTTGGTGAACACCACCATGGACGCGACGGTATAGGTGCCATGGTTGGTGGAAATGTCGAAGCATTCGATGCGCATCGGCGGCGCATCGAGCGCCAAGGCGCTCTCCAGCTGCAGCAAAGCATCGTTGATGCGCTTATCCTCGTAGTTCGTGCGCACTTTGTAACGCATGAGCGTGTGCTTGGCGTTCTGCTCGGCCATGGAGACCAGATCCGCTTTCTCGCCGCGTTCCGGGACCGAGATGCGCACCTTGGCGCCATGCGCACTAGCAAGCTTGCCGGTAAGCCACTGCTCCATGGCCTCGGCATCCTCGGGCATGACGCGAACGACCACCTCGTGCGGGATGGACGTGGTGGCATCGTAGTAGCGCAGCAGGAACATGTGCAGCAGATCTTGGTCGGGAACATCGTTCCCGCGGTTGAGCACGAACTCGTTGCTGTTGATGATACGACCCTCGCGCACCATGAGCACGTGCACGCCGGCGATGGTCTCCTCGCGGAAAAACCCGATGACATCGGCATCAAGGTTGCGAGAGCTTACCGCATGTTGTTTGTCGCATAGCCCGTTTATCGTATCGATTCGAGCCTTGATACGACCCGCCCTCTCAAAATCAAGCTCAGCCGCAGCCTCTTGCATTTCCTGCGAAAGCTCCTCAACGAACTCCCGATGGTTGCCCGAGAGGAAGCGCTCGATCCGGCTGACGTTGGCGGCATATTGCTCGGGCGTGACGCGACCGCAGCACGCCCCGGGCCCCAAACCCACATGCGCATCGAAGCACGGACGGACGTCGGTGGCCAAGCACGCAAGCGGGTCCTTTTCCAGTTTGCGCTTTAGCGAACGCCAATCAGCGCAGCTCGAAGAGCACAACGGCACCACCCGCCTTGCGATGTCGACCATGCGTCGAGCGGCGCGGCTATCGGTATAGGGACCGAAATAGCGTGTGTCTGCACGATGCTTCTCACGCGTGTATTTGATCGCAGGGAACACATCGCCTTTGGTGATAGCGATGAACGGGTAAGATTTATCGTCCTTGAAGTCGGCGTTGAACCAGGGGGCGTGCTGATTGATGAGGTTCTTCTCGAGCACCAAGGACTCGTGTTCATTGCCCACCACGATGTACTCGAACGTGCAGATCCGCTCGACGAGCAACGGGATCTTCGCGCGTTCATCCTGGAAGTTGACATACTGGCGCATGCGAGCACGAAGCTGTTTGGCCTTGCCGACGTAGATGACCTGCCCGTGCTTGTCTTTCCATAGATACACACCAGGAAGGGTCGGCACCGCATCAAGCTCGCGCTTGATGCGCGCGAGCTTCTGCTCGAACGTCTCCCCTTCCGGGGCATGAACGCCCTCTTCCCCGGCGATACCCTGCGCCTTTCCCGAACCGCCTTCGGTGAAACCCGAGGTTCGGCTATATCGTTGGAATTCCTCCGGCTTGCTCACACTACCTCCAGCTTGACGCGAAACGAAATGCAACGCGGCGTGTCCAAATCGTCGAATACGATGATATAGGCCCGCTTCTGCTCGTCGATGCCCTGCACCACGCCCTGTCCGAACGCTTTATGGGCAACGCGCGTACCCGGTTCGATGGACGCCTGCCCGGCCATGTCGGCGATCCAACGATCGGTCGCCTCATAAGCGCTACGGGCGTCATCGAGCTGGGAGTCAGCAGGCCTATTTGAAAACTCCAAGGCCGCAGGATCGATATCGAGGAGGAACCGCGACGGATATCGCGGCGCTCCCTGATGGCCGAAGCCCTCGGCCTCGGTAAGGTACAGCCCGTCCTTGGCGCGCGTGAACGCCACGAACGCGAGGCGACGCTCCTCCTCCATAGCCTCAACCGTACGCGTTTTGCGCGACGGCAGCACACCTTCGGACAACGAGCAAACGAAGACGTGGCTGAATTCCAAGCCCTTAGCAGCATGGATGGTCATAAGACGCACGTTATCCTTCGATGCATCTGCGATATCGGCATTGGAAAGCAAGGCTACGTGGTGCAGATAGCAGTCAAGCGTGACCTCTTCTCCGCACGTTGCCTCGAATTCATGCACCGACTGCTTCAGCTCGGCAAGGTTATCGAGCCGCTCCTGGCTTCCCTCGGTGCGCAACATCTGCTCGTAGCCGCTTTCGTCGAGCAGCGCCGAAAGCACCTCCGACACCGGGCGGCCCTCAACGGACCTGCGAAAACCATGCACGAGTGACACAAGCTGTTTCGCCTTCGTGCGTTTGAAGATGTCATCCTCGCATGTTGCCTCAAGAGCCTGCAGCATGGTGCATCCGTGTTCGTCGCAATACTGCCGCAGATACGCCATGCGACGTTGGCCGAGATTGCGCTTGGGCACGTTAGCCACGCGCAGAAACGCCAAGTCATCCCCCACCGCGATAAGGCGCAGATAGCACAGCGCATCCTTGATCTCGCTCCTACCGAAAAAAGGCACACCGCTGAAAAGCGAATACGGGATATCCGCCTTCAAAAGCGCCTCTTCGACCGACCGCGATGCATAATGCGCGCGATACAGCACCGCCATATCGCGATAAGCAACCCCCTTGCCATGCAATGCGGCCACGCCTTCGGCGATCCACGCCGCTTCGGCCTGGGGCGATACGGCATGATGCCAGACCGTCGGACCGAACGAGCGCCGCGCGGCGACAAGGTCCTTTGGGATACGCATATGGTTTTTCGCGATAAGCGAGTTCGCCACCGCAAGCACCTGAGGCACCGATCGATGGTTCTCGAGCATCATGATGGTGCGCGTGCCAGGGAAGCGCTTATCGAAATCAAGCAGCAGCTTCACGTCCGCGCCACGCCACGAGTAGATGGTTTGATCGGGGTCGCCGACCACGAACAGGTTCTTGTGATAGCCCTGCAGCACCTCCATGAGCCGGTATTGCAGCGCATCGATATCCTGGAATTCATCGATCATGATGTATTCCAGCCGCTGCTGCCATTTAAGGCAAATGTCGGGGAACCGCTCGAAAACGTAGAGCGTGAATACGATCAGGTCGTTGTAATCGAGCCCGAAGCACTTCCGTTCCTGGTAAAGATACCCATAGAAGATGATGTCGCGCACGTTATCAGCTTGCATATACCGGTCATGCAACTCGGCGATAGACCATTCGAGCATGTCCAGATAGTAGCTGGGATGCTCTTTGAGCTTCTGCATCTCGATCATGTCGCGCGCAGCGGAAAACGTCATATCGCGCAACGTGAGGCCACGTTCTTCATAGATGGTCTGCAGCATGGCATCGATGTCCGAGTTGTCGAGCACCAGGAAGCTTTTCGGATACCGTACAGCATGGGAATCTTCCTGAAGAATCGAAACGCAAAAGCCATGGAACGTGTTGATATAGCCGGTGTCGTGATCGCCGGTAAGGCGGCGGATGCGCCTGCGCATCTCGTTGGCGGCCTTGTTCGTGAAGGTGACGCACAGGATGTTGCCCGGCAAAATGCCCAGCTCATTGACCAAGTACGCGAACCGCTGCGTCAACGCAGCCGTTTTCCCCGTGCCGGCACCCGCGATGACGCGCACGTAGCCTTCCGTTGCCGTAACGGCCTGCTGTTGGGCCGCATTGAGCTGCGGCTCTTCATCGAGCCTGCCCATTGCACGATATGTCGTCATAGAATCCATAACGAGGAGTATATCAAATAGGGAACGCCTGTTCTATATCGATATAATAGATTTCGAACAATTGTTCTCATGTCCTACTTTGAGCTCTGGGCTCTCATATGTTTGATCAGCACGAATGCGCAGTACAGTAAGGCAAGGAGCGCGATGGAGGCCCCCACGTAACCCACATGGGCGATGGTGCCGAACGTGCAAACGCCGCCGCCGATGAAGCTGCCCGTGCCGATGCCGAGGTTGAAGATGCCGGAGAAGATGGCCATCGCGACCGTCTGCTCGCCATCGCTTGCGAACTCGATGATCTCGGCCTGATAGACGATGGAGTACCCCGATCCGGCGATGCCCCACAGCATGCACACGGCGAACACGCCGACGACTCCAAGAGCGGCAGGCCGCAGGAGCGCAAGCGCCAACGCAACGCCGGCAACGACCCATACGGCGAAAGCCCAGCGATGGCCGCGGTAGAACCGTGAGCATATCGCACTTCCGACAAGGCCAGCGATACCAAAGGCCACCAACGCCATGGTGACAACCTGCTCGTCCATACCGCCGACCTGCAGCAGGAACGGCTCGATATAACTATAACCAGTGTAGTATCCCATGGCATACAAAGCCGTCACAAGGAAGATACCCATGAGCACCTTGTTCCGCAAAATGCCGGGAAGCTGTTTAAGCGTGAAGGGCTTGCTGGCAGGGATCTTCGGGAACACCACCGCCAAGTACGCGAGCACCAGCGCGCTAACGGCGCACACGCAGCCGAAGGTCTGGCGCCAACCCAGACAAAGCCCCACCATGCGACCAAGAGGCAACCCGACCACCATGGCAAGCGCCGAACCGGTAACCACGGCGCTGACGGCCATGGGCGCGTGCCTCTCGTCGACGACTTTCACCGCTACGGGAGCTGCGATGGCCCAGAACACCGAATGGGCGCAGGCGACCACCAAACGCGCCGCCATGAGCAGACCATAGCTGGGCGCCAAGGCCGAAAGCGCCTGCCCGGCGCAGAACACGCCGATGACCAGGAGCATAAGCGGCCGAAACGTCAAACGGGAACCCAATATCATAAGGGGAAGCGACAGCAGCATGACCGCCCAGGCGTACACCGAGATGATGAGCCCCGTCACGCCCTCGCTCGTCCCGAACGAGGCGCCGATGCCGGTCAGGAGGCCGACGGGCATGAACTCCGAGGTGTTGAATATGAACGCGGAAACGGTGATGCCGATCAGGGGCAACCATTCCCGCAGCGTAAGCTTGCTATCCACAAACCTTGTCATGAAACAGAGCGCTTCCTTCCCTTTTCCCTTTGCGCGGATATGGGATTGTAGCCCTATGACAAGCCGCGAAGCATGCGGACGGACGCCTTCAGACAACCCTCATGAACCACCCACCACATGCACACCCGGGCAACGCGAAAGCGAGACCCGACGCATCATGGGACAAGCCGCCCGCGCCGGGCAAACGCCCGTCCGCCGCAGGTCGCCGCCCATTGTTTCGGCTTCGTTAATATACCGTTTCAAGGGAATTCCGAAACCTATAATGCAACCCGTTAACACAACACCGCATCCGCAAGGAGGTTCACGCAATGACTTACGCTGAGCGCATCATCGAGCAGGTCAAGGCGAAAAACGCCGAGCAGCCCGAGTTCATCCAGGCAGCCACCGAGATCCTGGGCACCCTGCAGCCGGCACTCGACGCGCATCCGGAGTTCGAGGAGGCCGCCCTGCTTGAGCGCATCATCGAACCCGAGCGCATCATCCAGTTCCGCGTCCCGTGGGTCGACGATTCCGGCAAGGTCCAAGTCAACCGCGGCTTCCGCGTGGAGTACAACTCCGCCATCGGCCCCTACAAGGGCGGCCTGCGCTTCAACCCCACCGTCACGCTCGGCATGCTGAAGTTCCTGGGCTTCGAGCAGATCTTCAAGAACGCCCTGACCACCCTT
>OLNK01002142.1_pt1 | contig 12217 bp, 10 predicted proteins | sample 1672791 | NCBI WGS metagenome assembly OLNK01 (sample SAMEA3136724, study PRJEB25190) | human gut metagenome | biome: human gut; feature: human-associated habitat; material: faeces | place: Austria | collected 2013 | reverse complement strand
GTAGTGTGGGGTCTCCCCATGCGAGAGTAGGGAACTGCCAGGCATCAAATTAAGCAGAAGGCCATCCGTCAGGATGGCCTTTTTGCATTGGCGCAGAAAAAAATGCCGGATGCGACGCTGGCGCGTCTTATCCAGCCTACTCTTGCTTATCCGTTCTGCTTTTGCATCCACTCCACCACAAAATCAGCCAGCCCCTCAACATCATTAATATCCAGTAATGCGACATCAAGATTAAGCGGCACATCACTGGCTACAGCAATAACATGCCTGTCTATCACTAATTCTTCAGGTCGATGTCCGGCTCCATCGCGAAACAGCACAATCTTTGCGATCTCTTCATGCTTAAACCCTTCGACCAGAATCAAATCCAGCTTTGAGGTATCCATTCGACTTGCGAGAAACTGTAGATCCAGCTCTTCTTCGTCTGGTGTTTCCGTCATCAAGGCCCATCGTTGCTGGCTGGCAACGATGGTTTGTGCCGCGCCAGCCTTGCGCAGCTCATAGCTATCTTTGCCTGGCTTATCAACATCCATATCATGGTGCGTATGCTTAATCAGCCCTGGACGGATCCCTCTGGCGCATAATGCCGGGATCAGTTTTTTCAAAAGCGTAGTTTTTCCGGTACCACTCCACGCGGCAAAGGCGAGTAACGGTATCATCGTTTTTCCTGCCATCGGGCAAGCTCCTCTGGCGTATTCACGTTAACAAATGCATCTTTATGATCGCTGAAATCAACCGCATGACCGCCAGCCAGACGCATAAATGCCATTACCCGGCGTTCTCCTGCTTGCAGATATTCCAGTAATAAAGGCTCAATAGCGCGGTTTACCAGAGCAATAGTCGGGTGATCGCGTTCACCGTCATGGACCCACACGACAGGCGCATCTTTGCGCTGATGATTAAGCCTGGCTGCTAAATCAGGGGGAATGTAAGGCGTATCGCACGGGCAAAACAAAAACCACTCACCAGCTTCCTGCTGCATTACTGAAAGCATTCCTGCCAGAGGGCCTGGGTAATCCGCCAGTGAATCTTCAATCACTTTCAGACCGCTTGCCTGATAGATTTCCTGATGACGATTAGCATTAACCACGACGTGAGAGAGCTGCGTCATAAGCGCGTCAGCGACATGTTGCCACAGCGGTTTGCCATTTAAGTCCAGCAATCCTTTATCTACGCCGCCCATTCGTCTGGCTTTACCGCCTGCCAGCACAACGCCTGTTATCGTCGTCATCAGATTCACCGATATCGCCTCTTTTATTGTGGGATTGACCCTGCTAACGTGTCTGTCTCAAGAGTAAGGAGCATCACTATGAAATGTAAACGTCTGAATGAAGTTATTGAACTCCTCCAGCCAGCCTGGCAAAAAGAGCCAGACCTTAACCTGTTGCAATTTTTGCAGAAACTGGCGAAAGAGTCAGGTTTTGACGGCGAACTGGCGGATTTGACGGATGACATTCTGATCTATCACCTGAAAATGCGTGATTCCGCGAAAGATGCGGTGATCCCGGGTTTGCAGAAAGATTATGAAGAAGACTTCAAAACGGCGCTGTTACGCGCTCGCGGCGTAATTAAAGAGTAAAAGCTTGTAAGCGGCGCCACCAAAATCATCGTGAAATGATATCCTTCATCATTCGTAATGTTTTCCGGATGATGGGATGAACAACAGCGCTTTTACTTTCCAGACACTACACCCGGATACCATCATGGACGCTCTGTTTGAGCAAGGGATCCGGGTGGATTCCGGTCTTACCCCGCTTAACAGCTATGAAAACCGTGTCTATCAATTTCAGGACGAAGATCGTCGACGTTTTGTCGTCAAATTTTATCGCCCTGAACGTTGGACAGCCGATCAAATCCTCGAAGAACATCAATTTGCGTTGCAGCTGGTAAATGATGAAGTTCCGGTCGCAGCACCTGTGGCCTTTAACGGTCAGACTTTATTGAATCATCAGGGATTTTATTTCGCTGTTTTTCCAAGCGTCGGTGGTCGCCAGTTCGAAGCTGATAATATCGATCAGATGGAAGCGGTTGGGCGTTATTTAGGGCGTATGCACCAGACGGGGCGCAAACAGCTTTTTATCCATCGCCCGACCATCGGTCTGAATGAATATCTCATTGAGCCACGCAAGCTGTTTGAGGACGCTACACTGATACCTTCCGGGTTGAAAGCGGCATTCCTGAAAGCGACAGATGAGCTGATCGCCGCCGTTACAGCACACTGGCGGGAAGATTTCACCGTTCTGCGGCTACATGGAGACTGCCACGCCGGGAATATTCTCTGGCGCGATGGTCCAATGTTTGTTGATCTGGATGATGCACGTAATGGTCCAGCTATTCAGGATTTGTGGATGTTGCTCAATGGCGATAAAGCCGAGCAGCGGATGCAACTGGAAACTATTATTGAAGCTTATGAAGAGATTAGCGAGTTCGACACCGCTGAAATCGGACTGATTGAACCTTTACGCGCCATGCGTTTGGTTTATTATCTTGCCTGGCTAATGCGGCGTTGGGCTGATCCCGCGTTCCCGAAAAATTTCCCGTGGTTAACCGGGGAAGATTACTGGCTGCGACAGACGGCGACTTTTATAGAACAGGCAAAAGTTCTACAAGAACCCCCTTTGCAATTAACACCTATGTATTAATCGGAGAGAGTAGATCATGAAAAAGATTTGGCTGGCGCTGGCTGGTTTAGTTTTAGCGTTTAGCGCATCGGCGGCGCAGTATGAAGATGGTAAACAGTACACTACCCTGGAAAAACCGGTAGCTGGCGCGCCGCAAGTGCTGGAGTTTTTCTCTTTCTTCTGCCCGCACTGCTATCAGTTTGAAGAAGTTCTGCATATTTCTGATAACGTGAAGAAAAAACTGCCGGAAGGCGTGAAGATGACTAAATACCACGTCAACTTCATGGGGGGTGACCTGGGCAAAGATCTGACTCAGGCATGGGCTGTGGCGATGGCGCTGGGCGTGGAAGACAAAGTGACTGTTCCACTGTTTGAAGGCGTACAGAAAACCCAGACCATTCGTTCAGCATCTGATATCCGCGATGTATTTATCAATGCAGGTATTAAAGGTGAAGAGTACGACGCGGCGTGGAACAGCTTCGTGGTGAAATCTCTGGTCGCTCAGCAGGAAAAAGCCGCAGCTGATGTGCAATTGCGTGGTGTTCCGGCGATGTTTGTTAACGGTAAATATCAGCTGAATCCGCAGGGTATGGATACCAGCAATATGGATGTTTTTGTTCAGCAGTATGCTGATACGGTGAAATATCTGTCCGAGAAAAAATAATTCAATGTAAATTACATAAAGCCCGTGAATATTCACGGGCTTTTTTTATTATTTAATAAATATAAATACATTCTGATAATGCATCCTGCCGCTGGACATTATTTCAGCATAAGTGGATATTCAAAGTTTTGCTGTTTTATCAGGGAATATTTATATGATACGTAAGTCAGCTACAGGTGTTATTGTTGCGTTAGCCGTAATCTGGGGTGGTGACACATGGTACACAGGTACGCAAATTCAGCCTGGTATCGAAAAGTTTATTAAAGATTTTAACGATGCGAAAAAGAAAGGTGAACATGCCTACGATATGACGTTAAGTTATAAAAACTTTGACAAAGGCTTTTTTAATTCCCGTTTTCAAATGCAAATGACATTCGATAACGGTACACCCAATCTCAATATCAAGCCAGGCCAGAAAGTTGTATTTGATGTGGATGTTGAGCACGGTCCGTTGCCCATCACAATGTTAATGCATGGTAATGTCATCCCAGCACTGGCAGCGGCAAAAGTGAACTTAGTGAATAATGAACTGACACAACCGCTATTTATCGCCGCGAAAAATAAATCGCCCGTGGAAGCGACATTGCGATTCGCGTTTGGTGGCTCATTCTCTACGACATTAGATGTTGCCCCTGCAGAGTATGGAAAGTTTTCTTTTGGTGAGGGCCAGTTTACTTTTAATGGTGATGGTAGTTCATTGTCTAACCTGGATATTGAAGGCAAAGTCGAAGATATTGTTCTGCAATTATCACCAATGAACAAAGTAACGGCAAAAAGTTTTACCATTGATTCTCTGGCGCGATTAGAAGAAAAGAAATTTCCGGTTGGTGAAAGCGAGTCGAAATTTAATCAGATTAACATTATCAATCACGGGGAAGACGTTGCCCAAATCGATGCTTTCGTTGCAAAAACCAGGCTGGATCGCGTTAAAGACAAAGATTATATCAATGTCAATCTCACCTACGAACTTGATAAGTTAACAAAAGGGAATCAGCAACTCGGTAGTGGTGAGTGGTCATTGATTGCTGAATCTATTGATCCCTCAGCAGTGCGCCAATTTATCATCCAGTATAACATTGCGATGCAGAAGCAGCTTGCTGCACACCATGAGTTAGCAAACGATGAAGTTGCTCTGCAAGAAGTGAATGCTGCATTGTTCAAAGAGTATTTACCGTTATTACAAAAAAGTGAGCCGACCATTAAACAACCGGTAAGATGGAAGAACGCACTCGGCGAACTAAATGCCAATCTGGATATCAGTATTGCCGACCCAGCCAAATCTTCATCATCCACAAACAAAGATATCAAATCGCTCAATTTTGATGTGAAGTTACCGCTTAATGTCGTCACAGAAACCGCAAAACAGCTTAATTTATCTGAAGGAATGGATGCGGAAAAAGCGCAAAAGCAGGCTGATAAACAAATCAGCGGGATGATGACATTAGGTCAGATGTTTCAGTTAATCACGATTGACAACAATACCGCCTCGCTGCAGCTGCGTTATACACCGGGTAAAGTTGTTTTTAACGGACAGGAGATGAGCGAAGAAGAATTTATGTCTCGTGCCGGACGTTTTGTTCATTAAAATACTCACTCGCCTCTGCTCATTCAGAGGCGAGTAAAACTTACTTATTCTGACGCTGTGATGACATGAGAGACGTCAGAAGCCGGTCTTTTTCCTGCCACAATGAGTTCAGCCATTGCTGAAAATGGCGCTTAAAGCTTTTGTCATTGATGTAGTCGCCATGTAACTCATCGGCAATAGGCTGTAAATCCACATGTACGACAATCCGCGTCAGTTTACCGCTTAACATATCGAAGAACGGCTGACGGTTATTGTCCGGATAACACAGCGTAACATTAAGCAGTTTATCGAATTGTTTACCCAGTACATTTAGCGCCATCGCAATGCCTGCCGCCTTTGGTGGCAACAAGTTTTGAAAAGTGGAGTGGGTTTGCTGATGTTTTTCTTGCGTGAAACGGGAGCCTTCAACGAAATTGACAATGGTGGTGGGATGCAGGCGAAACTTTTCACAAGAACGCCGAGTGGTTTCAACATCTTTACCACGTCGCTCCGGATGACGTAATAAATAAGCGCGGGAATAACGCTTCATAAACGGCATATCCAGCGACCAGCACGCCAGGCCAAGAAATGGCACCCAGGCCAGCTGTTGCTTGAGGAAATATTTATTCATCGGAATGTGCTTACGAAACAGCACGCACAGTACGACAATATCTGCCCAACTACGGTGGTTACAAATAAGCAGATACCAGTTCTTCTTACTTAACCCTTCCAGCCCGTGAACTTCCCATTGCAGGTGTGGGTTCAGATGCAGTAATACCGCCAGACCTTCACACCAGCAATACATCATAAAATCACAAAAACGCGAAACCTTTCGCCAAATGACTGGCACAGGTAGCAATAGTTTTACAATCCCGGCAATGATGATCGGGACGGAACAAAAAATAGTGACCAAAATGGTCAATACGATACTCAGCAAAAGGGTTATCGCAGCGAGTATTCTCGTCATAATGAATTTATTCAAAAGGTTAGCCATAGACAGTGCGCTAAAGAAGCGCAAGGCGCAGATTTTAGCAGAAAACGACCCAAATAACGGATGATCCTTAAGGAGAAAAATAATTCATATCTATCCACATTAGAAAAAATCCCATTATCTCAATTATTAGGGATGGATTTATTTTTAACTGCATGAAAAACAAAGACAAACATCATGCTGTAAAAAGCATGATAATAAATTAAAAGCGATGTAAATAATTTATGCACAAAGTTATCCACATGACGATTTGCGAGCGATCCAGAAGATCTACAAAAGATTTTCACGAAAAGCGGTGAAAAACTCATGTTTTCATCCTGTCTGTGGCATCCTTTACCCATAATCTGATAAACAGGCACGGACATTATGGTTCAGATCCCCCAAAATCCACTTATCCTTGTAGATGGTTCATCTTATCTTTATCGCGCATATCACGCGTTTCCCCCGCTGACTAACAGCGCAGGCGAGCCGACCGGTGCGATGTATGGTGTCCTCAACATGCTGCGCAGTCTGATCATGCAATATAAACCGACGCATGCAGCGGTGGTCTTTGACGCCAAGGGAAAAACCTTTCGTGATGAACTGTTTGAACATTACAAATCACATCGCCCGCCAATGCCGGACGATCTGCGTGCACAAATCGAACCCTTGCACGCGATGGTTAAAGCGATGGGACTGCCGCTGCTGGCGGTTTCTGGCGTAGAAGCGGACGACGTTATCGGTACTCTGGCGCGCGAAGCCGAAAAAGCCGGGCGTCCGGTGCTGATCAGCACTGGCGATAAAGATATGGCGCAGCTGGTGACGCCAAATATTACGCTTATCAATACCATGACGAATACCATCCTCGGCCCGGAAGAGGTGGTGAATAAGTACGGCGTGCCGCCAGAACTGATCATCGATTTCCTGGCGCTGATGGGTGACTCCTCTGATAACATTCCTGGCGTACCGGGCGTCGGTGAAAAAACCGCGCAGGCATTGCTGCAAGGTCTTGGCGGACTGGATACGCTGTATGCCGAGCCAGAAAAAATTGCTGGGTTGAGCTTCCGTGGCGCGAAAACAATGGCAGCGAAGCTCGAGCAAAACAAAGAAGTTGCTTATCTCTCATACCAGCTGGCGACGATTAAAACCGACGTTGAACTGGAGCTGACCTGTGAACAACTGGAAGTGCAGCAACCGGCAGCGGAAGAGTTGTTGGGGCTGTTCAAAAAGTATGAGTTCAAACGCTGGACTGCTGATGTCGAAGCGGGCAAATGGTTACAGGCCAAAGGGGCAAAACCAGCCGCGAAGCCACAGGAAACCAGTGTTGCAGACGAAGCACCAGAAGTGACGGCAACGGTGATTTCTTATGACAACTACGTCACCATCCTTGATGAAGAAACACTGAAAGCGTGGATTGCGAAGCTGGAAAAAGCGCCGGTATTTGCATTTGATACCGAAACCGACAGCCTTGATAACATCTCTGCTAACCTGGTCGGGCTTTCTTTTGCTATCGAGCCAGGCGTAGCGGCATATATTCCGGTTGCTCATGATTATCTTGATGCGCCCGATCAAATCTCTCGCGAGCGTGCACTCGAGTTGCTAAAACCGCTGCTGGAAGATGAAAAGGCGCTGAAGGTCGGGCAAAACCTGAAATACGATCGCGGTATTCTGGCGAACTACGGCATTGAACTGCGTGGGATTGCGTTTGATACCATGCTGGAGTCCTACATTCTCAATAGCGTTGCCGGGCGTCACGATATGGACAGCCTCGCGGAACGTTGGTTGAAGCACAAAACCATCACTTTTGAAGAGATTGCTGGTAAAGGCAAAAATCAACTGACCTTTAACCAGATTGCCCTCGAAGAAGCCGGACGTTACGCCGCCGAAGATGCAGATGTCACCTTGCAGTTGCATCTGAAAATGTGGCCGGATCTGCAAAAACACAAAGGGCCGTTGAACGTCTTCGAGAATATCGAAATGCCGCTGGTGCCGGTGCTTTCACGCATTGAACGTAACGGTGTGAAGATCGATCCGAAAGTGCTGCACAATCATTCTGAAGAGCTCACCCTTCGTCTGGCTGAGCTGGAAAAGAAAGCGCATGAAATTGCAGGTGAGGAATTTAACCTTTCTTCCACCAAGCAGTTACAAACCATTCTCTTTGAAAAACAGGGCATTAAACCGCTGAAGAAAACGCCGGGTGGCGCGCCGTCAACGTCGGAAGAGGTACTGGAAGAACTGGCGCTGGACTATCCGTTGCCAAAAGTGATTCTGGAGTATCGTGGTCTGGCGAAGCTGAAATCGACCTACACCGACAAGCTGCCGCTGATGATCAACCCGAAAACCGGGCGTGTGCATACCTCTTATCACCAGGCAGTAACTGCAACGGGACGTTTATCGTCAACCGATCCTAACCTGCAAAACATTCCGGTGCGTAACGAAGAAGGTCGTCGTATCCGCCAGGCGTTTATTGCGCTAGAGGATTATGTGATTGTCTCAGCGGACTACTCGCAGATTGAACTGCGCATTATGGCGCATCTTTCGCGTGACAAAGGCTTGCTGACCGCATTCGCGGAAGGAAAAGATATCCACCGGGCAACGGCGGCAGAAGTGTTTGGTTTGCCACTGGAAACCGTCACCAGCGAGCAACGCCGTAGCGCGAAAGCGATCAACTTTGGTCTGATTTATGGCATGAGTGCTTTCGGTCTGGCGCGGCAATTGAACATTCCACGTAAAGAAGCGCAGAAGTACATGGACCTTTACTTCGAACGCTACCCTGGCGTGCTGGAGTATATGGAACGCACCCGTGCTCAGGCGAAAGAGCAGGGCTACGTTGAAACGCTGGACGGACGCCGTCTGTATCTGCCGGATATCAAATCCAGCAATGGTGCTCGTCGTGCAGCGGCTGAACGTGCAGCCATTAACGCGCCAATGCAGGGAACCGCCGCCGACATTATCAAACGGGCGATGATTGCCGTTGATGCGTGGTTACAGGCTGAGCAACCGCGTGTACGTATGATCATGCAGGTACACGATGAACTGGTATTTGAAGTTCATAAAGATGATGTTGATGCCGTCGCGAAGCAGATTCATCAACTGATGGAAAACTGTACCCGTCTGGATGTGCCGTTGCTGGTGGAAGTGGGGAGTGGCGAAAACTGGGATCAGGCGCACTAAGATTCGCCTGAACATGCCCTTTTTTCGTAAGTAAGCAACATAAGCTGTCACGTTTTGTGATGGCTATTAGAAATTCCTATGCAACAACTGAAAAAAAATTACAAAAAGTGCTTTCTGAACTGAACAAAAAAGAGTAAAGTTAGTCGCGTAGGGTACAGAGGTAAGATGTTCTATCTTTCAGACCTTTTACTTCACGTAATCGGATTTGGCTGAATATTTTAGCCGCCCCAGTCAGTAATGACTGGGGCGTTTTTTATTGGGCGAAAGAAAAGATCCGTAATGCCTGATGCGCTATGTTTATCAGGCCAACGGTAGAATTGTAATCTATTGAATTTACGGGCCGGATACGCCACATCCGGCACAAGCATTAAGGCAAGAAAATTATTCGCCGTCCTGCGTTTCTTCTACAGGCTGCATCTCGCTAAACCAGGTATCCAGTTTCTGCCGCAGCTTGTCCACGCCTTGTTTCTTCAACGAAGAAAACGTTTCAACCTGCACATCACCGTTAAACGCCAGTACAGCTTCACGCACCATATTCAATTGCGCTTTACGTGCGCCGCTTGCCAGTTTGTCCGCTTTGGTCAGCAGCACCAGAACGGCGATATTGCTGTCTACCGCCCACTCAATCATCTGCTGATCCAAATCTTTCAGCGGATGGCGAATATCCATTAGCACCACCAGACCTTGCAGGCTCTGACGTTTTTCGAGGTATTCGCCGAGCGCACGCTGCCATTTGCGCTTCATCTCTTCCGGGACTTCCGCATAACCGTACCCAGGCAAGTCAACCAGACGCTTGCCGTCAGCCACTTCAAACAGGTTGATAAGCTGGGTGCGCCCTGGGGTTTTTGAGGTACGAGCCAGGCTTTTCTGGTTAGTCAGCGTGTTCAGCGCGCTGGATTTACCTGCGTTGGAACGGCCTGCAAAAGCCACTTCAATTCCGGTATCGGAAGGTAGGTGGCGAATATCAGGCGCACTCATCACAAAATGCGTCTGTTGATAATTCAAATTAGTCAAAGCGGTCGTCTCCGTCAGTCAAAGCTTTGTGGCGATTATACCTGAACCATAATAAAAGGCGGATTTTTCGGCGTGAGCGTTGTAAGTAAAAGCCATACGCTTTGTGAGACATTGCCGATAGTCTTTATGCGAAATAGCAGAGAAAATTCTGCGATGCATGTCAAATAAGCTATATAAATCAGTGAATTGCTTTTATATAAAACTCTGAAAATGTGCAAATACTGATGGCGGTTGATTGTTTGTTTAAAGCAAAGGCGTAAAGTAGCACCCATAGAGCGAGGACGCTAACAGGAACAATGACTCAGGATGAGGGTCAGGAGCGCCAGGAGGCGAAGACAGAGGATTGTCAGGAAGACAAACGTCCGGAGACGTAATTAAACGGAAATGGAATCAACACGGATTGTTCCGGCTAAAGGAAAAACAGGGTGTGTTGGCGGCCTGCAAGGATTGTAAGACCCGTTAAGGGTTATGAGTCAGGAAAAAAGGCGACAGAGTAATCTGTCGCCTTTTTTCTTTGCTTGCTTTCTGTTAGATTCCGCCGCAAATCTATACTGAATAAAACGGCTAAAAGACGAACCATTATGAAACCATCATCTTCAAACTCACGCAGCAAAGGTCATGCAAAAGCGCGTCGAAAAACACGCGAGGAGCTGGATCAGGAAGCTCGTGATCGCAAGCGTCAGAAAAAACGTCGTGGTCATGCGCCGGGCAGCCGCGCAGCGGGCGGAAACACCACGTCAGGCAGCAAAGGCCAGAACGCACCAAAAGATCCACGTATTGGCAGTAAAACCCCTATTCCATTGGGCGTGACTGAAAAAGTCACCAAACAGCACAAACCGAAGAGTGAGAAACCTATGCTTTCACCGCAGGCGGAGTTGGAATTACTGGAAACGGATGAGCGTCTGGATGCGCTGCTGGAACGTCTGGAAGCAGGCGAAACCCTGAGTGCCGAAGAGCAATCCTGGGTGGATGCTAAACTGGATCGTATTGATGAGTTGATGCAGAAACTCGGCCTCTCTTATGACGATGACGAAGAAGAGGAAGAAGACGAGAAGCAAGAAGACATGATGCGTCTGCTGCGGGGCAACTAACGGATTGCCGCCGTGGGCCTTCCCGTTCTGCTGATAACCCTTCCGGTTATATGTTATCTGGTGTGGTTATTCGTTAAACTACAGCGGTTGTCGCGGCGACAAAAGTGGCTGCGCAACCGGCTGATGACCCGAAACGGGCATCCGCCGGTACGCCGTAGCCGCCAGAGACGCCATCGGAAGGAGTGAGCATGTCTGTACAGCAAATCGACTGGGATCTGGCCCTGATCCAGAAATATAACTATTCCGGGCCACGATACACCTCGTACCCGACCGCGCTGGAGTTTTCAGAAGACTTCGGCGAACAGGCGTTTTTACAAGCCGTGGCGCGCTATCCTGAGCGTCCATTATCTCTCTACGTACATATCCCGTTCTGCCATAAGCTTTGTTACTTCTGCGGTTGCAATAAGATTGTTACTCGCCAGCAGCACAAGGCCGATCAGTATCTGGACGCGCTGGAGCAAGAAATCGTCCATCGTGCACCGCTGTTCGCCGGGCGTCACGTCAGCCAATTGCACTGGGGCGGCGGAACGCCGACGTATCTGAATAAAGCGCAAATCAGCCGCCTGATGAAGCTGCTGCGCGAAAACTTCCAGTTCAATGCCGATGCGGAGATTTCGATCGAAGTCGATCCGCGGGAAATCGAACTGGATGTACTCGATCATTTACGCGCCGAAGGCTTTAATCGCCTGAGCATGGGCGTGCAGGACTTCAACAAAGAAGTGCAACGTCTGGTTAACCGCGAGCAGGATGAAGAGTTCATCTTTGCACTGCTTAACCATGCGCGTGAGATTGGTTTTACCTCCACCAACATCGACCTGATTTACGGCCTGCCGAAACAGACGCCGGAGAGTTTCGCCTTTACCCTGAAACGTGTGGCGGAGCTGAACCCCGATCGTCTGAGTGTCTTTAACTACGCGCATCTGCCGACCATTTTTGCTGCTCAGCGCAAAATCAAAGATGCTGACCTGCCGAGTCCGCAGCAAAAACTCGATATCCTGCAGGAAACCATCGCCTTCCTGACGCAATCGGGCTATCAGTTTATCGGTATGGATCACTTTGCCCGTCCGGATGACGAGCTGGCGGTGGCCCAGCGTGAAGGCGTGCTGCATCGTAACTTCC
>OLNK01002140.1_pt1 | contig 12219 bp, 9 predicted proteins | sample 1672791 | NCBI WGS metagenome assembly OLNK01 (sample SAMEA3136724, study PRJEB25190) | human gut metagenome | biome: human gut; feature: human-associated habitat; material: faeces | place: Austria | collected 2013 | reverse complement strand
AAAAGCAGCCCCCATCGAGCCTGTGGCCTGTAGTCTTGCGAAGCCGACCACGCCCAGGTCGATCCGTTCCGCAAGGTCATGGCATGACCTCGCCCACGCCGGCTCCGAGCCGAGGCGCTGGCACCGAACCGATGCTTGGTGCAAGACCGGGGCGGCTGCGATAAAGGCTTAAACCTGCTAGGGGCTGGTCCCGGAAGCGTTCCGGGACCAGCCCCTTCTTGTTTGGTGACGATTCTCTTGTGGCGCACATGCATCCCGGTGACCCTTGGGCAGATCAAGGCCGGGCCCGGGGCTAAGCCTCGAACGGGTTGCTTTCGTCCTTGGGCTTCTGCTGGGCCACCTGCGCTGCGAGGATGTCCGGCAGGATCGAGGAGGAACCCTCGAAGCCTGACGGGAGCAGGATGGTCGAGGCCTTGCCGGATTCGGCGAATGACCCCATCATCTCCACCCACTGGGTGTACGTGAACAGGTCGTTCGCTTCCTTGGCCGACACGCCGGAGGACTTGATCACGTCAAGCGATGCGGCGATGCCGTCGGCGATGGCCTTGCGCTGGTTCGCGATGCCGATGCCCGTCTGCTCCATGGCCTCTGCCTGGGCGCGCGCCGCCACGACGGTCTTGGTGCGCTCGGCCTCGGCAAGCGCCTTCGCCGCCTCCTGGTCGCGCTGCGCCGAGTTGATCGCGTTCATGGAGCGCTCGACGTCCTTCGGCAGCTCGATGTCGGTGATGAGCGTGGTGATGATGTCGTAGCCGTAGCCCGCCATGAGCTCCGTCACGGAATCCTTCACGTTTTGCGCGATGAGGTCCTTGTTGTCGAACACCTCGTCGAGCGTGTAGCCGGGGATGGCCGAGCGCAGCGCGTCGGCGATGTAGCTTTCCATCTGGTCGATGGGGTTGCTCAGGATGTAGTAGCTGCGGTAAACGCCCGACTGCTCGACGGTCTGGGCGGGCATCTGGTCGACGCGGAACTGGACCGAGACCGCCGTGCCGATGGTCACGTTGTCCTTTGTCTTGCCGTTGAGCGAGTAGCGCGCCTCTTGCGTGCGCAGGTTGACCTCGGCGGCGCGGCGCTCGATGATCGGAATCAGGAAGTGAAGGCCCGGCTGCACGATACGGTTGAACTTGCCGAGACGCTCGATGATGGACGCCTCCTGCTGCCGCACGACGAACAGCATCGGCGAGCCAAGGGCCGCGGACCCGACGGCCGCGATGATGAACAGGATGAGCAGGGTAAGTACGATCATGGTGCTTCCTTTCTGCTGGGATGAGCTGATTTTACCGGATAGGGGTAGCCGACAACGTAAAAAATGGCGCACGCTCCGTCCGCGAATGCTTTATCCTGCTTGGTCAACCTGCTTTTGCACGAGCGCTGCGAGCTCTTTCTTGCTGTGCACGTCCAGTTTGGCGTAGATGCTGCGGGTGTGGGCTCGGATGGTGTAGATCGACACCACCTCGCGGTCCGCGATTTCCTGGGCGGTTCGGCCACGCGCTAGGCCAAGGAACACCTCGGTTTCACGGGCGGACAGGCCCGCGGCGCGTGCGACCTCCTCGCAGGCAAGCTTCCATCTGCCTGGCTGCCTGGCTGCGCCGATGCCCGAAGCATCGTCTGCCGAGTCCGCGCCGCCTTCGTCCACGGGCAGCAGCATGCCGTTGATCTGCTTCTCGGAGAAGACGAACAGCACGTCGATGAGCACGGCCACACCGATCAGGGCGATGATGACCTTCATCACGCTTTCCGAGATATGCGACGCTTGGTACGCCATGGCCAAAAGACTTGCCACAAGCGTGCCGCCCGACAACGCCGCATTGCCGAACGCTACGATGCGCAACGCGCCGCCGCGCCACTGATATACCAGGTAATACAGCATGGCCCACACCACCATGTTGTAGCACGTGCACACCACCCAGGCGCCCGACGCCACAGCAGGCGTGTTCAAGGAGAACATCGCGATGCACACGATAAGCACCGTAAGCGCGCAGGCGGCAACGGAATACATCTTGGCGAACCCGTCGCGACGGGATTTTGCGAGCAGCACGGCGGCCATGATGGCGATCATGAGGGGGACCTCGATAAGCTGGGAAACCACGTTTGCGCCGATGGCGAACGTCGGTGGCACGCTGATCAGCACATATGCGCGGATCAGCTCAAGTGCTGTGGAGCACAGGCCGATGGAGGCGAGCAGCACCCAGAACCTTTGCGTCAGTTTCACCGGGGTGGCGAGCACCTGTTTTTCGCCGCGCAGATCTTTTCGGCGTATGCAGAACAGCGAGGCGCCTATCACGGGCAGCGCGATGAAAGCCGCAACGGCGATCGGCTGTGGGCAGCCGTTCAACACGAAGTAGATGGCAATCGAAAATAGCGTGCATTCGGCCAGCCGGTAGAGCGCGCGGTGGGGCGGCAGCGTGCCGAACAGGGCGGCGGCGCGTACGAACAGCATGGTGGTGCCGATGCCTGAGAGCACGCAGCCGGAGTTGAACAGCACAGTGAGCGCGGAGTGGGGGACGGCTGCGCCCAGCACTTCGCTACGCGCGTTGCAGATGAGGAGTGTGCCCACAGCTGCCACAAGGCCGCCGATGAACGTGGTCCGGTTCTTCGCGACCCATTTGGAGAAGCGGTCGGCGAACAGCGCGACGAGCGACAGCGTGATGAAGCATGCCAGCAGGTGCACGAGCATGAGGTTCTCGGTGATGTTGCTGTTGTCGGTCTCGTGCAGCCAGAACGATCCGGAGAACGCGATGGTGTTCCACGCGATCCAGCAGCCCAGGCCCAGATACGTCAAGCTGGGCGCCTGTCGGTCGATGGACGCAAGCGCCGTCGAGAATCGCTCGGAAACGCTCGCGGTCGCTTTTCCTTGTGTGCGCTGGTTCTGCGTCGTGTCGTCCTGTTCGCGAATTGCCATATCCCCCCGATTCCCGATTGGCTTTCGTGTTATTGACCGGAAGAAGGCGTGACGCCACCGGGCGAACAGGGGACGGAGGTGTGTTCACGTGTTAGGCCCTTGGGAACCCGAGATTCCGCCGTGAACACACCTCCGTCCCTTGTTCACGTGTCCCCTTCTTCGTCTACCTATTCTAAACCCCTACGTCCATATTCGACTAGTTAACAAGTGACCATACAGCGGTATCAACATCGTTAACTAGTGACGTAGCTGGGGTTTTGCGGAAAACGTAAGGTGGTGACCGTTCCGAGACGAGGGGGGCATCATGAATATCAAGAACAAGCCGCTGCCGAGGTTCGAGGTTCCGTCGAGCTATGAGAAGTATGCGGAAGGCGGCTATCTGATGGATGTTCGCGAGCCTGAGGCCGACAGCTTCGGCGATCGCAAGCCCACCATCGCCTCGGGCGCGGGCGCTGCTGCCGTCGATCCCGCTGCCATTGCGCAGGGCGCGGCTGCGGATGCCGAATACGAGCTTCCTGATGAGCCCACGTTCGCCGATCGCGTGAACATGGTGGTCATGTGCGTCGGTTCCCAGAACGCGCTGCGCGAGGCCTTGTACAAGACGCTGGCGTTCTGCCAGCAACCCCATGAGTTCACCGAGGTCGAGGATTTTATCGCCCAAACCGATGAGTTCGTCTACAGCCATATCATGCAGACGCCGTTCGCCATGATCCAGATGCTCGTCGACGCCGGCGGCCTTGCGCAAACGCCGCTCGATAGCGAAGGCAGCCCCATCGCCGACAAGCAGCTGGCGAACCTTTCCGAAGACGAAGCCGACGACCTGATTTCCACGTACCGCATTCAGACCACCGACGCCGGCGTCGAAACCGTGCGTCTGCTGGCGCCCGAGCGCCGCATCGAAGCGCAGCTCTCCCTGCGCCCGCATCGCCGCGACACCTATTTCGCCGTGCTCGATTTTTGCATGCAGCCGCGCAAATTTCCGGAAATCGAGGCGCTCTTCAAGAACGTTCCCGGCCTGTCGCAAGACATCGTGGCCGACCATCACAAGCTTTCGCCCGATTTCTACGTCGACAAGCTTGACAAAGCCGGCGCGCTCGTATGGCGCGGCGCCTGGGTTGCAACCGACGCGGGCAAGCGCATGCTGCAAGCCCACAAGCGCGAGCAGGCGACTGCATAACCGCATCCGCCGGCGAAGCGGCAGGTTGCGGGCGTGCTGGGAACTCCCGCTCGTCTGCCAATCGGCTCGCGGCTCCCTACGTGAACAGGGGACGGAGGTGTGTTCACGGATGCGATTCGCGTTCACCCGATGGGGTCAACGTGAACACACCTCCGTCCCCTGTTCGCCCCCGTTCACGTTCCCACCCGAAAAGCAATATGGCAGCAGGAGAAACCCGCTGCCTATCGCAATAGACGAGTAAGCAAGGATCAAAAGGAGGAGGAAGCTTTGTCTACGACTATGACACGTCGCTCGTTCATGAAGACGGCAGCGGTCACCGGCGCGGTTGGCGCGCTGGGGCTGGGCGCCGCTCACAACATGGCACCGAGCGACAAGGCATGGGCCGACAACGACGTGCACGAGGTTCGCACGTCCTGCCGAGCCTGTATCGCCAACTGCGGCGTCATCGCCACGGTGAGCAATGGCCGCGTCATCAAGCTGAGGGGCGATTCCATCGACCCGATGTCGAAGGGTCGCATGTGCCCGAAGGGCCTGTCGGGCATCCAGGCGTTGTATCACCCCAATCGCAACAAATACCCCATGAAGCGCGTGGGCGCCAAGCCCGGCAACCAGTGGGAGCGCATCAGCTGGGATGAGGCGGCGAAAACCGTGGCCCAGCACATGATCGACATGCGCGACAAGACCGGCAAGCACGGTCTTCTGTGCACCACCGGCGGCGGTGGCAACCCGCAGTTCTTCAGCCCGCCGCGTTTCCGCAACTTCTGGGGTGCCGGCAACGTGTTCGAGCCCGGCTGCGCGCAGTGCTACCTGCCGCGTAACTTCACCATGCCGCTGGTCAACGGCATCGGCGATACCTCGATCGCCGACTCCGGCTGCTCGGAGCTGTACAAGCCGGCCAAGTACGGTGGGCTGACGGAAGTCTACGTCATCTGGGGCACCGGCCCGGCGTGGCACTCGCCTTCCACCTCCGGCCGCTGCGTGGCCGAGCTGCGCGAGAACGGCTGTAAGACCGTCGTCGTGGACCCGCGCTTCACCGCCGACGCTTCCAAGGCCGACGTGTGGCTGCCCATCAAGCCCGGCACCGACATGGCCATGATGCTCGGCTGGATGCACTACATCATCGAGAACAAGCTCTACGAGAAGATCCCCGGCTACGAGACCTTCTGCGAGCAGTGGACCAACCTCCCGTTCCTCGTCGACCCGCGCGACAACGTCAGCCTGCCGCCGGTCGCCGAGGACATCACCAAGGACGGCCAGCTGCTGCGCGCCTCCGCCGTGTTCGACGACGTCGATGCCACCAACGAGGGCTACGTCTACTTCGACACCGAGAAGGGCGAGGTCACGAAGGCGTTCGCCCTGGGTCCGGACAACGACGGCACGTACCACCCGCAGATGTTCGGCACCGTGGACGTGAAGCTCAAGGACGGCTCCACCATCACGTGCAAGACCGCGTTCGAGGCCTACAAGGACCGCTGCGCCGACTTCGACCTGGATACCGTGGCCGAGATCACCGGCTGCAAGAAGGAGAAGATCATCGAGGCCATCGAGCTGTACTGCTCGAGCGCTCACGGCGGCATCTCCCTGGGCGTGGCAACCGACATGTCCCCGGGTTCGGCGCAGGCCGCCATCGGCGCCGCGGCGCTGGACTGCATGACCGCGCACCTGTGGCACCCCGGCTGCCCGGCCAACAAGGTCGGCGGCCAGGGCTCGAAGGGCCTGACCAGCTGCGAGTCCACCATCTTCCCCTCCGGCTTCATCGGGGAGACGAAGTACGAGTTCCAGACCAACGACGCCATCCTCGGCTACTGCGAGCACAAGGGCCTGGGCGGCTGGATGCACTCCCACATCCCCACGGTGCTCTCCGCCGTGCTCACCGGCGAGCCGTACCAGCCGAAGGTGTGGATCGAGCGTTCCGGCAACAAGATGGCCGCGCTGGGCAACGCAAGCTCGTGGGTCGACGCGTTCCCGAAGTTCGACCTGATCGTGCACGGCTACATGTACCCGACCAGCTTCACCACCGAGGCCGCCGACATCGTGTTCCCCGTGTGCGAGTGGCTGGAGAACGCGTTCGCGCAGAACCGCCTGAACGTCAACCTCATGCGCAAGCCGGTGACGAACCTGTTCGAGGCCGCCGACGAGATCATGATGTGGGGCAAGATCGCCGAGGCCATGTCCGACCCGAACTCTGAGCTCTATGACGTCAACATGGAGGCGTGCATGGACGACGAGAAGATCGGCAGCCCCATGGTGCCCGCGTACTGGAAGACCATCAACGAGTACTGGGACTGGGTCGCCCAGCAGGGCGGCGACAAATCCGTCACCACCATGGAGCAGGCCATGGATGCCTTCCCCGTGAAGTGGGCGGAAGACGACGAGTACTGGGGCGGCACCACGTATGACGGATACTGCCAGGTCAACGCCGGTTCCGGTGTTGCCGGCAAGGTGGACCCGGGCATGGAAGGCGCCAGCGCCGACGACGGCAAGGTCACCTACACCGGCTTCTCCACGGCCGCCCGCGACATCAAGGACAACCCGAAGAAGTGCGGTCCGTACGCCGACACCATGCTCTACCTGGGCCGTCACGGCAACGAGAAGTTCGACATGCCCGCCGCGGTTGTGGACTACAACCCCATGCCGTACTACTTCACGCCCGAGGACCAGAGCGAATATGGCGACGAGTACCCGCTGCGTCTGACCGAGGGCCGCATCCCGTACTTCCATCACGGCACGCTGCGCAACAACCCCTACCTGCGCGAGCTGTACCCGGCGCCCGAGCTGTGGATCTCGCCGGAGAACGCTAGCAAGTACGGCATCGTCGACGGCGACTGGGTGAACATCAAGAGCCCGCGTACCGACGGCAAGGACGTGTTCCGCGACATCACCACGGGCCTGTCCACCGACACGGTCATGGCCGGCGGCAAGGACGCGAAGTTCGGCCCCAGCGAGTTCGCCCCCGGCGAGGAGCTGACGGCTAACGGTCAGAGCGTCGTCAAGGACGGCATCTTCGCCGTGGCGCGCGTGACGAAGGGCATCGCGGAGGGCACCGTCTACATGGAGCGCTTCTGGAACCCCGAGTTCTTGGAAGAGGGCCAGGACCCGCGCAAGAGCTGGACGCTGTGCAACATGAACGTGCTCACCAAGAACACGGGCTATTTCAACCCCGAGTTCGGCACCTACACCCTGCGCGGCATCCACGTCAAGGTTGCCAAGGCGCAGCGCCCGGAGGGCATCTGGTACGAGCCGACCGACTTCGAACCCTGGATGCCTGAGCCCACGGAAAACACGGGAGGAGCGTTTTACACCAAATGAGCCGCAATTGCTTAGTTGTTGACCTGGATAAATGCATCGGCTGCCACGCGTGCGAGGTGGCCTGCAAGAACGAGAACGGCATCGCCTTGGGCGAGTACTGGAACCGCGTGCTGCAGATCGGCCCGCACGGGACCTTCCCCGACTTGGAGCAGTACTGGCTGCCCGTGCAGTGCCAGCAGTGCGAGGACGCACCCTGCGTGCACGTGTGCCCGACCGGCGCGAGCTATCGCGACGCCGACGGCAAGGTGCTGGTGGACAAGGAGAAGTGCATCGGCTGCAAGTACTGCATGATGGCCTGCCCTTATGGCGTTCGTTCGTGGAACGCCAAGGAGAAGGCGGTCGAGAAGTGCACGCTGTGCGGTCAGCTGACCAGCGCCGGCCAGGAGCCCGCGTGCGTGGCCGCCTGCTGCGCGAACGCCCGCTTCTATGGCGACCTGGACGACCCGAACTCCGACGTGTCCAAGGCCGTGGCGGCCGCCGACCCGGCAAGCCTGCACACCCTGCACGACGCCGGCAACAAGCCGCTGACGCGCTACATCCTGTCCGACAAGATCGCCACGTGGCATGACGTGGACGCCATCAAGCCGGCGTCCGACGCGCAGGACGCCGCGTGGTTCGCGAAGGAGGCGTAAGGCATGGAGATCCAATGGTCCCTGGTTTTGTTCACGGCTCTGACCGGCATGGGCGGCTGCATGTTCGCGTGCGTCGCCGTCGATGAGTTCCTCGGCCGTGCGAAGGCCGCGGCGTTTCCCGCGGCTGTGGCGGCGCTGGCGATCGCGATTGTGGGCGGTCTTGCTTCCGTGACGCACCTGTCGCACCCCGATCGCATCATGGGCGCGCTAAGCCACCCGACGTCGGGCATCTTCACCGAGGCGTTGCTGGTGGGCTGCCTGTGCGTGTGCGTGGTGGTGTACCTGGTGCTGTTCAAGCGCGAGGCCGGCGCTGGCGCCCGCAAGGCCGTCGCCGTCATCGGCGCGGTGTTCGGCGTGCTGCTGAGCTTCATGGCGGGCGAGTCGTACCTGATGGAGGCGCGTCCGAACTGGTGCAGCCAGCTGCTGCCGCTGGGCTACCTGCTGACCGCGGTGCCCGAGGGCATCGCCGCCTACCTGGTGGTTGTGGCGGCGAAGGCGAAGGGCGCCGACGTGGCGCCGTACGGTCGCGCGTTGCTGGTCGGCGGTGTGCTGGCCGCGGTGGGCGCTGCCGCCTACGTGCTGTGGGCGGGTCCCGCCGACGGCGTGCAGTGGGCGCTGCTGGTCGTGGCCGTGCTGGGCGCCGGCGTGGTGCCGGCCGCATGCGGCGCGCTGCTCGGCAAGAAGCCCGAGAGCCTGATGGCCATGGCCGGCGGCTCGCTGGCCTGCGCATTCGTAGGCGCGGTGTCCTACCGCTGCATCATGTGGCTGATCACGGTCCCGATCGCGAACCTGTTCCTGAACGTGCTGTAAGCGCAAGGCCGGGGGAGGGGGATGCCCTTCCCCGGCCGACTCGCGATGCATTCGCGGTTCGTATTCGCTTTTCCCACCTCCCTCCCTTCCCCCGGCGAATGCGAACCGCGAGCGCATCGAGCGCGGACATAGGTCGCGTCCGCGATGCAGCTAACGAAAATCGATACTCGGCCCCTGTGCCCGGCTTGTCCGGCCGCGCAGGGGAACAATGGAAGCGAGCGTCCGAAGACAAGCGGGCGCTTCGGCAGAAAGGGGCGATCATGACCGACGGAAACGCGGTGCAGACGCAGCAACAGGAAGAGCGCGATCAGCTGATTTCCCAGCTCATAGAGGTGAATGCCGGGCGTGCGGCGTACTATCGCATGTTGGGCGAGCTGTTCTTCCGCGAGTTGACGCAGGAGCAGGTCGAGCATCTGGCGGGTATGGATTTCGCCGGAATGGACGGCGATGACGATCTCATCGCCCAGGGCTATAACGACATGCGCCGCTATCTTCGCCATGTGAATTCCGGCACGCGTCAGGCGCTGGCCTGCGATTATGCGCACACGTTCTTGGCGGCGGGGAATTACGAGACGTTCGCCGCCACGCCGTTTGAAAGCGTGTTCACCAGCCAGCTTGGGCTCATGATGCAGGAGGCGCGCGACGAGGTCTACAAGATGTATTGCGAGCAGGGCATCCAGCCGCAGGCCGATTTGCATGTGCCCGAGGACCATGTGTCGTTCGAGTTCGAGTTCCTGGCGACGGTCATCGAGCGCACGAATGCTGCGCTCTTGTCGGGTGATTTTGCGCGCGCTCAGGCGCTTGCCGAAACGGTCTCCGATTTTCACCGGTTGCATCAGCTCAACTGGATCGACGATCTATGCGATGCCGTGCTCGATGTGGCCGAGACCCGTTTCTATCGAGGGGTTGCGAAGGTGACGCGCGGGTTCGTGCACATGGAGACCGAGGTGATCGCCGACGAGCTCGAGGCGCTGCAAGACCTGGCGGACAAGCAGGCTGCATAGCGCGTTTCGCCTGATGGTCGACGAAAAGTGGTCGAGGTGGATGCGCTTGCGCGGTCTGGCTGCGATCGCTTCGCCCTGTTCGCGTCAGGGCAAGCTGCGGAAAGAGGCCGAGGGGGTGCGGCTGTAAGACGAGAAAGGATAGGCTTATGGGCGATCAGCCGAGCATCACGCGTCGCGGGGTGCTGGTCGGCGCCGGGGCGGTGGCTAGCATGTTTGCGGTCGGCGGCGTGGCGTACGCGCTTGAAGGTGAGGGTCGAGGGCTTTTGCGCCCTCCCGGCGCACAGGACGAGGCGCATTTTCGCGCCACCTGCTTGAAGTGCAACCGCTGCGAAACGGCTTGCCCACAGCGTTGCCTGCGCACGGGCGTCCTGGAGGACGGCGTGCTCAACTGGCGGACGCCCATCATGGATTTTCATCGCGGCGTATGCGACTTTTGCGGGGTCTGCGAGGACGTGTGCCCGGCGGGTTCGATCGCGGGCGCGCACGATCCGGCGCAGGTCATCGGCATCGCGGTCGTGGACCGCGAACGCTGCATCGCGTGGTTGCAAGGCGGTTGTCAGGTGTGCGTCGACGCATGCCCGTATGGGGCCATCGCGCTTGACGACGCGAATCGACCCGTCGTCGACCAGGCGAAATGCAACGGATGCGGCGCATGCGAGAACGCATGCCCGTCGAACAGCTACCTCGCGTTCGCCGGCGGCACCGACCGCGGCATCAACGTGCGCGCAGCAGGGAAGGAGGCGTAGGCGATGAGCGACAAGAAGAACAGCGCGCCAAAAAAGTCCCGCTTCCGTACGGCGCGCGGTTGGGTTGCGTTCGCGTGCGTGGCGTTCGTCCTGGCGGGCATGGCTTTCCGCGTGGGAATCGGCACGCCCTCGGCGTTCGGCATCCAGCAGATCTCGGCCATTTGCCCGCTGGGCGCGCTTGAGACCATGGCAGGAGCGAAGGGCGTCATGCTGCATCCGCTGTTGTTGTTCGTGCTGGTTGTGGTGCTGATTGCCCTGGTAGGCAAAGCGTTTTGCGCATGGATGTGCCCCATCCCGTGGCTGCAGAAGTTCTTCCGCCCGAAAAAGCGCGGCGTTGCGGCGAAGGGCGAGGCCGGGCACGACGCCTCGGCTTCTCGCAACGACTCCGATGCGGATTCTGTTCAGGTGGAACCGTCGGCGGCCGGCGCGGCGCAAATTGCTGAATCCGGGGAAGAGCAGGTGGCTTGCGCGTCCTCCGCGTGTGCGGCCTGCCCGGGCGCATCGGCGTGCGTGAAGGCGCTGGCACCGGTTGGCGGCAAGCGCGATGGCGTGCAGCTGGATAGCCGTCATGCGGTGTTGGTGGGAACGCTGGCCTCCGCGGCGGTGTTCGGCTTCCCGGTGTTTTGTCTCATCTGCCCGGTCGGTTTGACGTTCGCGACTATCATTGGGCTGTGGAACCTGGTGCAGTTCAACGAGCCATCATGGGCGCTCGTCATCTTCCCAATCATCCTGATTGCGGAGGTCACGGTGCTGCGTAAGTGGTGCAGCAGGATCTGCCCCATATCCGCCCTGGTCAGCCTGCTGTCGAACCTCAACGTCACGCTGCGACCGCGCGTCAAGGCCGACGTGTGCCTGCGCAGCCGCGGCGTGGATTGCCACGCGTGCGTCGATGTCTGCCCCGAGCAGCTTGACCCGCACAGCAAGCGCATCCCCGAGTGCTCGAAATGCGGCAAGTGCGTGGATGCCTGCCCTGCCAAGGCCATCAGCATCAAGCTGCTGAAGTAGTCGGCGGCCAGCTCACCCTGCGAGTTCGCATTGTCCCGCGTGCGTCGTGGCGCATAGCTTGCGCTCAGCGGACGCGCCGGCGAACAGGCGGCGAATTCCAGTGCCCCTGCCGCCCCATCTGCTTTCGTCGGTTCCGTGAAAACGCCGCCCGGCGCGGGCCTGCTCCGCGGGGCGGCTTATCATGGATGGCTGACGAGAGAAACATGCGCGGGCGCCAGATGGGAAACGCCGCGCTGATATGGGGGAATACATGCTGCTGAGCGAACTTGCGCGCGGACAGGCGGGCGTGGTCGAGGCTGTGCACGGCGAAGGGCCGGTTCGCCGTCATTTACTGGATATGGGGCTTACGCCCAATGCGGAGGTGACGCTGCAGAAAGCGGCCCCCATGGGCGACCCGATCCAGGTGACGGTGCGCGGCTACGAGCTGACGCTGCGCTTGAGCGAGGCCGACAACGTGCTCGTCCGGGCGCTCGACCCGCAGGATCGCCCCGACGCCCCGACCGGCGCCGATGCTGCGCGCTCGCAGGCCGCCGGTGCCGCCGCGGCTCCCGCAGCCCGTGCCGACCGCAGCCCGCTGCCGCACCCCGGCCTCGGCGAGTTCGGCCCGGCCGAGGAAGCCTATCGCGCTCATGCGCGC
>OLNK01002138.1_pt1 | contig 12221 bp, 10 predicted proteins | sample 1672791 | NCBI WGS metagenome assembly OLNK01 (sample SAMEA3136724, study PRJEB25190) | human gut metagenome | biome: human gut; feature: human-associated habitat; material: faeces | place: Austria | collected 2013 | reverse complement strand
CAGTATGGTTACCGGAAGGATTCGTCTCCGCTTTTTTCTCTTATCATGACTTCTATTATAATTTTTATACTGGTATCGATAAACATGCATAATTTACTTTATGCACCGGCAATTTCTTTTATGCCGTCCATCCGCCCTCTTTAAACTGTAGTATGCAGACACCCGCCGGCAAAGGCGAGATTGAGCCCTTCCGAGATGGTGTAGCAGAGTCTCTTGACCGACTCGTCAATATCCTTCGGCGTCACAAACATGGCATTTAAATTTGGCGACAGCAGTTCGCGGATGAGTTCATATTTTTCCGCATCGTTTAATTTTTCTAATGAATTTCCCATCGCTGCAAACGCCTGGCTCTGTGTGAGCGCGGTAACCAGATTGTACATCGTATCGTTCACGATTGTCGCGGCATCGACCACGGTCGGTACGCCAATGGAAATGACCGGAACGCCAAGACTTTTTTCATCCAGCGCATGTCTGTGATTTCCCACTCCGCTTCCCGGATTGATACCGGTATCCGTCACCTGGATCGTACGGTTCAGCCGTTTCGTGCTCCGCGCTGCCAGCGCATCCACCGCGACCACCAGATCCGGCTTTGTCTCCTTTACGACTCCCTGCACAATCTCTGCCGTCTCCATCCCTGTCTGTGCCATCACCCCTGGATGGATACCGCTGAGAACCGGATGCACCGTCCGCCCCGCTTTCTCAGCCGTATAGAGGTATGTGCCATTTCTTCTGCCTGGCTCCGTCCGCAGATGGCGGTTCATCGAAAGCCCATCCACCACGCGCGGTCCCAGCGAATCCGGCGTCACCTGCCGGTTTCCCAGTCCCGCTACCAGAATCGAAAGTCCGGCCATGGTTGAAGCACAGTTTTTCCGGATCAGGGACGCCAGCTGCCGTCCTAACTCCCCGGCAGCCGCCTCACAGTATGCGTCCTCTGTCTCCGACAGACCCGGATCTTCCATCGTCAGGTAGGTTCCCATCGGCTTTCCCATTGATTCCGCACCTTTTTCGTTCAAAATCGAGACTTCCGTCATCCGGATCGAACTGCCATGACAGCGCCATTCCCGCAGCGCCACACCGCCGATTTCGCCCCCATTCCCCTCAAAACTTTCTCTCTCCTCTAACGCCAGATCCGTCCGATTTTCAAACATGGCTGCTCCTTTCTATTTATTTTCCTCAATTCTTATGTTTTCCAGAAATATATGTTTTATTCTTTCAAAAAATCCTAACGTAAAAAACTGCGCCACCCAGCCCAGATATTTGACATCGCCCGCAAGGATAGACGCCGCCTGATATCCGGTTAGATACCGCAGTTTATACGTTTATTTTTCGATTTTTTCTAAAACTCTATTCTATTTCTCGCCGTCCGCACTCTCCACCGGCATCTCTTCCCCCGGATGTTCCACCTTCCAGATCTCCGTCTCCAGATAGTTCCAGATCTCTTCTCTGCCCTGTTTTGTCTCGGCGGAGAACGGAATCATCATCACTTCGGTGCCGACTCCCAGACCTGTTCTGAGAATCTTTAACTGTTTCTGGAGCTGGCTGCGCTTGATCTTGTCAGCCTTGGTCGCAATCAGGATCGGCTGGAAGCCCTGGGAAACGATCCAGTCGTACATGAGTTTGTCGTTTGAAGACGGCTCATGACGGATATCAATCAGTAGGAAGACGCAGCGAAGCATCTGCGATTTGTGCAGATAATTCTCAATCATCTTGCCCCACTTTGCCTTGACCTCGACGCTCGCGCGCGCGTAGCCGTACCCCGGCAGATCGACGTAGTAAAACGCGTCGTTGATATGGTAAAAATTGATCGTCTGGGTCTTGCCCGGCTGCGAGGATGTTCTCGCATAAGATCGGCGGTTCATCAGCGCATTGATCAGGGACGATTTGCCGACGTTTGATTTGCCTGCAAACGCGAATTCCGGCTGTGTATTTGCCGGCAGCTTACTGGTGATACCGCAGACGGTTTCCAGATTTACATCTTTTATAATCATATTTTTTCTCCTACTAAACCGCTATTTCTCCGGTACAAATGCCTCTCGGATGACTTCGTTCATCTCCTTGATGTATACGATCTCCATTCCTTTCGTGATTTCCTTCGAAAGCTCCTCGACATCCGGCTGATTTTTCGCCGGTACCAGTACCTTTTCCACCTGCGCCATGCGGGCTGCGAGCAGTTTTTCTTTCAGACCGCCGATCATCAGCACATGACCGCGCAGCGTTACTTCGCCGGTCATCGCCACACGCGGCAGTACCTTCCGTCCTGTCACCGCCGACAGCATCGCCGTTGCCATCGTGATTCCGGCCGACGGACCATCCTTCGGCACCGCTCCCTCCGGGATATGCAGGTGAATATCGTGTTTCTCGAAATAGTTCTCCTTCACGCCGTAATCAGATGCAACCGAACGCACATAGGTCAGTGCAATCTGCGCCGACTCCTTCATGACATCGCCCATCTGACCCGTCATCTGCAGCACGCCTTTGCCCGGCATGACATTGACCTCGATTTGCAGTGTATCGCCGCCGACGCTCGTCCACGCCAGACCGCGCACGATACCGACCTGTGCCTCATTTCCGGCTGCATCGAAGAAGACTTTCTCGCGTCCCAGATAATGATCCAGATTCCGCTCTGTCACGCGGATCGACGGTTTCTTCTTCTCCAGCACCTCTCTGGCTGCCTTGCGGCAGATATCGCCAACCCGGCGCTCCAGATTCCTGACTCCAGCTTCCCTGGTGTAGCTGTGAATCATTTTCTCCAGCGCCGGACCCGTGATATTTAACTGTTCCTTCGAAAGGCCATTCTTCTCCAGCTGTTTCGGAATCAGATAGTCTTTTGCAATGTGATATTTTTCATTTTCCGTGTAACTATTGACTTCAATCAGCTCCATACGGTCCAGCAACGGTCCAGGGATCGTCTGCGTTGTATTCGCCGTCGCGATAAATAATACCTCCGACAGGTCAATCGGGATCTCCACATAATGGTCGCGAAATTTCACATTCTGCTCGCTGTCCAGCACCTCTAAGAGCGCCGAGGATGTATCTCCCTTATAATCACTGCTGACTTTGTCGATCTCATCCAGCAGCATCAGCGGATTGGCAACTCCTGCCTGCTTGAGCCCTTCCACGATGCGTCCCGGCATCGCGCCGACGTAGGTCTTTCTGTGACCGCGGATCTCCGCCTCGTCGCGCACGCCGCCCAGGCTGATGCGGACATATTTGCGTCCCATCGCCTTCGCAATCGAGCGGGCGATCGAAGTTTTACCGGTTCCAGGCGGTCCCACCAGGCAAAGGATCGGGCTGGTGCCCTTCTTCGTCAGGATGCGGACTGCCAGGTATTCCAGCACGCGCTCTTTGACCTTTTCCAGACCATAATGGTCGGCTTCCAGAATCTCTTCCGCATGCTTCAGGCTCGCGTTATCCTTCGTCATTTTGTTCCACGGCAGTTCCAGCACCGTTTCCAGATATGTCCGGATCACATTCGCATCCTGGCTGCCAGCCGGCATATTCTGGAAACGGTTGATCTCCTTGCGGATCCGCTCCTTTACTTCCACGCTGGCTTTGATCTTCTTCAACTGTTCCTTCATCTCATCCGCATCAGAAACCGGATTTTCCTCTCCCAGCTCCTCCCGGATCACACGCAGCTGCTCCCGCAGAATATAATCACGCTGATTTTTATCCAGCGCCGCCTTTACCTTCGTCTGAAACTCGCGTTTCACGCGGTAAACCTCTAATTCCGTCAGCAGAAGCTGCAGCTCTGTCTCATACATCTCCGTCAGCGTCCGGCATTCCAGTACCGACTGGCGCGCTTCATAGTTCCACGGGAACTGGGCTGATATCTGGTTCATTAATTCGGTCAGATCTGGCTGTGCGATCAACGGACTTAATACTTCACGTCCCGCTGCCACATTTAATTTTCCGTATTCTTCCAGCTTTTCTTTCAGAATCCGGAGCATCGCCTCTTTCTGAATCGTGTCCAGATCGTCCTCGACCGGATCCAGAATCTCCACGATCGCAGTGCAGCATGCCTCGCCCTTCTCCATCTCCAGAAGCTCGGCTCTCTCCTGCCCTTCCACCGTGACGCGCACCATGCCGCCCGGCATCTTGACAAGCTGTTTCACGTAGCCAATCGTTCCTACCTGAAAAATCCCATCAATATCCGGGATCACCTCATCCGGCTGCTTCTGCGTCGCCAGAAATACTCGCTGATCGCCCACCATCGCCTGCTCCACCGCCGCGATGGATTTATCCCGGATGATATCGAAATTTACCGTCATCTGCGGCAGCACGGTCAGTCCGCGCAGCGCGATCATCGGCATTGTCAGTTTCTTATCTTCCATAACACCTTTATCTTTCTTAATCAAATGTATCGTTATTTCCTGTGAAAAGAAAAACAGGGGTCTGCCTATGGCAGTTCGCCATCTCACAGACCCCATTAACAGCCGCCATTCTCAAGCTGCTGCATTTATTTTCCTTTACATTTACGCAATCTCGCCGGTTCTGTCTTTCTTAGAACGTCCTGTAAAAGACTTGCGGGGCACCGTATTGTCGCGATATACCAGCTCCGGCGCACTCTTTCCCTCGACTACGTCTTTGGTAATCGTGCAGATGCCGATCGTGGAATCGGACGGAATCTCATACATGGTATCCATCATCAGGGACTCCATGATAGAACGAAGTCCTCTGGCTCCCGTCTTTCTCTCGACTGCCATGTGGGCGATCGCCATCAGCGCATCATCCGTGAACTCCAGTTTCACGCCGTCCAGATCGAGAAGCGCCTGATACTGCTTGATCAGTGCATTCTTCGGCTCTCTTAAAATGCGGACCAGCGCCTCCTCATTGAGCGTCTGGAGCGATACCGTGATTGGCACACGACCGATAAACTCCGGAATCAGACCAAACTTCGTCAGATCCTGCGGCATTACCTGTTTCAGAAGCTCATCGATATCCTGATGCTTGCGATCCACAATATCGGAGTTAAATCCGATGGAACCGGCACCTAAACGGCTGTCGATGATCTTCTCCAGACCGTCAAATGCACCGCCGCAGATGAACAGGATGTTGGTCGTATCGATTTGAATCAGTTCCTGCTGCGGATGCTTTCTGCCGCCCTGCGGCGGAACACTGGCAATGGTTCCTTCCAGAATCTTTAAAAGCGCCTGCTGTACACCCTCGCCCGATACATCGCGGGTGATAGATACATTTTCAGACTTCTTCGTAATTTTATCAATCTCATCAATATAAATGATGCCGTACTCTGCCTTGCTGACGTCGTAATCAGCCGCCTGGATGATCTTCAAGAGAATGTTCTCTACATCCTCGCCGACATATCCAGCCTCGGTCAGAGTGGTCGCATCCGCGATGGCAAACGGTACATTTAAGATCTTCGCCAGCGTCTGCGCCAGGTATGTCTTACCGGAACCGGTCGGTCCGAGCATCAGGATGTTGCTCTTCTGAAGCTCTACATCCTGCGTGGACTTGGACATAACTCTCTTGTAATGGTTATAAACCGCTACGGAGAGCACCTTCTTGGCGTCGTCCTGTCCGATGACATACTCATCGAGAAATTCTTTGATTTCCTTCGGCTTCAGCAGGTTGATTCCGCTGAAATCCGGTCCTTTTTCCTGATCGGCAAATTCCTCTTCCAGAATCTCCGAGCAGAGTTCGATACAGTCATCGCAGATATATACATTATCTGTGCCAGCGATCAGTTTTCTAACCTGATCCTGTGTCTTGCCGCAAAATGAGCAGCGTATTTTGTCGTCTGTTCTGCCTGGCATACTTCCACCTTGTTCCTTTCTATTATTCCATCCAGAAATCTAATTAGTGGTTGGTAATGACACAATCAATCAGACCATACTCTTTCGCCTGCTCTGCTGTCATGTAATTATCACGCTCTGTATCACGCACGATCACGTCATACGGCTGGCCTGTATTGGCTGCCAGAATCTCGTTTAATTTCTTCTTGGTACGAAGAATATTCTCCGCTACGATCTGGATCTCGGTTGCCTGTCCTCTCGCGCCGCCGGATGGCTGGTGAATCATCACTTCTGCGTTCGGAAGTGCATATCTCTTTCCTTTGGTACCGCCGGAAAGCAGGAATGCGCCCATGCTGGCTGCCATACCCAGACAGATGGTAGATACATCACATTTGATATAATTCATCGTGTCATAGATCGCCATACCTGCGGTAACAGAACCGCCCGGGCTGTTGATATATAAGCTGATATCCTTATTCGGATCCTCTGCCTCCAGGAACAGAAGCTGTGCTACAACCAGGCTGGCTGTCACATCATTTACTTCCTCTCCCAGGAAAATGATACGATCTTTAAGCAGACGGGAGTAGATGTCATACGTCCGCTCGCCGCGGCTGGTGGATTCAAGGACATAAGGTACTAAACTCATGATTCTTCCTCCTATAATTGAGAATGAATGTTTATGGCAAAAATTCTATGATGCCTTAGGACACCATAGAATTCTGCCGTATTTCAGTATTCGCTTTTATCGGTTTGATTAAGCAAGCTTTGCCTGCTCTACCAGTAAATCGATCGCTGCCTGAACTTTCAGGTCCTCACGGATCTGCTCTTTCTCGCGCTCACCCATCATTTCTTTCAGCTTAGCGCCTTCCAGTTTGTAGGATGCTGCGATCTCGTTGATCTGCTCGTCAAGCTTCTCATCGGAAACTTCTACGTTCTCAACTTCAACTACTTTCTCAAGAACCAGTCTGGTCTTGATTCTCTTCTCTGCTTCCGGACGCATCTGCTCCATCAGCTTCTCCGGTGTCATGCCGGTATATTTCATGTAATCGTTGATGTTTAAGCCCTGGCTCTGCAGACGGCGAGCGTAGTTCTCTACCATCTCTCTTGCCTGAGTGTCAACCATCGGCTGCGGCAGTTCCATCTGAGCGTTCTCAACTACTTTTTCGATTACGTTGTTCTCGTTCTCTACTTTAGCATCCTGCTCTTTCTTCTCCTGCAGTTTCTTGCGGATGTCTGCTTTGTACTCATCCAGAGTATCGAAATCAGATACTTCGCTTGCGAACTCATCGTTCAGCTCCGGAAGCTCGTTTCTCTTAACTTCTTTGATGGTTACAACGAACTTAGCCGGTTTGCCAGCCAGCTCATCTGCATGGTACTCAGCCGGGAAAGTAACGTTTACGTCACAGGTCTCGCCTTTTTTCTTGCCGATTAACTGATCCTCAAAGCCCTCGATGAAGGAATGGGAACCGATTACCAGCGGATAATCTGTACCAGCGCCGCCGTCAAATGTCTTGTCATCAATGTAGCCGGTGAAGTCGATGATCGTGTTGTCGCCGTCCTCGATTGCGCCGTCTTCTACGTCGATCAGTCTGCCGTTTTTCTTACGTGCTGCAGTCAGCTCGTTCTCTACATCCTCATCTGTCACAACAGCTTCTGCCTTCTTAACTTCTACGCCTTTGTACTCGCCCAGAGTTACTTCCGGTTTCAGAGCTACGGTTGCCTCGTAGATGAATGCCTTACCTTTTTCGATCTGAGTCACTTTGATCTCCGGAGTGGAAACGATCTCTTCCTTGCTCTCCTCTGCTGCCTTCGGATAAGATGCGTCGATCACTTCGTTTGCTGCATCCTCATAGAAAATGCCAGCGCCATACATCTTCTCCAGCATAGCTAACGGTGCTTTACCTTTACGGAATCCCGGGATGCTGAATTTGTTTTTGTTCTTGTTGTACGCATTTTTGATTGCTGCATCAAACTCTTCAGCCGGAACTTCGATGGTCAGCTTTGCCATGTTCTTCTCTAATTTTTCTACCTGTAAACTCATTTTAAGGGGTCCTCCTTGCTTCTATATGTGAACCGCCATTCTACCGGGCGTTACACTTCAAGATAGCATTATAGCATATTTGCGTGCTAAATACTAGCGGAAAATATAATTTTGCGTTCACTTTTTGCGGGTTTATGAGTGGTTTTAGGTGGGTTTTATGCCATTTTTGATGTATTTTCTGTGTGTTTTTTAGTTGAAACTACACCTGGTCATACTGAATTGAATCTTTGACCTGTAATGCTACCGGGCGATCGACTAAGAGCGATGCCAGCTCAATTCCCAGATCCAGCGCATATCCAAGTCCACGCGCCGTTGTGATATTGCCGTCCGTCACAACGCCCGCACCCGTCAGCTTCGCACCGGTCAGGGCATCCTCAAAGCCCGGATAGCAGGTTGCCTTCTTGTCCTTCAAAAGCCCCAGCTGCCCCAGAATGCTCGGAGCCGCACAGATCGCTGCCAGGCGCTTTCCAGCAGCATCTGCCTGCACCAGTGCATCGCAGAGCGGTTTGCACGCCATCAGATTTTTCGTTCCCGGCATACCGCCCGGAAGGAACAGAAGATCCGCTTTCATCGGATCAATCTCATGCAGCAGGGTGTCTGCATGAATGCCAAATCCATGTGCGCCCTTCACCTCTTTTTTACCCGTAATCGAAACCAATTTTACCTTCACACCCGCACGGATCAGCACGTCCGCCGTTGCCAGACATTCCACTTCTTCCAGTCCATCTGCTAAAAATGCGTATACTACAGCCATGATTATTTCCTCCTGTTCTTTGTTTTTATAACACTTTTTATATTAAATTACTTATTTGTTTTCCACAAAGCAATCATTTTTTCCTTTTGAAAATGCCTTTACTAGCACCCACACATTCACCGCCTCGTCAAGAATCAGGCTCAAAATCCAGCCACAGAGCACATCGACCAGCGAATGCTGTTTGATGAACATGGTTGAAAGACAAATCAGAATCGTGACAATCCACGAAAGTGTACGGATCGGTTTCTTGTTCCACACACTTGCCGCGTGGCAGATCGTCAGATGCACCGCCACCGTGCTCGATACATGGATCGACGGGCAGACATTGTTCGGCGGATCCACACTCCGCAGAAACCGCACAATCTGCGCGCAGAAATTCTGTGATGTGATCTCCTGCCGCAGATTTAAACCGTTTGGTGCCAGCAGATAGACAAATAAGCAAAAGGTTGCTCCTGCAAACATCACAAAACAAAGTCTCAGATATGCCTCCCGATCCTTGATCATAAAATAAAGCATAAACACCGGCACCCACGCGTACCACAGAAAATACGGCAGTACAAACCATTCATTAAACGGTATCAGGTCATCGACCGCACAGTGTATAATATGAACATCCGATGGTTCATGCAGCTCCAGCAGAAAAAATCCTGACAGAAACACCAGCATATAGAGTCCTGCCAGACAGTAGCGGTGCGTTTTGATCCAATTCATTACTTGTTTTATCATTAATAATATACCTTTGTATTGTTCTTTCGTTTTTATTCTTTCGTTTTTAATACCAGTTTTTCCGCCAGCGCCAGACGGCTGTTCTGGTACTCGCCCGTAAACGTCACCTCGCGCCCGAACCATTCCGGCGGCACAAAGGCATGTGCGGCTTCCTCACTTGGAAATTCAACCTCCGCCAGCTTCAATCCCTCATATTCACCTAAAAAAATGTCCAGCTCAATCGTGTACTCCGTTCCTTCCATCGGAATCAGATAACGCTTTTTCGTCAGAATCCTGCCGTCAGCCTTCGAGCGGAGATGCTCATAGGATTCCTTCGTCAGCGGCAGATTGTATTCCTCCCGCGCCATCAGTCCTTTGGATTTGTAGGTCAGATAATAGGTGTCATCCTCCTGACGGACACGCACGACCGGAGCAGTGCTTAGATATGCCTGCTCGATCTGGTGGAAGGGGTATCCGGCTATATCAAATGGAATGTGAATAATTAAATATTTGCGTTCAATTTCCATGGTACATGATTCCCCCTCACTATTTATTCAAAATTCCCAGCACCACAACCACCACAAACAGCACCACCATCACGCCAATAAAAATATCCATCGTCCGCACGGACACATGCACATGATCGTAGATGCGTTCTTTGACAGTCTTTTCCTTCATAAGTTCCAATTCCTGGCGGAGTTTTTCGTTTTCAGCTTCGAGATCCTCAAGGGTTTTATCGGCAGCATTTTCTGCGGCTTCTTCCACCGTTCCCTTCACCGCCTCAATCTCTTCGCCCAATGCCTCTTCCAGCGTTTCTTTCTTGTTCAGCATTTCGTTTTCGCTCATTCTTTTTCCTTTCAGAATATGGCTTGTTTTCTCCGCTGTTCATCCCGAACAGCCTCTTCTCCTATTATATCCATAAAAATAGGTTCAAGCAATCCAAAAATCGTTTTCCTGTCCAAAGAAAACGCTGATCGTTTATCTCTACAAGCCCCGTAAAAGTGAACATCAAAAAAAATCCCCCGCCACACATCCATGGCAGGGGATTTTCAAATCCATTTTAAAATCTTTACCTATGCACCTTCCAGACACATTCCCGCGCTGCAATTCACACAGCCAGATTACTTCTTCGCAATGTACTTACGGATATCCAGTGCAATCGCAACAACGATAACGATACCCTGTGCGATATACTGGTAGTTCGGGTCGATGCCAAGGAACTGCAGACAGGTCTTTAAGAACTCGAATACGAGTACACCGATGATAACACCGGAGATACGTCCGATACCACCGTTTACAGATACACCACCGATGGTACAAGCTGCAATAGCCTCCAGCTCGTAACCGTTACCGGTATTTACACCGGCACCACCGGACTTAGCTCCCAGAAGGAAACCAGCGATGGCATACAGTGCAGTAGCTGTTACATAGATGATGATCTTGGTTTTCTTAACATTTACACCAGCAACCTCTGCTGCTGCCTCGTTGCCGCCGATTGCATACATATATTTACCATGGCGGGTGTAGTTAAATACGAACCACATGATCGCGCCGATGACAAATGCAATGATGAACAGGTACGGAATACCAAAGAAGTTACCATTTGCGATAATGGTGTAATCCTGACGATAACCGCCTAACGGTACAGATTTGGTATAAACCAGGTTGATACCGTAAACGATCATCTGCATACCCAGGGTGCCGATGAAGGCCGGTACGTTCAGGTAAGCAACTACGATACCATTAATAAGACCAAATACACAGCTGATAGCGACACAGATAAGGAGAATCAGCCATACGTTCTGCTCACCAAATCCCTTGGTCAGCTCAAAATGTCCGCTGTAATCACTCTTCTGGAGCAGAGTACCTGCCAGGCAGGCAGAAAGTCCAACCAGACGGCCTGCAGAAAGGTCGGTACCTTTCGTAATCAGACAGCCGGATACGCCGACTGCGATGATGAAACGGCATGCTACGTTGATGGAAATGTTGCTAAAGTTGCTACGGCTGAAGAAGTTCTGTTTTGTTACACCAACAAAGAGAACCATCAACAGGATCAGAATAACGATACCGTTATTGATCAATATATCTTTTACATTCAGTTGTTTCTTATCCATTCTCTCTTCCTCCTTTAGAACTTAGTCGCGTAGCTCATGATACGCTCCTGAGTTGCTTCCTCACCCTGTACCTCGCCGGTAATGTGACCATTACACATAACAAGGATACGGTTCGACATACCAATCAGCTCCGGCATCTCAGATGAAATCATGATGATACCTTTGCCCTGTTTTGCCAGGTCAATCATGATCTGGTAGATCTCGTACTTGGCACCAACGTCGATACCACGGGTCGGCTCATCCATGATGAGGATATCCGGGTTGTTGGCCAGCCAGCGGGAAATCAGGACCTTCTGCTGGTTACCGCCTGAAAGTGACTGAATCAGTGTCTTACTGCTCGGTGTCTTGATTGAAAGCTTCGCCACATTATCCTTGACAAGCTGCTCAATCTTCTTCTTATTCAGTTTGATACCATAATGTAAATACTGATCCAGGGAGGAAATTGATACATTATCTGCAATGGACAGACATCCCAAGATACCCGTACCACGCCGGTCCTCGGTAATCATGCCGATACCGCCGCGGATCGCATCCTGCGGACGCTTAATGTTCATTTTCTTTCCTTTGATGTAAACTTCTCCGGATTTGATATGGCGCATACCGAAGATACCTTCCATCAGCTCCGTTCTCTGTGCGCCTACCAGACCGCCGAAACCGAGGATCTCGCCTCGTCTCAGGGTAAAGGAGCAATCTTGGAACGAACGGTCATGGATACTGGAATATCCTCTGACATCCAAAAGCACCTCTCCTGCCTTCGTATCATTCTTTGGAGGATAAATGTTGGTCAGCTCACGGCCAACCATCTGTTTGACGATCTCATCATCCGAAATCTCGTCCATATGCCAGGAACCGACATA
>OLNK01002136.1_pt1 | contig 12258 bp, 11 predicted proteins | sample 1672791 | NCBI WGS metagenome assembly OLNK01 (sample SAMEA3136724, study PRJEB25190) | human gut metagenome | biome: human gut; feature: human-associated habitat; material: faeces | place: Austria | collected 2013 | reverse complement strand
CTAAGACAAAAGCTACGCTGTAATAACAAGAGGTGAGTGCTAATTATTTTGTGAAAAATCTGTGAACTGTTTTTTGTATAAAAATAAGAGGTTGTGGCACTGAATTTTCAATGCTGTAACCTCTTATTTTCAATGTTAATATTTTTTGCTGCTTTTCCAACATATTCTTTTGTGTCCATGTTTTCAAATCCCTTTCGTTTTCAGATGAATTTCATTATACAGTATTTTATTCAACAGAACAATATGATTATACTGAATACATCGCAGAAATACACTGCTTTCTACACTAGATAAAAGGTGTGATTTATGATAAAATGAATCAATACGGCAAAAGATAAATCAAGAATAGCCGGGATTAATTTAAAGCCAGGGCATAGAGGCTTTGGGCGTGAGAAAGGGAAGGCCTGATCTGCAATAAGAGCAGATCAGAGGTAAAAGAGAGATGGAAACACAAAAGAACAAAAGAAGCACCTTTTCGGGGAAGATAGGTTTCGTACTGTCTGCGGCGGGTGCATCAGTAGGATTGGGAAATATTTGGAGATTCCCGTATCTTGCAGCAAAGTATGGTGGAGGAATTTTTCTTCTTATTTATATTTTGCTCGCATTGACATTCGGTTACACAATGATTGTTGCCGAATCAGCTTTGGGACGTATGACAAGAAAAAGTCCTGTAGGAGCATTTAAAGCATTTGGAAAGAAAGCGGGGTGGCTCTCCTTTGGAGGCTGGATCAATGCAATCATTCCAGTGCTGATCGTACCATATTATTCCGTGATCGGAGGCTGGGTCATTAAGTATCTGATTGAGTATGTGAAGGGAAATGGTACAAAACTGGCGGCAGATGGATATTTTTCTGAATTCATTTCAAATGGAGCATCGACAGAAATCTGTTTTGTAATTTTCTGTATGTTCACATTGTCGATCATCTATGCAGGTGTGAGAAATGGAATCGAAAGAGTTTCAAAGTTCATGATGCCGATTTTGGTCGTTCTGTCTGTCATTATTGCGATTTATTCGGTGACAAGACCAGGAGCTATGGCAGGAGTGAAATATTTTCTCGTGCCGAATCTGAAGAACTTTTCATGGATGACGGTTGTGACAGCTATGGGACAGATGTTCTATTCCCTGTCTATTGCTATGGGTATTCTGATTACATTTGGCTCTTATATGAAAAAAGACAGTTCCATTGAAGATTCTACAAGAAATGTAGAAGTATTCGATACAGCAATTGCAATTATGGCAGGACTTATGATTATTCCGGCAGTTTTTGCATTTTCCGGAGGAGATCCGGATACACTGCAGGCAGGTCCGGCATTGATGTTCATTACAATCCCGAAAGTATTTGCAAATATGGGATTTGGAACAGTTGTAGGAATTTTATTCTTCCTGTTGGTATTATTTGCAGCAGTGACAAGTTCTATTGCACTGACAGAAAGTGCAGTTTCAACCTTTGAAGATGAGATTGGCTGGAGCCGAAGAAAATCTACAGCCGTAATCGGAATTATAATGATTGCCCTTGGAACATTATCCTGTCTTGGATATGGACCGCTGGCATTTGTAGAAATCATTGGAATGCAGTTCCTGGATTTCTTTGATTTCCTGACAAATTCAGTGATGATGCCAATCGCAGCTATGATGACAAGTATATTTGTATCAAAAGTAGTTGGCATAGACCGCATAGAAGAGGAAATCAGACATGGGGAAGCTGCGTTCCGCAGAAAGAAGATATTTGTAGTCATGATTAAATATCTCTGCCCGATTTTTGCTATGATTATTCTGGCAAGTTCCGTGGCAAACGCATTTGGCTGGATTTCCATGTAAATATGTAATTTATATACCATAAAATAATCCCTGGCAGGTACACGCGTGATAGTACCTGCTATGGGATTATTTTATTTTGAGGAGAATTCTATTTTCACATAAAAGAAATGCTTGGCAGGTTAAATCCACATAGATTACAGACCAGTATTATGGTATGATAAAATAAGCTTAACAAATCAAGAAAGTACGTAAGAAAAGGAGAACTTTACTATGGGAATTGACTGGGAAGAAATATTAGATGTAGAAGGCGCAGATATGGTAGAGGTTTACAATGAGAATATACCGGAAGAGGATTCTAAGTATTATGGACTAGTAGTAGAAAATCATTATTCAGGATCAGGGGATACTGTTGGGGCATATATTTATAGCATAATGTGGCACTTTAACCAAGCTGTAGCTTCCTGGTGTTATCGCGGTCTAACACATGTGTTAGAGAGAGATACCGAGGGCCAGTACCAGTAATCCTACTAAGTAAAAGCCCCCACGGTAAATGTAATTCTTTTGCATTAAGCTAATTTTTCTCCAGTTAACATCTCATAGCTCTGTAAGTATTTGTCGATTGTTTTCCCGACGATTTCATCCGGAAGGGTCCAGTCATTATCCGGATTTGCTTTCAGCCAGTCACGGGCGAACTGCTTGTCGAAGGACGGCTGTCCATGACCCGGCTCATAACTATCTGCTGGCCAGAAACGGGAGCTGTCTGGTGTGAGCATCTCGTCACCAAGTACCATGTTACCGTTTTCATCAAGACCGAATTCAAATTTTGTATCAGCAATGATGATACCGCGTGTCAGTGCGTAGTCCGCACATTTCTTATAAAGAGCGATGGTGTAATCGCGAAGCTTCTTGGCATACTCTTCGCCTTTTCCAGGGAAGTATTTTTCAAGATGAGCAATGCTCTGCTCATAGGAAATATTCTCGTCGTGGTCACCAATCTCAGCTTTTGTAGATGGTGTGTAGATTGGTTCTGGAAGTTTGTCGGACTCTTTTAATCCTTCCGGAAGAGTGATTCCGCAGACTGTTCCATTTTCTTTATAGCTTGCCCAGCCGCTTCCTGTAATGTATCCGCGGACAATGCACTCGATTGGAAGCATTTCAAGTTTGCGGCACATCATACTGTTGCCGTCGAACTCTGGTTTCTGGAAGAACTCAGGCATATCTTTTACATCAGTAGAGATCATATGGTTCGGAATAATGTCTTTTGTCAGATTGAACCAGAACTTGGACATCTGAGTCAGAACAGTTCCTTTTTTTGTAACGACGTTATTAAGAATCACATCAAAACAGCTGATGCGGTCCGTAGCAACCATAATCAGGCTGTCACCGTTATCATAGATTTCACGTACTTTTCCTTCTTTGATTGGTTTCATCTTAATACCTCACTATTATCAATAATTTTATTCGGGTTATCCTGGCGTGGTTTATATCGCCTACTTATAAGTTAAGCAGATTTTATTACAAAAAACAATAGCTAATTGCTTCAAAACATGAAAATTCATGCTGTTTTATAAGGATTATAAAACAATATTGTAAGCATTTATAAACGCAGCTTATCTAATGAGACATATTTCTCAACAATCGATAGTTGATATTCCGCTTGTTAGAAAAACAGCAGGTCAGAGCATGTCATCGGAGTGGGAACCAAAGTGTAACTTCAAAGACTCCGGATACATTTTCAGAGGCGAAGGCTGAACTTGTATTCTGAGAAATGTTATGGTTTCCCGGACTGTCTGATGATGGTTTCTTTGTCAGAAGCATTTCGCCGTCCATCATCTGCATCATCCGCTGGACATTACGAAGTCCGATATTGCTGCTTCCGACATCAGAATGTTCTTGCTTGATTGCATTGGAAACAGTCACAGTAAAGCGCTGTTTACGGACGGAACTGCGGACGATGACCGGAGTTCCTTTGTCTCCATATTTTAAAATATTAGAGAACAGATTGGTAAAAATGCGATTGATCATTGTTTTGTCGCTGAGCAGAATACCAGTCACTTCTGGAATTTTAACATTTGTGGTAAATCCGGCCAGACTAATGAAATCGCAATTTTCCTGAATACATTGAAAAATGTAATCGGTAGACAGCCAGGACATGTCAGGAGTTTCCTGCTCTTCGGAAACAAGGGCGTAACTGAACATTTGATCCGTCAGTTCTTTAATATCGGAAGCTTTTTTCAGACACCGGTCCAGATAATCTGCCTGCTTTTCAGGAGTTCTTCCAAGCTTTAATACTTCCAGATATCCGGTCAGAATTGTAAGTGGCGTCCGTAAATCATGGGAGAGTGCTGTGATCAGATCCTGATTTGCTTTTCGGCTTTCTTGCTCACGGACAATATTTTCATTTAAAGAGATACGAAGATGATTCAACTCATTTGCCAAAATGCCAATTTCATCTTTACTATATTGCGGAACCGGGTGGGTCAGATCCCCTGTGGACATCAGCAAAATTTCCTGCTCCAGAGCCAGTACTTCGCGCATCTTCCGGTTCATGAAGAACAGGACGATTCCAAGAAAGACCAGGACACTTAAAAGTAGCGAAAGAAACATATAAGGGTAAATGAAAAGGGCACGCTGGTAATTGACAACAACGACTTGAGCTTTTCCGTTTTGAAATTGGAGATACCCTTGACGAAAATCTTCCCCTTCCCCATCAGTTAATCTGTATCCAAGATCGAAAAAAGTTCGGAAACCGGAATGCTTTTCGTCCATAATTTTTGCATATTGTCCTGTAATATAAAGGCCATCCTCCTGTTCGTAAAGATAAATGCTTGTGTATTTATCTGCCAGATCTAGAAGGGGTTTTATTGCTTTTGTGGCAGCTTCATCGTCTGAGGATTCTGGAAGTGATAAATTTTGTGCAGTTTCGTCCAATTTCGTCCAGAAATCTTCGTCATCAATCTGGGACTGTAAAATTTCAAAATTGCCTGTCCAGTTTACCAGAGTCCATTTATTTAGCCAAAGCAGTTCGAATAATGTTGCAGAAATCGTCAGAGCCAGAAGCAAGATCAAAAGAAAACGGTTCTGTAATTTCATGGTACTGAATTTTTTTTTCATGCTGTTACCTCATTGTTACTTAATGAAAATTATTAATCGCAACGATACCCTTTGCCCCAGACTGTTTTAATTAGTTCAGGATTACCGGGATTATCTTCCACTTTGGAGCGTAAGTTTCGAATGTGTACGGTGACAGTATTATTTGCACCGTAGTAATAAGGCTCCTGCCAGACAGACTCAAAAAGACGCTGGGCAGAAAATGTCTGGTGGCGGTTCGCGACCAGCAGTTCCAACATGGAGTATTCCGTTTCTGTAAGGTCTAAAAGCTGTCCATTTTTATGAACTTCTCGGACAGTCTGGTTTATTTCCAGATCGTGAAAGAGCAGGATACGATGCCTGGAGTCAGAAGCATTCGATGTACTAGCTATTGGCTCAGCAGTCGGATTAACAGAAGCACTATTGATACTTTGATTGCCGCTTTCATTTTTCCCTTTGTATACCTGGTAACGCCGAATCAATGCTTTGCTCCGGCTGATCAGTTCGTTGTAGGAAAATGGTTTTGCCAGATAATCATCACCACCGCTGGAAAAGCCAAGTGTCTTATCGCTTTCCTTTGTGCGGGCACTTAAAAACAGAATTGGCGCATTACTCAGTTCCCGGATTTTCCGGCATGTCTGATAGCCATTTGGTCCCGGCATCATAATATCCAGAATAATCAGGTCGAAATCCTGCTGCTCAATGAGTGTAAGTGCCTGCGCCCCATTTTCTGCTTCAGATACTTCGAAACCTTCCCCACCAAGCAGCACATTTATAATTTCCCGGATTTCCGGGTTGTCATCTACGATTAAAATACAAGTCTTATCCATAGAAATAACTCCTTTCGATAGATCTATTATACAGGAGTTTAGAAAAAATAAAAAATCTTCTTAAGAAACTTTAAGATTTAATTAGGCATTTTCTTAAGGGATGAGTGTTAAACTTTGGGCATACTGAATGATAAAGCAGAGATGACGAGTAGTGTCTTCTGCAGGGACTGAATTTATGGAGGGATGCAAAATGGACAGAATCAGTATTGTGGTTCCGTGTTTTAACGAAGAGGAAGCGTTGCCGGTGTATTATCGGGAGATGAAGCGCGTCATGGGCGAGCTGTCAGAGGTTTCCTTTGAGATCCTTTTCGTGGACGATGGTTCCAGCGACAAGACTTTAGAAATATTGAAACAATTAAATGCAAAAGATGGACGATGTGAATATTTATCTTTCTCCAGAAACTTTGGAAAAGAAGCAGCTATATACGCGGGGCTTAAACATGCAAGTGGAGACTATGTGGCAACGATGGACGTAGATCTCCAGGATCCACCTGGACTTCTTCCGGAAATGTATCGTATTTTGAAGGAAGAACCTTATGACAGTGTTGCGACAAGACGTGCCACCAGAACCGGAGAGCCAAAAATCCGCTCCTTCTTATCTGAGACATTTTATAAGTTTATTAACAGCATTTCCAAGACAGAAATTGTTAATGGTGCAAGAGATTATCGGCTGATGAAACGGATTATGGTGGACGCCGTATTGGAAATGAGTGAATATAATCGTTTCTCGAAGGGAATTTTCGGCTGGGTCGGATTCCGTACAAAATGGCTGGAATTCCAAAACGTGGAGCGTTCGGCAGGAGAAACAAAGTGGTCTCTTCGGAAACTATTTTCTTATTCGCTGGAAGGAATTACTGGATTTTCAGTAGCACCTTTGTCCCTGGCATCTGTTATGGGAGTAGGGTTCTGCGCGTTGGCATTTATTATGATTGCAGTAATCATAGTACGGACATTAATTTGGGGCGATCCGGTTGCAGGCTGGCCGTCAATGGTATGTATTATCTTTTTGGTGAGCGGGGTTCAACTGTTCTGTCTTGGAATCGTGGGAGAGTATCTGGCTAAGACATATCTGGAGACGAAGCACCGTCCGATATTTATATTGAAAGAAAGTAAAGTTCAGACGGCAGGAAAAGTAGCAGGAGACAGCTTTGTGGGAAGCGGTGTGAATGCTGTAATGCGAGAAAAGAAATCCGGGGAGGAATCTCATGAAGACAAGACAGTCAAAGCGTCTGCATAATCAAAATGTTGGAACAACAAAGCCGGTGCATCTGCATAATAATGAAGAAACAACGATGTCAAAATATCTGTATTATGCAGGGTATGTAATACTTGCAGCACTGACATTATTTTTCTGCTGGATGTTTTGCCTCAGATGGGGAGTATTTGGAGCGAAGGTGGACTGGATCAGCCAGCACAGTGTTATTCCGGATTATTTCAGAAAACAGTTTTATGAGACAGGAAATCTATTCCCAGAATTCGCTATGAACCTGGGCGGAGGACAGAACATATACAATTATTCATATTATGGACTTTACAGTCCGTTATTTTTGTTGTCCTACGCATTGCCTTTTGTGAAAATGTCTACGTATGTTATTGTTATGGAAATGCTATGCTTGATGGTTTCGGTGCTTTTATTGTATCTGTGGCTGAATCGAAAAGGATTTGGCAGAGCTGTCAGCTTCGCTGTGGCTGTTATTTTTTTGCTGACGGGGCCTATGATCTGCCAGTCCTACAGCCAGATTATGTTTGTTAATTACATGCCATTTTTAATCCTGGCTATGATGGGCGTGGACAGATACTTTGAAAAAAGGCGTTCAGGGCTTTTGGCAGGCAGTACATTTCTTATGATCATGACCAGCTTTTACTTCAGTATCGGAGGAATGCTGGCGTTGGTAATCTATGGAATTCATTGTTACGGACGAAAACTGGAAGAAAAAAATGAGCGTGTCACAGTAAAAGGGTTTCTGTGCGAGGGTGTGAGATTTCTTCTGCCTATGATTTTTGCAGTACTGGCAAGCGGAGCCCTTCTTGTGCCGACAGCCCTTGCATTGATTGGAAGAAGTTCCGGTGAATCTTCCGGAGGCAACGCGAATGCAGAAAGCCTGTCGGTATTGCTTGGAAGTGGAAATGCGACAAAAATCCTGAAAGGACTTTTCTTTCCACAACTTAGATTGTCAGGAGTTTTTTATTCACCGTATGGTCTGGGATTCGGAACGTTGATGCTGACGGTGCTTGTTGCGACCATGTTCAGGCGAAGATGGAGTGACAGCGTAATGGCGTGGATCATTGCCATTGTCGCAGGCGTGCCGGTTTTTGTATACATTTTAAATGGGGGACTTTATCTGAGGGACAAGGCACTGATCCCGTTAATTCCGCTTTTTTGCTATATGCTTGCCATGTATTTAAAGAAGGTGAGCTGTGAAGAGTTTTCGTGGGGCGGCTGTATTCCATATGTTGTCACGATGGAACTTATCTATATAGGAAGAAACCAGGAAGGAATGGGAAATCTGTGGCCATTTTTGATGACAGAATCTCAGATTATGTTTGGTTGTTATCTGGCAACAGGTGTGATAAAAGAAGTGCGGAGAAAACGAAGGAAGACAATCTGGAGAATTAGAGGAACAGTTTTAATTTTAGCAGGTTCTATGGCGGTATTTCTGGCAGTATTTGATAATCAGTATGCCAAAGAAAAACAGGAGATGTTGGATACAACATTTTATAAACAGGTAACAGATTCTAAAATCACAGATGCAATTCAGACAGCAACCGATGAGGCAAAAAAAGATGGAGGATTTTACCGGACAGTCCAGCTTGGCACTGACGATGAAAATGCAGCAAATTTAAATCGTGTGTGGAACACAGATCAGTACATTTCTTCCATCTATTCTTCTTCCTTTAATAAGGCCTACCAGAATTTTAGAAAGGATACATTTGGGCTGGAACAGCCTTACCGGAATTTCCTGATGCAGTCTGAGGAGTCAAATCCGATTTATGCGAGATTCATGGGCGAAAAATACATTGTTACAAAGTCTAAGATGAAAGGTGTCAGGCTTCTTGGAAAGTCGGGGGAGTGGAAGATTTATGAAAATGAAAGTGCAGCTTCGATCATCTATGGAACAAGCCAGGTTATGAGTGAGAAAAATTATGATAAGTTGGACTATCCATATAATCAGACAACGCTTCTTCAGAAGGCAGTTGTGCCGGAGAGTGCCACGAAGCAGACGGACAGTATAGAGGCGGTGGACAATTTGCACAACGCAGTACTGCGATTTGGGGAAAACTCATGCATTTCCGAGGCAGACGGTGGATATCATATTTTTGCCAGGAAGGATACAAAAGTCAAAGCAGAGATTGTGAGCCAGATAGACATAAATTCAGTGAATACAGTGAATACAGAGAATGCCGGTGAAAACACAAACGTTGCGAATGAAACAAAAACAGATTCTGGTAACAGAGTTTTATTACTTCGGTTCAAGGTCAAGAATCTGAAACCCTCAAAAGATCTGACAATCTGGGTGGATGGCAATCGTAATAAACTGAGCGCTAAGCAGCGGGTCTATTATAATGATAACACAACGTTTACTTATGCAGTGGCACTTGAGGGTGATGAAAATCAGGTAGAGGTTACATTTAGCAAAGGAAAATATAATCTGTCTGATGTGGAAGCATATATAGCACCGTTGCCGGGAACAGAGCTTTACGAATCAGAGTTTTTACAAAATAGCACAAAGACAAAGGGAAACGTAATTGCCGGAAATCTGACAATGCAAAAGTCAGGATATCTGATTACTTCGATTCCATACGATTCCGGATTCAAAATTCAGGTTGATGGAAAAAATGTAAAAAGTGAGAAAGTAAATACAGCGTTCCTTGGCTGTAAGATGAAGGCAGGGGAGCATAACATTGTCATCACATACCATGCACCGGGGATGGCAGCAGGAAAAGTGATGTCCTTTGTCGGAATGATGGGATTTCTTATTTTATCTGTGTTAGAACATAGAGAATTACAAAAGAAAACAAAGCAGAATATGTGAGAAAATCTAAGGGAAAAAAGGGGAAAAATGAAAATTGAGGGTTCCTGACTGGTTGACACAAAAAAATGAAAGTGGTAAATTTAAAAGAGAAGTTAGCGAGTGCTAAATACGTCAGATGAGCCTGAAATCATTTGACCGACACCGCCAGTGAGTCTCGAATCATATAGGAAAGAGGGAATCTAACATGGGAAGATATTATCGTTTATCTAAGAAAATCACAGATGATATGGCAACCGCAATTTTGAACGAGATTAATGAACTGGAAAATGTTCAGACAGCAAGAATCACAGAAGATAATAAGTATCTGTTCGTGGACACGAAGGATCAGCAGTATCCAGAGGTTATGACACGTGCATTGAATATCTGTAGCCGTCTGGGTGGCAAATGCGAACTTTCATTTGCAGGTTTTGAAGGTGGATTCCAACCATAAGGTGTAAGAAAAAATATAAAAATCCGGATTTGCGTAATATCACATGGTTAGTGAGGACTGCGAAAAATCCGGATTTTTTGATTTTATTGTTTTTTATTAACGGTTATTTCGTTCATGCAGCTTATACAGAACAATTAGTTTTTCTCATTATCTGCGAGGTACTTTTTTAAAGCGGAAAAACTTTCTGAGCTGATGACATGCTCAATCTTACATGCATCTTCAGCGGCAGTTTCCGGATCCACCCCAATTGAAGTCAGAAAACTTGTCAGGAATGTGTGACGTTCGTAAATTTTCCCGGCAATTGCCATACCACTGTCTGTCAGGTTGATATAACCATTTTCATCAACAGTAATATAATTATTTAATCGAAGATTCTTCATTGCAACACTGACACTCGGCTTAGAAAAAGAAAGCTCATGTGCAATATCAATTGACCTGACATTTCCAAGTCTGTTTTTCAGAATCAGTATTGTTTCCAGATAATCTTCTGCAGATTCACGTATTACCATAATAAACACCTCGCTTTGCGGTAAAATAATCCCCTGTCCGTTGGAATTGTATTAGAAATTATATCATAAAATGGGAAGTTGTTCAATTTCTATTGGAGGAATTGAACTGATAATAAATTTCAAAAAATTTCTCACTGGTCATGGCAGAGGATATATAGTATAAGGTTAATGACAAAGAAGGACTTTTCTATTACAATATTATCCGTAAGAGTTGGTATGATTGTAAAAGAGAAGTCTTTTACTTATGAAAGTAGATTAAAACAGATTTGGTAAGAATTTTTAGGATTGAGCATGCAAGTACAGGGAAGGGGAGATTTAAAATGATTTATATAACCGGTGGCTGCCACAGTAATTTTGAACGATTTAACCCCCGGAATTTCCCGGAACAGAAAGAGATGACAAAAGATGATTATGTCATAATCTGCGGAGATTTCGGCGGGGTGTGGAACAAAGATGGGGAAAGCAAGATGGAAACGAGTGCTCTTGACTGGCTGGACGGCAAAGCATTTACTACATTATTTGTTGACGGAAACCATGAGAATTTTGACCGCCTGTACGCCTATCCGGTGGAAATGTGGCATGGAGGGAAAGCCCATAAAATACGTCCCTCCGTCATTCATCTGATGCGGATTCTAAGTTATTACTTTGGAATGGACGACCTGTGGAAATATTAAGAACCAACCCCGAAAATCGTCTGGAAGAGAAAAAATCTTATATTCAGGGTCTTTTCTTTAGTGGAAGTGAATTATTTACAAGAAATCCTCAGCCTTGCGAAGAGGTTCCCGGGGCAAATATGGTTACGTCTTTCGTTTCTGATTTGGACGAGGAAATAAGAACTGCCGAGGAAACAGATGAAAATATTCTATCACTGAAAAATAAACTGGAGGACCAGGGCTATCATTGTAATATCAAGATTCTCGCCCAGTTCCTTTTGGGGTTGAATACAAATCAGCTCATAATTTTACACGGAGCACCGGGCATGGGAGAGGACAGTCTGATGCCGGTTCTGAAAAATGGAGGAGTCTGTATACTTACACCGGCTATTTCAGATTCAGACATGCCGTCATATTATAATGGGTTCGAAATCGATAAAAAATATGAGACATTTTTGGAATTACTACAAGAAGGAAAAGTGAATCGGGATTATAGAGGATGTGAAATACTGGATTCCAGAGAATATAGTTGTAAATTGAAAGAAGCAATCTGTGGCGAGGATGGAAGAGAATCAAAGTACGAATACAGGATAGCATCTACAAAATTTCTTCCGGGAAACGACCGGGGATTTTACAATTTGTTTTATGAGGCATTCGAGTATGGTCAGGCACATTTTTTAAAAGCAGTATTTTGAGGTAAAAAAAGAAACAGAAGTAATCTGATCATAAAGCCGATGCAGGATTTTTGAATCCTGCATCGGCTTCGGAGATTCCATAGAGATTAAAAAAAATTTATTTGTTATAATTCATCAGCGTTTTGATGTCTTCTTCCGGCGTGGTGATAGGTGCTATACCGTAATTTTCTACCAGAAAATTCAAAATATTAGGAGACAAAAATGCCGGAAGAGAAGGACCAAGACGAATGTTCTTGATACCCAGGTGTAAAAGTGTTA
>OLNK01002133.1_pt1 | contig 12305 bp, 10 predicted proteins | sample 1672791 | NCBI WGS metagenome assembly OLNK01 (sample SAMEA3136724, study PRJEB25190) | human gut metagenome | biome: human gut; feature: human-associated habitat; material: faeces | place: Austria | collected 2013 | reverse complement strand
TAAGAAGAAGTACGTGCTGGCGGGCGAGGGCCGCGAGCTGACCAGCGCCGAGATGGTGGACTATTGGGAAGCGCTCGTGAACAAGTACCCCATCGTCTCCATCGAGGACGGTATGGCCGAAGAGGATTGGGACGGCTGGAAAGAGCTGACCGACCGCATCGGCGACCGCGTGCAGCTGGTGGGCGACGACCTGTTCGTCACCAACTCCAAGCGCCTGGCCAAGGGTATCGAGCTGGGCTGCGCGAACGCCATCCTCATCAAGGTGAACCAGATCGGCAGCCTGACCGAGACGCTGGAGGCCATTGAGATGGCGAAGCAGGCCGGCTATGCATGCGTCATGAGCCACCGCTCCGGCGAGACCGAGGACACCACCATCGCCGACCTGGCCGTCGCTTGCAACACCGGCCAGATCAAGACGGGCGCGCCCTGCCGCAGCGACCGCGTGGCGAAGTACAACCAGCTGCTCCGCATCGAGGAAGAGCTGGGCGAGGACGTTGCACAGTTCTTGGGCAAGAAGGCTTTCTTCAACCTGAAGAACAAGTAAGTCTCCGTCTTTACCGATACTGCAATATGAGAAAACCGCACGCTTTTGCGTGCGGTTTTTTATAGCAATTTCTTGCGAATGTATAGTAAATTCTTGCGCTTGAGTTGACGGATGGACAAATCTGTGCTATCATAAACGCAGTAGCATAGCGAATCCTCTGTGCTGAAACAGAGAATCTGGCTTTTTTGGATAAATTTGCTCACATTTTCATTTCTTTATCATAAATCACCTCTGTGCCTTGTGCGCAGAGGTGATTTATTTTTTCGGACAGACGCGGCTTGAAAAAATCAGCCGCCGTAGCCGTTCTTCCATCGCTGCAGCGCGAGCGCTGCGTTCTTGTAGCTGACATCGGCGGTCGGCGTTCCGGCGGGCACACCGAGGATAGCCGCGTCACCCTGACGAACGTATCCGCTGGTTTTCCAGCGCTCAAGTGCCTGCTCGTAGGCACGGGTCTGTGCATTCGCGGCCGCACTGCTGACATTCAGCTGATAATTGCGCCAGTTCAGCGTCGGCGTGCCGTTCAGGAAGCCGGTCAGACCGGCTACGGACAAGCCGTAGTCGCGGTCGGCGTTAAACTGGCTCAGTGCCGCCTGCGCCTGCTGGAGCGCCGCATTTTCCGATGTGGTATAGTAGCTGCGGTCTGTTCATCGGCAGCATTCTGCGCTGCCGCACGCGCGGACAGACGCGCCTGCCCAAGCGAATTCAGGTCGCTGCGGTACCGGTTGTCCACCGCGATGCGGCTGGTCTCCGCCATGCCGCTGGTGGCTGCCTGCCCGCGTGCGCTCATGTTAAGTCCGAGCGCCGCCAGCTTTTCCTCGTTGTTCACCGCGGACTGTCGGGCATTGATGTCGGTCTGACGCATACCGGCAGCGTAGTCGTTCTCGATGGATGCGAGATTGCTTTCCAGCTGCCTTGCAATGCGGCTGCGGGCGGTCTCAAATCGCTTGAAACGGGCATTTTCCGCCGCATCATACAGGCTGCTGACGCGGTTTGCACCGGTTGTTGTGCTTGAAACCGAGTACGGACGGTAGGTGCCGTTCCACGTCGAAACCGCGTCGTTGGATGCAACCTTGCCGCCGAGACCGAGCGAGTCAATCTTGTTCTGGCGTTCGCTCAGCAGCTGCTGGCGTTTTGCTGAATCAGTCGTGCCGGCGATTGCCGCCGAGTAGTCAAAATTGTCGCGGTAGCCGTTGAAATTGAGCGTGCCGGAGGACGTGCTCGACGTCGATTTGCTTGCCGCCGTCTTAGACGAAGCTGACTTGGACGCGGCTGACTTTACGGTTGATGTTCGGCGCGCGGAAGTTGATTTGATGATTGCCAAAGGGGAATCCTCCTTTCTAAATTACGGTCTGACCCTGTGTCCAGCGGATGGTGAGCGCGAGCAGACCAAACGGCTCATCCGGCCGGTCGTTGCCGATGCGCACGGCAAACAGAGGACTGCGGTGCTGCTTCCATCGGGTACGGTACGTCACGGCGCCCGGAATGCACCGGAAGGAGAACCGTGAAAAGTCCAGTGTGCGGAAGGAAAACAGGTCCATATTGCGGGAAAGCGCAAGCTGGGCACCGTTTTCGTTCTCGTACTGCACGGTCGCGCCCGAGCGGGAATGCGGCATGAGCGTCGGAATTACGTCCCGCACGGTCTTGAAGCGGCTCCAGTCGGAGAGCGGCAGGGTAGGCGTGCGCCAGTACGCGGCAATAGCCGCCGTGTCATCAAGATAGGCGTGCTCCTCCTCGCTTTTGGCAAAGCGGCACAGCCGGCCGTCTGCCGTGCCGAACCACAGCTGACCGTTCAGCACCGCCAGACACTGTGCAGGCACATTGACCCAGAAAAACCACGCCGGATCGCCGTTTTCCTCGGTCAGAGAGCCGTCCGCGACATAAATGTGTCCGTTTACTGCCAGATAATATTTGCCCTCGAATACCACCGCACAGGCGTTTTTGAGGTCGGCCTCCTGCGATAATTTCGGCACAATGGCATCGGATACCGAGCGGATCGTCCGCTGTTCGGCAACGGCGGTGCCGTACACGCCCTGCACACCTCTTGCCGAGAGATACAGCGGCAGGTCGTTCAGCACGGCGAAGCAGCGGCTTGAAATCGCGCCTTCACCTTGCGCACCTTGCTTGAGCGGATACAGCGCAGAACCGTCATCCGCCATCATGTAGGTGCGCAGATAGCTGGTCGCCTCCTGTGCGCCGCCGGACTTGACCACGACCTGACTTTCGTACTGTTTGAGATAGCCGACGATCACAGATGCGTCCGTGCCCATGCGGGTATAGCCGGTGTCCGGAAAGTAGGTCGGGTCGTACAGGCCGCTCTGCCAGTCACAGTCCGGCTCATCCGGGTTGCCGGAAAGGAACACGCGCGTGTCGTTTTTGCCGCCGTACAGCCCGGCAAAGCGGCATTTGTTGATCTTGTCCGCATATCCGCTGACGGTTTTGGCAAATGCGATGGACACATTTGCCAGACCGTTACCGTTGGCCGGAGCAGCAGCCAGCGTTACCAGACCGGTCGAGCGGTTGACCGCCGAAACGGTAACCGCCGAGCCGTTGACCTCAGCCGTAACAGCTGTTTCGTCGAGATCGGTCGCGTCCACCTTGAACTGGGTCGCTGTGCCGTCGCCGATAAAGGTGTTGATGCGCTTAGGCGTCAAGAGATTTACCGCCTCGTAGCTGGTGCCGCCGCCGGTCGGCGCCGCAGAGATGGTCGTGGTCGGCACATAGGCTGTGCCGGATACGGAAACGGCTTCCCAGGCCGTGTTTTTGCTGCTTTTGCGCACCGCACGATAGGTTTTGCCGTCCATCAGGTAGAGTACACCCTTCATCGTAAACGACTGGGAAAACGCCTCGTTCATGTCTGCGCACAGCTCGGTCTGCGTGCCGTCCGGCGCCCGAAAATACAGCTTTGCACCCGCATGAACGGCACAGCCCACACCATCCGGCATGGCGAATAACCCATAAATCGGTGCGTTAAACTGCGCCTGTGTGCGCCATCCGGTGCGCTTTACCAGAAAATCGTTCTGGTCGCAGATCATGTTCTGCATATCCGGCGAGCGGGAGAGGGAAACCTTGGTCGGATGCGTGCGGCAGTCGATGCCGCCGAACCGGCTGACCACGGTCTGCTGCTCGGCCTCCAGATAGGGAAATTCATAACTTCGCATTAAATCATCTCCTGCACGGCGGTAAACTGCGCGGGACAGTGACTCAGCAGGCGTTCGCTGTACTCGGTTGCCGCCCAGTTAAACTTGGCCTTGTCGTCATCCGCGACAAGCAGCGCCGCCAGTCCGTACGGAAAACATTCGCGCGCCAGCCAGTCGCCGGCGGGCAGCTCCTCGGTCAGCGCCGTCATGCGCGGCGGCACAAGCAGCACGTCTTTTCCGTCAGACGCACGTTCTGCGTTCATCTCGCGCAGGCTATTCGCTAACAGCTGGTTGAGTGCACCGAGCGCAAACTGCTCGTAATACACACCGCTGTCCGGTGTTTCGGATAAAATATTCAGCGCTGCACGAAAGCATTCGGTTCCGGTCATAGGGTTACCTCCTTTGTGATGAGTTCATTGGATACAGTGAGGAGTTAGAAGGCAGGAGTGGGGAGTAAACGAAGAAAACCTCCTACCTCCTCACTCCTAACTCTTATCTGCTATTTGAATTTAGCCTTCCGCTACCTCGGACGGATACGCACCGGACTGCACGCAGTATGCGCGAATCTTGCAGCCGGTCTCCGGCGTCAGCACAGTGCCGGCAACGTAATCCTTCGCGGAATCCGAGTAGCGCGGATCCGAGCCGTCCAGGGTGTAGCGCACCTTGCCGAACGCGGTAATCTTGCCCTGGCTGATGGTCGGTGCGCTCGAGCGGCAGTCCTCATCGACCAGTGCATACACGCCGCCGCACTTTGCGCCGAGCACATATGCGTCGTAGTAGTGACGGCCCTCGATCAGTGCACCGGACACGCCGACCGGGTCCTCATGCACCTTGGCATCCGCAATCTTGTACGGCATGAGCACGGCATCCTTGTGTGCAACGAGGAAGTACACGTCCTCCGGCAGATAGCTCTTGGGAACACGGACGACATTCATGCCGAATACCTCGCCGCACACGCCCTTGGCGATGGACTGACGCGCCAGCACGTCCACACCGGCAAACTCGTCCGAGGTGCACACCAGCTTGTACATTTCGCTGGTCAGGTACAGATAGCGGTTGTCGTCCGGCACAAGCGCATCGTCAAGTGCCTGCGATGCATCCGCAATCTTGCTGATGATATTCGCCTTGGTCGGCTTTGCACTTTCCACAATGCTGCCCGCCATGGTGACGAAGCGCTTGAATGCGTACTTGTCCGCCGCCGGTGTGGACTTTTCGTTCAGCTGCAGGCGCAGCATGTCGGCGGCATTCTTGACCAGATTCTGATCGAGGTTGTTGCCCTTGTCGATGGTCAGGGTAAACGCCTTGTCCTGCGTCATGGTCAGCTCCTGTACCACATCCTGCATTTCGGTCACATCGCCGTAGCGCTTCAGACCGCCGTCACGGTCGTAATCGACCTCTTCGACGGTGATCGGGGTGTAAACCTTGAGCGTTTTTACGCCGGTCAGGTCATACGTCTCGGCAGTCTTGCCCTTGATAAAGGACGCGCGGGTGAATACCTCTGCAATCTGGTCGGAATACTTGCTTGCGAGATTGATAGCCATAAAAATTTACCTCCTATATAAATGTTAAATCGTGAAGTAATGAGAATGTTACTTGCCGAGCAAAGCGAGCGTAACCGGGTCTACCCCCGTGGGTTCCCCGTCCGACTGCGCCGGACCGACCGCCGCACGGCGGTTCTTCTGGTTCATCTCGAGCGCTGCCAGCTCGTCTCTCAGCTCGGCAATCTCCCACTTGCGGTACGCGGATACGAGCGAGCCTTCCTGCTGCGTCCACTCCCATACCTGCTGCGGAATGTCCTCGGGACGGACATCGGGATATTCCTCGACGAATGCGGCGTAGATCTGGCCGTTCGGCATGGCGTTTGCCGCACGATTACGGCGGATGTACGCGTTGCGCCTGGAAAGTCCCTGTGCGGCTGCGTCGATCAGCTCTTCGAGCGTCAGTTCGACGATATCGCCGTCCACCTCGACCGGATAGGTCTGCGCATTTTCCTGCGGCTGGATTTCCGCCGCCTGCTCCTGTGCGAACGGATTGACCGTCATTTCCTGCTCAGGATTGGGATTCACTGTGGTTTTCTGCATTACTGTTTGCCTCCTTTTGCTGCTGTCGCTGTACGCGAAGTGCGTGCAGCAGGTCGTGTTTGCCGCGTACCTGATAATCCGGTACGTTTTCCAGATATACGAGCGGGTCGGAAATAACGCCGCTCTCCAGCAGATGATCGTTTGTCATCGTCTGCATGGTTTCGGACCAGTAGCTTGCCGCGCCGACATCCACCTGCAGGCGCATGTCCTGCCCGGCGAGTGCGGAGAAGTCGAACGTGCATTTTTCGGGTTCGCCGCCGTCCTCGTTCGGCAGAACGAGCGTGCGCACGCCGTAGTGCGCGCCCATCAGATCGAGAAACACGCGCGCCCAGTCTTCGGTAAAGCGGTAGAACTCCATTTTGGTCAGCTCGAGCGGCGCTGCCGTTGCGTTCTGCACCGCGATAATCGCCGAGGTGTTGTCCGGATTGACCGTGCCGAGTGCGGCCTCGCTTGCGCCCATGAGCTCCGCGGTATCGGTCATCATTTGCTTGAGCAGCTGCAGCACCTGTGCCGAGATATCCGGTGCGCGGAATGCGGCAGCGATCGCTTCATTCGGGTTGCCGCGCATGCCGATCGCTTTGCCGACGTCGTTCGACCAGCCGTTCGGGAACCGCGTCATGTCGTACACGATCTTAGGGAACGCCACCTGCTTGATGCACTGGACGTACATCGAGTACAGCTTGTTGATGGCGATTTGGTTCGGAATCGCCTCGGTCAGCGGACTTTCGCCGTGGCACGAGCCGCGCACGCGGTTCCAGCAAAGGTGCGTCACCGGATACAGCCGATAGGGAAGCACCTTTTCGCGCATTACGACCGCGTTTCGCGTGGTCTTGCAGAAGGCAATGCCGTTCTCGGTCCTGCGCATGTGCAGGAGTACAGTCACGCGGTCGCTGTCGCTCGAGGTGCGGTAACGATGGTATTCGCCGCTGTCATCCGGCCGAATGGCTTCCGCATCGCTCGCAGAGATGCCGTTGGCGCGCGCTTCCTGCCGCACCTCCTCTGCGTCGCGCCGCATGGCAATGATAATGTACGGCTGGCGCTGTACCTCATCGCAGGCGGCGTTGCCGAAGCAGATGTTCGTGGAATCAATCAGTTCCACCGCAATATCGCCCTTAACCGCCTGACCGGTCTCAAGCGCCGGATCAAAGTGCATGTAGAAGCACGCATCGCCGTCCACACAGGCGTTTTTCAGCAGCGGGCGGCCGAGTGCCTTGACACCCGAACGCTCGATCGCGGATGCAAACGCACGCTCGAGCACATGCGCGGTCTGCCGACCGTCCTTGTCCATGTCGAACGGCTGGGCGCGTACCGCCACATCGTCGGAGACCAGCATGGACACAAACAGGTTGACACAGCGGCGCAGCACGTTAAAGATCAGCGGGTCGAGGGACTGCACGCGCAGTCCCTCCCACTGCCTGCCGAGGTAAAACGCCTCGTTGCGCCGAACACGGTCGTATAAACCGATTGAGCGCTTGTAGTCGCGGTCGCGCTCATATTTCTTCCAGATAGCCGTCGGTGACGGATCAAATTTCATCGTTGTCCTCCTCTCGTCCGTAGTTCATCAGCGCCGCCAGATCGCGGCTGAGCGTATCCTCCGGCGTAGATTCTGCCGTGTGCTCCTTCGGCAAACGCCGCGGCAGAACCACACCGCCGGAGATGACTGCACCGGTCAAAACCAGCACCGCCGCAGACAGCGCGTAACATAAAATTTCCATAATGCCTCCTTTCAGTCAAAACCTGAGAAATTCTCCTACTTCGTAGTCATACGCCGATTGCGGCACAGCCTTCACCGGCTCATAAACGGTCGCGGCGTACCCGCGGAGCGCATCCGGCGCATGGGTCAGCTCGTGCGGCGTGTTCGCTGTGTCGGACGGATTGCGCTTGTCGTGCTGCAGCGCAGGCAGCGTGCGGATCAGATTGTGGCAGGTGTCGAAAATCGTCAGCTTGGGACGAACGGCGCCGTCCGTATCCTTGCGCGGCTGCAGCAGCTCATGCAGCGCCAGCCATCCGGCGACGCGTTCATTGCTGCTTTTGACAAAATCCAGTCCGCTGTCCGCGAACAGTTCTACCGCGCTTCTTCCGGTTTCCTGCCGTCGGTTCCACAGATCGGGCGGCGCGAGACGGCAGTCGATGTGTTCTCCCGCCGTCTCACAGGCAAGCATCTGCGCCGCTGCATCCGAAATGATGAGTCCCGGACGGTAGAGTTCGCGGTAGACCACGCTGTGTCCGTCCGGACTTTGCGCGATCCAAAGCGCTGCCAGCATGTCCAGACCGTAGTCGATGGTCAGGCAGCGCCGCCAGTCGTGCGGGATGGCATACGGCTTTACAACATGCAGGTCGCGTGAGAATTCGCTGAAATACTGTCCCTCGTTCAGTTCCCACACGCCGTCGAGCAGTGCTTTCCGGTCGGCAGGAGAGAGCAGCTTCAGGCGTTCCTCGTAGCCTGCATCCGCCTTGCGGAGAAACGGATTGTCGCCCAGTCTTGCGGGCAGGAACAGCCGTGTGCCGCCGTCGAACTCGCGCACGGTGTCCGGCGGCATGGAGTCGATAAACCGGCTCTTCACCCACTGGTGACCGACACCGCCGGGATTGGTCGTCGCCTTGACCTGCTTGGGGAATCCGTTCGTGCCGCGGATACGCGACAGCAGATAGGTGAACTGGCTTTCGGTGAAATGTGTCAGCTCATCGAACCGGATGACATCGTATTCCGCGCTCTGGTACCTGGTCACGTCGCTTTCCGCGTCGCAGTACCCGAATTCCAGCGCCGAACCGTTTGCAAAATCCCACCGGTGCTCACTCACCTTGTACTTTGCAATGCACTGCGGATACAGCCGCAAAGCCGCCGGTACAAGCGAGCGTTCCAGCTCCGGCATGGTCCGTCGCAGCATGAGCTGCCGCGAACCCGGATAGCACACCGCAAACCGCAAAGCATCGAGCAGCTGACCGTGGCTTTTGCCGCCGCCTGCCGCGCCGCCGAACAGGGTTTCGAGCGTATCCGACTGCATGAACGCTGCCTGCCGCCGTGTTACGGGGAATTCGTATCGTCTACGATCCGAAACACGATCTCCACCGGCTGGACTTCGGTCTGCTCGCCGCCCAGCATTACGCCTTTGCCGACCGTCCGGTCGAGAATTTCCTTGATCGCGCTGAGCCGGCTGTTCGCGGGCGCTTCCGCATCGTCTGCGATGTCGTACAGCATGCGGATCAGCCGATCCGGCCTTTCGTTTTCGCTGCACATGGCCTCACCTCCTTTCGATGAGCCATAGAATAGGAGCAAAATCCAAATTTGTCAAGAACAAATGTTCGATTTTTTTATTTGCTTGCAATTTTTGCCCAGCTGCGGTATGCTGAATAAGATGGGAAATATGCGGCGCAGCAGCGCCAGTATCAGGAGGAAAGAAGATGAAAAAAATCGACCTTATCGCGCTCGATTTAGACGGAACCGCGCTCAATCCGCAGAATCAGGTCTCTCCGGCGACCGCCGATGCCGTGCGCCGTGCCCGCGAGAGCGGCATTCATGTTGTGGTCTCCACCGGACGCATCTGCGGCGAGGCGCGCGACTTCGCGCTCATGCTCGGTACGGATGACCAGATGGTCACCTCGGGCGGCGCTACGCTGTCGAGCGTATCGCAGGAGCGCTGCACCATGCGTATGTCCATGCCGTGGGAAGCTGCCGTGCGTGCGTCTGCCGTGGTGGAGCGCATCGGCATGATCACGATGGTGTATGTAGGGGAGACGTTGCTCATTACTCCGTATGATGATATCGAATTTGGTAAGTATAAGTCGAATGAAGGCTATTTAAGCGCGAAAAAAGTTGTGCCGTCTGTTGCGGAATATATTGCCACAAACCACATTTCGGTCGATAAAATGTTCATCCGCAGCCAGGACCCGGTCATGCTCGTGCGCGCCCGTGCACAGCTGGAACAGATTCCGGGTATCCGCGTGATGAGCAGCGCGACCGACAACCTCGAGGTCATCACGCCGGCTGCAGACAAGGGTGTTGCTCTCGGCATGCTGTGCCGCGAGCTGGGCACCGATCTCGACCACGCCGCGGCCATCGGCGACAGCGAAAACGATCTTGAAATGCTGAACGCCGTGGCCCTCCCGATCGCGATGGGAAACGCAAGCGCAGCCGTCAAAAATCTGTGCCTGCGCGAGACGCTCACCAACGCCCAGGACGGCGTAGCAGCCGCCATCGACCGCATCATCGCAGAGAACGGCTAAACGAGCAGACCGGCCGCTGTTTTCCGGAAAAACAGTGGTAAAAACCGGATTTCTATGCTATAATATACTTGCAGAGTATCCGCAGAAAGCGGAAAAACGGCGCAGAACGCCGTCAGATTGAATCACAAAGAAAGTTGAAGGATAGAAGTTTTGGCTGCAAGGAAAACCACAACTAAAAAATCGACGAAAAGCGCGCCCAAGGGCAAGCGTGCGGCACAGCCGCAGCCGGAGGAACTCGGTCCGATCCTGTCCCGTCCGGTCTGGGGCGCAATCTGGGGCATTGTCGGTCTGCTGTGCCTGCTGTCGATCCTGCCGATCGACGGCGTGCTGCTCAAGTGGCTGCACCGCGGCATCGGTGCGCTCATCGGCAAGGGCGCGTATGTCATGCCGTTTGCGCTGATCGGCATCGCCGTGCTGCTGTTTGCGCGTCCCAAGGGTCCTGTGCGTCTGCGCGGAACGTGTATCGCGCTCATGCCGCTGCTGATCGGCAGTATCATTCACGCCTTTTCGTGTGCAAATGAGTACGATCTGTCCATGAGCACGCTCAGCGGTCTGCTCTCTACCGGCATGGAAGGTTCGTCCGGCGGTCTGCTGGGCGGCGGTCTGTACATCCTGCTCGAGTGGGCGCTCTCGTCCATCGGCGCACTGCTCATCCTGCTGGTGCTGTTCATCGTGTCGCTGTTGGTGGCCTGCCGGATTACGCCGCAGGCGCTGTACGACATGGTTCGTCCGCCCGAGTACGAATACGAGGACGAGGAGGAGCGCGAGCGCTACGAAGCACCTCTCCAGCTGCCGAACATCCACGAAGCGGCAGCTGCGCATGCACAGCGCCGAGAGGAACGCCGCGCACACCGTAAATCCGACTTTGACATCCCGATCGACACTGACCCACCCGGAGAGGATAAGCCGGGCGAGGAACTGATCGACCCGCGAAAGCGCAAGGGCAAGGCCATCGCACCGGACGAATATCTGCGCTCACTGCGTGATAACGTGAAGAAAAAGGCCGGAAGCATTATGGATCTGGTCGAAAACAAGCAGCCGGAGGAAGAATCGGCACATGTTTCCGAGCCGGAGCCCGAGCATGAGGCGGCTCCTGCACCGGCATCCAAGTCGAAAAAGACCGAGAACATCTCGGAGACCGAGCAGGAAGCCATGAATATCGCCATCAACGAGAGCCAGAAAGCGCCCATGCCGGTCTACGACTACCCGCCGATCGACCTGCTGACACAGGGCAAGCACGCCTCTGTCGCGGGCGCAGAAGCCGAGCTGCGCGAAAGCTCGGCGTGCCTGCTCGATACGCTCGACTCGTTCAACATTGAGGCGCAGATCATCGGCATCGTGCGCGGCCCGTCCGTCACCCGGTTCGAGCTGACCATCCCGCGCGGCATCAAGATCTCGCGCATCACCGCCCTGTCGGACGACATTGCGCTGTCGCTCGGCGCGGCGAACGTGCGTATCGCGCCTATCCCGGATAAGGTCGCGGTCGGCATCGAGGTGCCGAACAAGACGGTCAATACCGTCTTTATCCGCGAGTGTATCGGCTCTCCGGCGTTCGCGAATGCGAAAAGCCGCCTGTCCTTTGCCGTTGGCAAGGACATCACCGGCAAGCCGGTCATCGGCGACATTGCCAAGATGCCGCACATGCTGATTGCCGGTACGACCGGCTCCGGTAAGTCGGTGTGCATCAACTCCATGCTGATCTCGCTGCTGTACAAGTCCACGCCGGAGGAGGTCCGCCGGACGGCGGCGGAGCAGTATGCGGACGGCTTGACGCTCGAGGAGCAGGTCGCACAGATGTTCTTCGTGCGCTGTCCGGAGACCGACGCGGCGGCGCTGACGGCGCAGTACAACATCGGCGGCTATCTGCTGTTTGCGCGCGATTTTGACGGCCAGACCAAAGAATCCGTCGCAAATACCATCGCAGCCTACCAGAATGCCGCAAAAACGCCCATGCTCATCGGCGTAGATGAGGAAGGCGGCACGGTCGTGCGCGTCAGCTCCAACCCGAATCTGCGCGGCACGAAATTCCAGTCACCGCAGGCGCTGTACCGCGAGGGCGGCTTTGACCGCATCACGAGCGACACCGCCGAGAAGGACGCGCTGCTGCGCGATTTAGGTATCAATGTTAATTTTGCGCCCGTGTGCGACGTTTCGACCGACCCGAGCGATTTCATTTACGCGCGCAGCTTCGGCATGGACGCCGAGCAGACTGGCGAATACGTCCGCACGGTGGTTACGCAAATGGTCAGCGACAAGACCGGCATGGTGCTCAAGCACTTCCCCGGCTACGGCAATAACGCGGACACGCACACCGGCATC
>OLNK01002089.1_pt1 | contig 12530 bp, 9 predicted proteins | sample 1672791 | NCBI WGS metagenome assembly OLNK01 (sample SAMEA3136724, study PRJEB25190) | human gut metagenome | biome: human gut; feature: human-associated habitat; material: faeces | place: Austria | collected 2013 | reverse complement strand
TCATCTGGGAATGCACGAAGGGGAAGCGTTTTATCTGGGGGCTCTTCTATATTCCCTGATGCTGGAATCCCATAATGATTCTGCAGTGGCGATCGCGGAACACCTTGCAGGATCCGTTCCGCAATTTGCCGGGTGGATGAATGAAAAGGCAGAAGAGATCGGATGCACTGAGGCACATTTTGTTACGCCAAACGGATTGGATGGAGAGGATGTGGGCGGTGTGCACAGCATTTCAGCTGCAGATCTGGCAAAAATCATGAGCTACTGTGTCCTGCGTTCTCCCAAAGCAGCGGAATTTCTTGCAATCACGCAAATGCCGGTATACAGCTTTTCTGATGCTGAGGGAAAGGGGAATTTTAGCTGCAGCAACCACAATGCATTTCTTCAGATGATGGATGGCGCGATTTCCGGAAAAACAGGGTTTACCGGGGATGCCGGATATTGCTATGTAGGGGCTTTACAGAGTGAGGATCGTACATTTGTAGTGGCACTGCTTGCCTGTGGCTGGCCAAACAACAAGAATTATAAATGGGCAGATACCAGAAAACTGATGGAGTACGGAATGGCACATTATCGTTATGATGAGGTGTGGAAAATACCGGAGCTTTCGAAAATACCCGTGGAAAACGGTGTTTCCCAAAATGGTTTGTTTGGAAAAGCAGCAGTGGAAGTGGAAATCAAAGGAAAAGAAAGTCCGGGTAAGATTCTGGTCGGAGATGATGATTTGGCAGAAGAAAAGACAGAAGTACCGGAAAAACTGGATGCGCCGGTGAAAAGCGGAACACCGGTCGGACAGATCACGTATCTCTTAAACGGGGAGAAATGGGGGAGCTGCCAGGCTGTTGTAAAAGAAACAGTCAGACGGAGAACATTTACCTGGATAGCCATGAAAATGTGTGAAATGTTTTACCAATTTAATTTTTAAAACACGAGAAAAATAAAATAGATCAAGAAAATTGCTTAAATTCATCAATGGACTTTCGCGATAAGATATGTTAGCATTAGCTAGACAACAAAATAAGACAAGAAAGTTGACGGATATTTGTGAAAAGTCAGGAATTAGGCAAATTGTGTGATTTTTATGAAAAATTTCTTGTTTTTTCATATGAACAGAAGAAAAAGCAGATGCCGCCCTTTCCAATTAAATAAAAGGAGAGAAACAAAATGGAAAACTGTAAAAAATACGAGAGACAATATTTTATGCCTCCGAAATTTGAATATGATTGGGTGAAAAAAGATTATGTAGACGCACCGCCAATCTGGTGCAGCGTTGACCTGCGTGATGGAAACCAGGCACTGATCGAGCCGATGAGTCTGGATGAAAAGCTGGAATTCTTCCAGTTATTGGTCGATGTGGGATTCAAAGAGATCGAAGTCGGATTCCCGGCAGCATCTGAGACAGAGTACCAGTTCATGCGTACCCTGATCGAGAAAGACATGATCCCGGATGACGTGACTGTCCAGGTACTGACACAGGCAAGAGAGCACATCATCAAACGTACCTTCGAAGCCGTACAGGGAGCACCACATGCTGTGATCCACGTGTACAACTCAACCTCTGTTGCACAGAGAGAACAGGTTTTCAAAAAAGACAAAGAACAGGTAAAACAAATCGCCATCGACGGAGCAAAGCTGTTGAAACAGCTTGCTGATCAGACAGAAGGAAACTTTACTTTCGAGTACAGTCCGGAAAGCTTTTCAGGAACAGAGGTGGACTATGCAGTGGATGTCTGCAATGCAGTACTGGATGTATGGCAGCCGACAAAAGATAAAAAAGTAATCATCAACATTCCGACAACCGTAGAAAACGCAATGCCGCATGTATTTGCAGGACAGGTAGAATATGTAGATAAGAATCTGAAATACCGTGATGGTGTGGTACTCAGCCTTCACCCACACAACGACCGTGGATGCGGCGTGGCAACTGCTGAAATGGGTATTCTTGCAGGTGCAGACCGTATCGAAGGAACCTTATTTGGAAATGGAGAACGTACCGGTAACGTGGATATCGTGACACTGGCACTCAATATGTTCTCGCAGGGTGTAGATCCGGGCCTGGATTTCACTGACATTCCAAAAATCCGTGAAATCTACGAACGCCTGACCAGAATGCATGTCTATGAAAGACAGCCATATGCAGGAGATCTGGTATTTACCGCATTTTCCGGTTCCCATCAGGATGCCATCGCAAAAGGTATGGCATGGCGTGAAGCGGAAGAAAGAGATCACTGGACCGTACCGTATCTGCCGATCGATCCGAAGGACATCGGAAGAACTTACGATAAAGATGTTATCCGTATCAACAGCCAGTCAGGAAAAGGCGGTGTAAGCTACATTCTGAAGCAGAACTTTGGCATCAGCGTTCCGAAAGAAATGCGTGAAGAAGTCGGCTACATGGTGAAAGATGTATCCGATAAAGCACACAAGGAGCTGACTCCGGACTGGGTATACCACATTTTTGAAGATCACTATGTAAATTACAAAGGAATCTTCTCTATCGATGAATGCCACTTCAAACAGGAAGATGGTATTATGGCAGACGCAACCATTTCCCATGCAAATGGAAAACGTGTGGTAACAGCAGGTGGTAACGGACGTCTTGATGCAGTCAGCAATGCGATCAAACAGTACTTTGGTATCAGCTATGAACTGAGCTTCTACGAAGAACATTCCCTGACGCGTGGTTCTTCTTCCAAGGCATGCGCTTATGTAGGTGTCATCTGCAATGGAAAGACCTACTGGGGAGTCGGAATTGATGCCGATATCATCAAAGCTTCTATTGAAGCATTGACAGTTGCTGTCAACAAGATCGATGAACTGAAGAATGCGAATGAATGTAAAGATGAAAGAATGGTAGAGATCATGAACTATATCCAGGCAAATTATCTGGATGTATCTCTGGATGACCTTGCAGAGAAATTCTTCCTGTCCAAACCATACCTTTCCAAATATATCAAAGAAAAATCCGGAACGACTTTCGGGGATATTGTCAAAAAGGTCAGAATGAAAAAGGCACGTGCCCTGTTAAAAAGCAGCAGCATGACCGTTGAAAATATTGCACTGACCGTTGGATACCAGAATGTAGAGCACTTCAACAGGCTCTTCAAAAAGGCGTACAATATCACACCGGTACAGTTCCGCAACCAGAAATAAATAATACAGAAAAATGACGAAAAAAGGGCGCAAAAAACGGTTAAAAAGACGTTTTTTGCGTTCCTTTTTTGTCAATGTTTATGAATGTGAACAAAAATTCATATTTACAGGCAAAATTATTGACAAAGTAAACAAAAAAAAGTAAGATATTTGTATGTTCATAATAAAAAACAAAAGTTAAAAATTATGAAAAAGGAGGAGTGGAGACATCTGAGGATGGGGAAATAATTAACGATTGTTTTTTGCTGAATGAATAGAATACAAAAGGTTATCTTGGAGGAAAAAATAATGAACGAACATGATGAGGCGTTAAGAAAACAAACCGCCTTTTTAGGACAGCCAAAGGGTGTGGGAACCCTGAGCTTTATGCAGCTTTGTAACTCTTTTGCAAACTATGCGATGAGTGCGGTACTGATTTACTACTTATACGCAAATGCACCGGAAGGACTTGGATTCAGCAAGGCAAATGCAGCACAGCTGATCTCTTTATATTCAACAGTTGTTGTACTGACAGGTATTGTCGGAAGCTTTGTCTGCGACCGTATCTTAGGATGCCGGAAGTCTTTATTTGTAGCAAGATCACTTTCATTTATTGGATATGTATGCCTTGCATTACCACTTGGCGTTCCTGGCTATGGAATCGCTATGGGATGTCTGGCAATCGGACCGATGTTCGGTGGCAGATGTCTGGATGCTCTTCTTGGAAAATTCTATGATGAATCCGATGGAAGACGTGACAGCGCTTACACGATTTCTTACGTAATTTCCAACATTGGTGCAGCAGCTCCGGTACTTTCCGGTATAATCGCAGCAGCACTCGGATATCATGTAGCATTCGCGGCATGTGCAGTCCTTGCATTCTTGGGTATCGTTGTATATGCGGTTACATACAAACCGTTCTTCGGTAACATCGGTATTGAACCGGATGATCCGCTTCCAGATGATAAGAAACGTTCTTTCATCACAAAGATGGTCGTTGTACTTGTTATCTGCGCAGTTGTTCTTGCAACGCTTTTTGCAACAGGAACATTAAGTATTTCTGTATTTTCAAATGTAATCAGTACTGTATCGATCATTATCCCGATCGTATACCTGGTAGTTATTTACAAAAGTAAAAAGACAGAGCCACATGAGAAGAAGAAAATCCTCTGCCTGGTTCCGCCGTTCATCTGTAACGCAGTTACCCTGCTGATCTGGACACAGACAATTTCAATCCTTGCAATCTTCTATGAAGAAAAGGTTAACCGTGTACTGTTCGGAATTGAAGTGCCTGCAGCATCTATGCAGACAATCCCAGCAGTATTTGCAGTTATCATCGGAAGTATCCTGACAGCAGTATGGACAAAACTCGGAAAGAAACAGCCATACGGAACCACAAAGATGGGTATCGGAACAATCTTCTGGGGACTTGGAGCTTTAATCATTGCACTCCTCTATGTAATCTATCCTGGAGATGCAAAAGTCAGCGCATGGTGGATCGTATTATTCTATGCAATCCTGATGCTTGGTGAAGGATTTACCTGCCCGATCGGTTACTCAATCACGGCTGTTGCAGCACCGAAGGCATTCATGACACAGATGATGACAATCTGGTCAATGTCACAGTCTACAGGAGCTGCTCTTAACACGCTGCTCACAAACTTCTACAAAGAAGGAAGCGAAATTCCGTTCTTCGTAGCAATCGGTTTGGGTGTATGTGCAGTCGGTGTGGTTGTAGCAATCTTCAGTAAAAAGCTTGCAGTCGGAATGGGACTGGACAAGAACGCAGAAGCATAAAAGATTAGAAAATAAGTTTATGTTTCAGGAGGATGAAAAATAAATGTCAGAGAATTGTAATTATGCACCGGTCGAAAAAGTCATTCTGATCGATGACAGAAGAATTGAGATTTATTGGGGCGAACAGATGCGCCGTGCTGATAATGAAAACGATTATCTGGTAAAATACAAAGGGGAAGTACAGGAACTGGTACACTGGACCAGTGATATGACATGGGATTATGGTACGGTATACCAGAAAGAATCCATGCGTACCACACTTTCCCTGGTTCATCCGGTTGATCCGGAATGTGCAGGAGAGGTTACCGTACAGGTTGTCGGAAAGCTGACTGATGTAAAAGACAGACCGGTAGACAATGAAAAGGTCTACCAGACCGTGTATCAGCCATATTATGTAGTCCGCAAAAAAGGAACCTCCGGCATTGTAGTAAAAGCCGGAGAAAAAACAACACCGGCCGTAGTGGACAAAGCACTTGCAATTATTGATATGATGCTTGAAAAGATCCCGGAAGTAGCAGAAGAGCTTGTCCGCAGAGGCGCAGAGGTATCTGTGTTCGGACTGCTTGAGAATGCATATGATGTCCCGGAACACAGAATGGGATATCTGCTTGCAACCCGCCATGTGGCAGGTTACGGCGGTGAGATGACGAATCCGGCATCCTCAATTTCAGAGGCAAATGTGATCCGTCTCAGAACCGGAAGATATGCAACCAGTTATCCGAATGAAATGATCCTTGTCCATGAGTTCGGACATGCGATCCACCTGGTTGGAATGAATGGTCTGAAAGATCAGACGCTTGCAGACATGATCCGGAAAGCATATCAGCATGCCAGCGACAATGGTTTGTGGCCGGACACTTATGCGATCAGCAATTACGAAGAGTATTTTGCAACCTTAAGTACTGTCTGGTTCAATGTCATGCAGGAAGGTGTTGACGGACGATGGGATGGTATCCGCGGACCGGTCAACACAAGAGAGGAACTGAAGGTCTATGATCCGGAAGGATATGAGCTGATGAAGCACATTTATCCGGAGAAGACACTTCCGGAACCTTGGCATTATAATGTAAACATCTATGATATTGATGGAAAACCATACAAATCATATGATGAAAATATGAAATTCAACTGGGATTTCATTCAGTAGGAGATGGAACAATGAATACACGCATACAGAAAATTGTAGATGCTGTAAAGAAAAATAGTCATGACGGAATTGTGATCAGCAAAGGCAGCGACATTAAGTATCTGACCGGCTTTACCGGAGAATATGGAGTTGCGGTCCTGCTTTTGACAGAAAAGAAAAACTATTTTGTAACCGACGGACGGTTTGAATTCCAGGCCGCACAGGAAACAGAAGGATTTGAAGTTGTTGTCTACGGTGAAGGACTGAATTACTTTAGCCAGACCGGTAAATTGGCAGCAGAAGCAGGGGTAAAACAGTGTGCAATCTGTGGAGCCGATCTTACGTTTGATGATTATCAGGATCTGGTAAGTCAGGCGCCTGATACCAAATTCGTTTCCGAAGGGTCTTATGTAGAACCTTTACGTGCGATCAAGACACCGGAAGAAATCGAGACGATCGAACAGGCATGCCGGATTTCAGAGAGATCTTTCTATGCACTGCTTGATGTGATCAAACCGGGCGTTACAGAGATCGATATTGCAAATGAACTGGAATATCAGTTCAGAAGCCGTGGCGGCTCCGGATTCTGCTTCGAGACGATTGTAGCATCTGGTCCGGATAACGGAGCAAACTGTCATGCGACAGCATCCGATAGAAAAATCCAGCTTGGTGATTTTGTGACGATTGATTTCGGAACTTATTATCACGGATACTGCTCGGATATTACCCGTACTGTTGCAGTAGGGAAAGCCAAAAATCCGGAGCTTTACAAGATGTTTGACGTAATCAGAAAAGCAAAGGATGCTGGTCAGAACAGCCTGAAACCGGGAATGGTTATGGGCGAGCTCAGAGATATCATCGTGAAGGTAGTAGAAGATGCAGGCTATCATATTCCACATGGTCCGGGACACAACTTCGGACTGGATATTCATGAACAGCCGTATATCTGTACCGGCAGTAAAGTGACCCTTCAGCCGGGAATGGTTCATACGATCGAACCTGGAATTTACATTCCGGGAATCGGTGGCGTCCGTCAGGAAGATGATTTCCTGATCACAGAAGATGGATACCGCAGAATTACAAATATTACAGATGCGCTGATCACACTGTAATAAGAATGTTGTCATCCTAAAAAAGTATAAAGAATTGAGGAAATCCTTATCTGGTGATTTGCCGGGTAAGGATTTTCTTTTTTGTGGGGACGGTCTGCGAAAGGGAGGTAGTGAGGCAGATTAAAAAAATATAGGGGTGAAGTCCATTGTGCAAACCATTCAGATGAGCCTCTGGAAGCGAAAATTGTGTCAGCAGAGGCTTCCACAATTTTTAAGTCTCATCTCCATTGCACAATAAGTGCCTTCACCTCTATATTTTTTAAAATCTGCCGCTGTAATCTTTGGACGCAGACCTGGGAATCACAAAATTTTAATATTGATTGTTAAACGATGTTGTGAGTAAAATGAAAAGCGCAAGCGTATCCGTATAAAGTTTTGGACGTAAAACGGATTAAAAAATGCAAAATATTTAACAGATTCTGTGGAAAACGGTTGCGTTGGTTTGAAAAAACAAGTATAATACACTTCAAGATGGTTGCACTTTAAAATGTTAAAGAATGGATGCGACGGGAGAAAGGCAGCATGAAAGGGCTGCGTGTATTTGAAAAATAAAGGAATAAAAGAGGGATCAAGGGATGATTATCAGTACGAAATATTTGATTACAGGAGATGGAAAGACCGTTCTTACGGATAAGGCAGTCTATATTGGAGAGGACGGCAAGATCGGAAAAATCGCACCGAAAGAAGAGTTGCTGAAAGAATTTCCGCAGGAGGAAGTTAAGGAGTATGGTGATGCGACACTTCTTCCTGGACTTATGGATATGCATGCGCATCTTGCATACGGCTATTCCCAGCCGGACAGCTTTAATTATGGATCACAGCTGATCATGTTATATGCGTTGCAGCATGCGCAGTCTGCATTTGAAAGAGGGATCACCACGGTGCGGGATATGTCTTCTGCACATGGTGTATGCAAGAATCTGAAACTGGCAGAAAAGAAGGGATTTGTCGTGATCCCGAGAATCGTGCATACGGATACCGGAATCTGTATGACAGGCGGGCATGCCTGGGAAGAGGTAGAGGAAATGGACGGTCCGTGGGCAATCCGTAAAGAGATCCGTAAGCAGGTGCGTGACGGTGCGGAATGGGTGAAGATCCTGACCACCAACCGGGAACCATATCCGGAGTTTACCCAGGAAGAACTGGATGCGGCGGTGGATGAGTGCCACAGAAGAGGAATCAAGTGTGGCGTGCATGCCGGAACCAATCCGGGGATCCAGATGTGCATTGATGCCGGATTTGACACGATCGAACACGGGACCTTTATGACACTGGATCATGCAAAGCAGATGGCAGAAAAAGGTATTGCCTGGACACCGACTATCATGGCATATACTTATCTCTATAAACTGTGCAAGGAAAATATTGAGAAGAATGGCGATGCACCGGTCAGCGATCCGGTCATGCAAAAAGAGATGGCAAATTATGAATTCTTTGAACCGGCATATAAAGCGTACCGGGATCATTTTAAAGAATTTTATGATACGGGTGTGACGGTTCTTGCCGGCACCGATATGGTGATGTATCATTCTCCGCTCTTGCCGCTTCCGAGAGAACTGCAATATATGGTGGAATACGGAATTACGCCGGTGCAGGCAATACAAGTGGCAACATCCAACCCGGCAAAGGTACTGGGTGTGGAAAAAGAACGCGGACTTGTTGCGGAAGGACTGGATGCAGATCTTCTGGTAGTTGGCGGTGACTTAAGCCGGGATATCACCAGATTAAAAGATGTAAAATTTGTTACACTTGGCGGAAAGAGAGTCTTTGAAGACGGAATCCGTTATGTTGGAACAGGGAATATGTTTATGTAAGAAAAGGCTTCTGCGTTGCAGAGGCTTTTTTTGCACGTGAAAATTACTTGTCGAAAATTTAACAAAATAAGAGAAAACTTATCAAAAACAGTTGCGTATTGCATAGAAAGCAAGTATAATATACACGGCAGAAAATTTGATTTAATTATTAAATTTATAAAAATGGAGGGCTAGATTTATGAGCAACACAACATCATCAAACCCGGCGAGCTTAAGAATTGCCAATTTGCTCGATGAGGGAAGCTTTGTTGAAATCGGTGGACAGGTAACTGCAAGAGCAACAGATTTCAACATGCAGGAGAAAAAAGCTCCGACAGATGGCGTCATCACAGGTTACGGTGTAATCGATGGAAACCTGGTATATGTATACAGCCAGGACGCATCTGTACTGAACGGAACCATCGGCGAGATGCACGCAAAGAAGATTGCGAACATTTATGATATGGCAATGAAGATGGGCGCACCGGTGATCGGTCTGATCGACTGCGCAGGACTTCGTCTTCAGGAAGCAACTGACGCACTGAACGCATTCGGAAGCTTCTATTACAAACAGGCTATGGCTTCTGGCGTAATTCCACAAATCACAGCAGTATTCGGCAATTGCGGTGGTGGACTGGCAGCGGCAGCAGCACTTTCTGATTTTACATTTATGGCAGAGAACGGAAAATTATTCGTAAACTCTCCGAACACCATTCCGGGCAACACTGCGGACAAATGCGATACAGCAAGCGCAAAATTCCAGAGTGAAGAATCCGGAATCGTTGACGGCGTAGGAAGCGAAGAAGAAATTCTTGACGAGATCCGCTCACTCGTAGCAATTCTTCCGGCTAACAACGAAGACAACGATGCATATGATGAATGCACAGATGATCTGAACAGAGTATGTGCAGATCTTGAGAATGCAGCAGAAGATGCAGCACTTGCTCTTTCTATGATCTCTGACAATGGTGTATTCATTGAGACAAAGAAAGCTTATGCAAAAGATATGGTAACAGGATTCATCCGCCTGAACGGAATGACAGTAGGTGCTGTTGCCAACCGCTCAAAAGTATACGATGAAGAAGGCAACACAGCAGAAGAATTCGACGGCACACTCTCAGCAATGGGATGCAAGAAAGCAGCAGCTTTCGTTAAATTCTGTGATGCATTCGGAATTCCGGTACTCACACTTACAAACGTAAAGGGACTCAAGGCAACTGCATGCTCAGAAAAGAACCTTGCAAGAGAGATGGCAGCTCTCACTTATGCATTTGCAGATGCAACTGTACCAAAAGTCAATGTGATCACAGGTAAAGCATTCGGAAGCGCATATGTGACAATGAACAGCAAAGCAATCGGAGCAGACATGGTATACGCATGGCCGGAAGCTGAGATCGGAATGATGGCAGCAGACATGGCTGCGAAGATCATGTACACAGATGCAGATGCAGATACATTAAAAGCAAAGACAGAAGAATACAAAGCACTTCAGTCAAGCCCGCTTTCCGCAGCTGGAAGAGGATATGTAGATACCATCATCGAACCGGCAGATACCAGAAAATATGTGATCGGTGCATTTGAGATGTTATTTACAAAAAGGGAAGAAAGACCATCCAAAAAACACGGAACAATTTAGCGAGGTGAAGCAAAGTGAAGAAAAAGATTAGTTTAGTAGTCGCAGTTCTGGTACTTGTGCTCGGCCTTGCAGGCTGCGGGAATGCCAAGACCGTCAGCTATGACAAAGATACACTGATCCAGTCTTGTGATGCTGTTTTTGATATCATTGAGAGCGGATCCATCACAAGCGACCAGATCACAGAGATGTCAGACTGGAATCAGGGATATCTGATGGCACAGTTTGAAAACCAGACCGGTGTGCAGATGGAAGCAGACACTTTTGCAACTGCACTGGAAGGATGGAAAGCATCCCTGGAAGAATGCGGCGATTATGAAAGCCATAAAGACTATGAATTCGAGGCATCTTCTACAGGTGTTACGGTAACTGCACCGGCAACATTTTCTGACAGAAGTGCAGACCTGGAATTCGTATTCGATGAGAATATGACTCTGGAATCATTTACAGTCAATGCTCATTACGGCATGAGCGAAATCCTTGAAAAAGCGGGACTTAACACATTACTTGGTATGGGAACTGTATTCGTAATGCTTATTTTCATGAGCTTTATCATTTCCCTGATCAAATACGTTCCTGCATTACTTAACGGTACATCCAAGAAGAAAAAAGAAGAAGCTCCGAAGGCAGCACCGGCTCCGGCAGTGGCAGCAGCTGTAGAAGAAGCAGAAGAAATGGATGATACCGAACTTGTTGCAGTTATCGCAGCAGCGATCGCAGCAGCAGAAGGAACTACTACAGACGGATTTGTAGTACGTTCTATCAAGAGAAGAAAATCAAACAAATGGAATGCATAGTGCGAATAGAATCAGGAGGATTTAAAGATGAAAAACTATACAATCACAGTTAACGGCAACGTATATGATGTTACAGTAGAAGAAAACGGAAACGGAGCAGCTGCAGCACCAGTAGCAGCACCAAAGGTAGCTCCGAAAGCAGCACCGAAGGCAGCTCCAAAAGCAGCAGCCGGAGCTGGAAGCATCAAGGTAGAAGCAGGTGCAGCCGGAAAAGTATTTAAGATCGAAGCAAGCGTAGGACAGAAAGTATCCCGCGGTGATGCAGTTCTTATCGTAGAAGCAATGAAGATGGAAATTCCTGTTGTAGCTCCGGAAGACGGAACAGTTGCAAGTATCGATGTAGCAGTAGGTGATGCAGTAGAAGCAGGACAGACACTGGCTACATTGAACTAAGGAGCAACATCCTTTTGAAAAACAGGAGGTTATAACATGGAATATATCACTAACACACTGGGAAACCTCGTGCAGCAGACTGCGTTCCTCAACCTGACTTGGGGTAACTACATTATGATCGCAGTTGCATGTTTTTTCCTTTATCTTGCAATCAAGCATGGGTTTGAACCGCTTCTGCTTGTACCGATTGCATTTGGTATGCTCCTGGTAAATATTTACCCGGATATCATGCTTCATGCAGAAGATTCGGCTAACGGAACGGGCGGACTTTTGTATTACTTCTTCCAGCTGGATGAGTGGTCTATTCTCCCGTCACTTATTTTCATGGGTGTCGGTGCGATGACTGACTTCGGACCGCTCATTGCCAACCCGGCGAGCTTCCTCCTCGGTGCGGCAGCACAGTTTGGTATTTTCGCAGCTTATCTTGGTGCGATGGCTCTTGGTTTCTCTGATAAGGCAGCAGCTGCTATCTCCATCATCGGTGGAGCAGACGGACCGACATCCATCTTCCTTGCAGGTAAGCTCCAGCAGACAGCACTTATGGGACCAATCGCCGTGGCGGCGTACTCGTACATGTCACTGGTTCCGATCATCCAGCCGCCGATCATGAAGCTCCTCACAACAAAGAAAGAGCGTCAGATCGTTATGAAGCAGTTAAGAAAAGTCAGCAAAGTCGAGAAAGTCGTTTTCCCGGTATTCGTTGTTCTGTTCTGCTCCCTGCTTCTTCCGTCCGTAGCACCGCTTCTT
>OLNK01002088.1_pt1 | contig 12535 bp, 13 predicted proteins | sample 1672791 | NCBI WGS metagenome assembly OLNK01 (sample SAMEA3136724, study PRJEB25190) | human gut metagenome | biome: human gut; feature: human-associated habitat; material: faeces | place: Austria | collected 2013 | reverse complement strand
ACATCCGGGATTTCAAATTGTTCTTTTAAATAAGAATCGATTCCTTTTTCCATCTCTCTTTACTCCGCTTTATGCCATACCACACCTTCGCGGGTGTCTTTGATGACGATTCCCTTTGCAAGCAGTTCGTCACGGATGGCATCTGCCTTCGCAAAATCTTTTGCTTTCTTTGCTTCTTTTCTCTCCTCGATTTTGGCAAGGACAAAGCTCTCAAGTTCAGCGTCAACACCCTCGGTTGTCTCTGTGCTCTTTGCATTTTCCAGATTCAGGGAAAGAACTTTATCAAAATCCTTAATTAACTCGTATTTTGTAATATCGTTCGTGTCTGCTTTTAACAGATCATATAATACAGTGATCGCCATGGAAGTATTCAGATCATTTGAAATCGCATCCACGAATTTTGCCTTGTACTCTGCAAATACGTTCTGATCTACCTCGCCCTCTTTTTTCAGTCCGGCAACACGTTTTACCAGTTTGTTGTAAGCGGCTTTGGTGTTATCCATGATCTCATAAGAAAACTCAAGCGGTTTTCTGTAATGAGACTGTAAGCAGAACATCCGGTATACAATCGGGTCGTACCCTTTTTCCTGTAATAAGGAAACGGTGAGGAAATCTCCTTTGGATTTACTCATTTTACCGGATTTGTCGTTCAAATGCTGTACATGGAACCAGTAATTGCACCATTTATGTCCGAGATAACTTTCAGACTGTGCGATCTCATTGGTGTGATGTGGGAAAATATTATCCACACCGCCGCAATGGATATCCATGTACTCGCCGAGATATTTGATACCGATGCAGGAGCATTCAATATGCCATCCCGGATAACCGACGCCCCATGGGCTATCCCATTTCAATGCCTGGTCTTCAAATTTGGATTTGGTGAACCAGAGCACAAAGTCTGTCTTGTTTTTCTTATTGGTATCCTCATCGACATCATCCCTTACACCGACTAAAGTCTCAAGTTCTGCCTGTGTGGAGAAAACATAGTAATTATCCAGTTTGGACGTGTCAAAGTAAACGTTTCCGCCTGCCTGATAAGCGTAACCCTTTTCTAACAGCCCCTCGATCATTTTTATAAATTCAGGAATGCAGTTCGTTGCAGGTTCCACAACGTCCGGTGTCTTGATGTTTAATTTTTTGCAGTCCTCAAAAAATGCGTCTGTGTAGAACTTTGCGATCTCCATAACTGTCTTATGTTCACGCTTTGCACCCTTTAACATTTTATCTTCCCCGGTATCTGCATCGGAAGCCAGATGTCCTACATCTGTAATATTCATGACACGTTTCACGTCATATCCGACATAACGAAGTGATTTTTCCAGAACATCTTCCATAATATAGCTTCTCAGGTTTCCGATATGTGCAAAATGATACACAGTAGGACCACAGGTGTACATTGCGATTTTGCCGTCCTCATGAGGAATCACGGTCTCGATTTTTTTAGTAAGTGTATTGTAGAATTTAAAATTATTTTCCATTTGTGTTCTCCATTTTCTTTCTATATTATTTTAACTTTGAAAAAGCGTTTCACTTCCTATTATTAATCCTGTCTGACTTTCCGGTCAACCTCTTTCAACTGGCGTTCCAGATCAAGCACACGATTGACAAGCTCGGCGTTCTCTCTCTGTAAAAGAGTAATGTCCTCTTTGACCGGATCCGGCAGATGACACTGATCCATATCGCTTCGTGGAATTTTTATGTTGTCGCGTTTTACCACACGTCCCGGAACACCGACAACGGTGCAGTTTGGCGGAACTTCCTCCAAAACCACGCTTCCGGCCCCGATCTTGGAATTTTCCCCGACCTTAAAAGAACCGATGATTTTTGCGCCGGCACTGATCATGATTGTCGCCGATCGTTGGATGACGCTTTCCGGTCTCCTTTCCGGTTCCACCTAACGTCACACCCTGATATAAGGTAACGTTATCACCGACAATCGCTGTCTCTCCTATGATAACGCCACTTCCGTGGTCGATGAAAAATCCTTTTCCGATCGTTGCTCCCGGATGTATCTCGATCCCTGTTTTTCTCGCCGCACGCTGGGAAAGAAATCTTGCCCAGAAATAGTGCCCTTTCAAATACAGTTTATGTGCACGTCTATAACTTAGCATAACACGAAAGCTTGGATAAAGCAAAACTTCCATCGGACTTTTGATCGCCGGATCGCGTTCCTTGATTACCTGAAACTCTTCCTTCATATACCTTAGGATACCCATCTCTTCCCATTCCTTTCCACATACAAACCAGAACAAAGTTTCCTATTACAAAAAAAGGATCATCCGTCTCCTAGAGACGAAATGATCCGCGGTTCCACTCTACTAAAATCATATGATTTCACTTGACGCATGTAACGTATGCCAGACGTACCCGGCTACGGCATCCCTGCATCCTGCGGTGCAGATGACTCTCGCCGGATCAGCTCACGGAGGCACTTGGGGACTCTCTCTTCCAAGACTGCTTTCAGCCGGTGACAGTCTCTCTCTTTGCGCTGTCTAAATTCCTACTCTTTCCGTTCATCGCTTTGCTATTCATTTATCCGGAACATTTTTTATTCCTAATATAGTGTATGCAGTTCGCCCGGATTTGTCAAGAAATTTTCTTATGACTGCTTTCTGCATCCGGCGCAGCCTGCGCATCCCGCCTGGGAATCTGCCACTGCCACACTGTTCTCATAAATGGTTGTCAGCGCACAGATCGCCTGGGATGAGATTCCCTGTTCTGCTCCTGTGAAACCAAGTCCCTCCTCGGTCGTTGCTTTCACATTGATCTGACTTACATCAATATGCAATGCTGTCGCAATATTCTTCTCCATCTCCTCGATGTATGGACGCATTTTCGGTTTCTGTGCAATGATCGTTGCGTCGATATTCTCCACAATATATCCTTTTTCCTCGATCAGTTTTGCAACATGCTCTAATAATTTGATACTCGAAATTCCTTTGTACTGTGGATCTGTATCCGGGAAATGTTTTCCGATATCGCCAAGTGCTGCCGCCCCAAGCAGTGCATCCATGATCGCATGCAGCAAAACATCTGCATCCGAATGTCCCAAAAGCCCCAGCGTATGTGGAATCTTTACACCTCCAAGGATCAAATCCCTTCCTTCTACTAATTTATGGACATCATATCCCATTCCTACTCGCATTCTTTTTCTCCTTCTATGACGGTTAAACTGTTTTCATTATAGCATACCCATTTTGTAGTTTCTATTACTTTCCATCAACCGTTTTCCACAACCATATGTACCTCTTTATATTCCTTCGGCGACACACCGAACTCCTTTTTAAACGCCCGGTAAAAACTGGAGTAATCCTTAAACCCGAACATTGTGTAAACATCGGTAATACTCGTCTCACCCAGGATTGCCGCCTTGGATGCCTGCATCCGTTTCTTCAATATATATTGGTGCACAGACAATCCCATCTGTTCTTTAAAAATATGTGCAATGTGGTATTTACTGACAAAAAACTGCCCTGCAAGCTGCTCTAAAGACAGCTCCTCATCCAGATGGTCATCAATATAATAAATAATGTTCTGATAAAGATTCTGTTCCTCTTTCTCACTCTTCGGATTCTGCTGTTCATAGACAATACGGTTCAGCTGAAGAACAAGGTCATTCACACAGAGGGAGACCTTTGCCTCTTTTCCAAAACGCTCCGACTTAATCTCCTCGATCAACTGGAAAATCCGGTACTGGATCGTATTAAACGTGATCAGGTCATTGTGAAAAATATATGTTTTCTTTACCAGAACATTCTGCATCAGATATCCGTAAGAGGAAGAAACTTCCATCAACTGGTTGCAATATTCCACACTGATCCAGAATACAAACCTCCGGTAAGGGATCTCATTTCCATGCACCATTGCCATGTGCTTTATCCCCGGTGGTATCAGCACCATATCTCCATATTTTAAAGGATACTGCTCCCCCTCGATCCAGATGGAGACATCCCCTTCCAGGAAAAAATAAAACTCATAGTAATCATGCGAATGTATGGAAACCTTTTCAGATGCCGGCTCATTATAATAGTAGATTTCAAAATCCCGGGACAGCATGTATTGTCTCGTGGAAAACTTGGTCTGAAGATTTTTTGCCATGTGTGTTTCCTTTCCTGCCTGTAAACAGCCTGCTGCTGTTTCTTATGTGTCTGCACTTTTCACTGCCTGCATACATTATATCATGAAGCAAAGCTTCATGATCGTTATCTACACTCGCTTCGCTCGGCAGTCTTTATTATATCATAACTCTTCCTATTTTTACAATTTTATTTCATAAGTTGTGTCATCTCTTGTCACATGGAGCACAATATCAGAAACTTCTGTCACGGAATCCGGTATCTCAAATAAAAGAACCGCTGATTTTGTTTCTCCCGCCGGGATCTCATCATCATAAGTTGAAAAATCCGTTGTCATGATCGTTGTATAAGCAGAAACCTGCGTACTCTCTGCTCCATCCGCAGAATAATCCGCTGTAAACTTTACCTTTGAAGTGAGATTATCCAGAGTAATACCCTCTTCTGTAGGATTGGTCATATCGATTTCAAGTGCCATAAACTGTTTTCCATTCGAGGCTCTTACATCAAGCACTTCCGACTCTGTATAGTTTCCGGCAAGGCTTACTCCTCCATAGGCAACTTCCAGTCCATCCGCTCCAAATACATCCTCCAGCGTATTTCCGGCTGGTGTCTCATCCATTATTTCTGTGCCATCCACACTCTCACTGCCTGTGACAGTTTCTTCCGGCTCTGTTTCTTCCACGCTCTGATCCACATAGACCAGACCATCCTTCTGATATGAATTATGCTTGGAAACAACGTGTACTGCATAATTGACGATCTGACTTTCCTCTGCCTCTGTGAGATCATATGCTTTCGTTCCACATCCTGTCAGCAAAAGCATACCTGTCAGACATAAGATTCCTTCTATCTTTTTTCTTCTCATACTGTATCATCCTCCGCCTGTCCGGAACCAATCCCTGTTTTTTCCGTGTCAAGTTCGAACCAGAATTCTACGCCATCTTCATGATTTAACACGCCACATTCCCTGTGAAATGACTCCATGATTGCCTTTACGATAGAAAGTCCTATTCCACTTCCACCATATTCCCTCGTTCTTGCCTTGTCCACTTTATAAAACTTGATCCAGACATTATCAAGATCTTCTTCCGGAATCTGTTTTCCGGTATTGAATACACTCACCCGGACAACACTGTCTTTTCTTGTGTACCAGATTCTGATCTTCTTATCAAATTCTGCATGGTGGATCGCATTGCTCAGATAATTTGTCACAACCTCTTCCACCTTGAATTCATCTCCCCATGCATCCATCGGTTCACTCTCATCAAATGTAACCGAAATATCGTTCTGCTCTAATAAAATAGAAGATGAATTAATAATTCCATGAATCAGTTCTGTCAGATTAAAGCGTTCCATTGGAACAACTTCATTTCCAAACTCTAACTGGTTTAAAGTCAGAAGTTTTTTGACCATCTGATTCATTTTATCCGCCTCGTCCATGATCACTTCACAGTAGAAATCACGGCTCTGTGCATCATCATTGATACACGCCTGCAATCCCTCTGCATATCCCTGGATCAACGCCAGCGGTGTCTTCAGCTCATGAGATACATTGGATAGAAACTCCTTGCGCATCTCATCGATTTCTGTTTTTTTCTCAATATCCTGTTTTAATTCGTTATTTGCACTCTTAAGTTCTGAGATTGTGCTTTCAAGCGCACATGACAACCGGTTAAAATGTTCACCGAGTTCATCTATCTCATTTTTTCTGTGTCCTTTGGAAACATACTTGGCATCAAAATCAAGTTCTGTCATTCTTTTTGATATGTCCGTGAGTTCTGAGATCGGTGTTGTTATCCTCTTAGACACAAACACTGTGACAATCGCACTGATCGCAATTGCCAGAACGCCCACGTAAACCAGAAACTGATTTGAAATTTTTGCACTCTCACGGATACTCTCCACTGCGGTACGCATCAGGATCAGATTTCCATTGGAAAGTGTTCCATAAAGAACCATGTACTCAGATGATAACCTTGTATCTGTCTGTTTCTGTATGACGTAATTGTCTGATCTCTGTAAGATCTCGGTCTGGTTTCTGTCATCACCAAACAAAATATTCATAAATTCCATCAGAATGACCTGATTGTCATTCACCGACGACCTCACGATCGCACGGTTGGAACTGATGATCATAACTGCAATATTACCATTGGCACACAGATTGTCAAAAGTGACATCAAACTCACTGGAATTCAGTTCACCTGTCTCACTGGCACCGTTGATCACATCATATCCGTCGATCAGCGAATCCTGCTTATTCAACATATAATATTTTTCCAAAAAGGAAGTATTGATAAACCAGCATAACATAATCGTCCCTGCTACAAGTCCGACTAATATCACTGCAAGTTCGCGGGTCAGTGACCCTTTTTTATCTCTTTTCATATTATGACAACCATCCTGTAATGTCAATCAGTTTTGCAAATAATCGTCAATACCCTACTCCACTATAAACTTGTAGCCAACACCCCAGATTGTCTTGATATACTCCCCTTTTTCCCCGATTTTGGCACGGAGTTTTTTGACATGTGTGTCAATTGTCCTTGCATCTCCAAAGTAATCATAATTCCACACGTTGTTCAATATCTTTTCACGGGATAGTGCAATTCCCTGATTCTCCATAAAATAGTCCAGCAGTTCAAATTCTTTAATACTTAATTCGATCGGTCTACCATCCACGGTCACAAGATGCGCCGTCTTATCCAGTTTAATACCGCCCGCCTCAACAAATTTTTCATCATTTCCGGCAGTCAGTCCGCTTCTGCGAAGCAGTGCATTTACTCTTGCCACAAGGATTTTCGGTGAAAATGGTTTGGAAATGTATTCGTCCACTCCAAGTTCAAATCCGGTCAGTTCATCGCTCTCATCGCTTTTTGCAGTCAGCATAATAATCGGAACTTTGGATGTTTCACGCACTTCACGGCAGACATCCCATCCGTTGATTTTTGGCATCATGACGTCTAAAATAATCAGTGCGATATTCTTTTCTTTATAAAAAATATCCAGTGCCTCCTCACCGTCTCCGGCTTCTAACACTTCATAATCTTCCCGCACTAAAAAGTCGCGGACCAGTTTACGCATCCTGCTCTCATCATCTACTACAAGAATCTTTAATCTCTCCATATCGTCCTCCGGTTACGTCTGTTCTCTGTTAAAAATATCACGATTTTATGGCTAATCTGTGAAATCTGTCTGTTCTGTATCCACCTGGATCCCAAGTTCCTGTTCTTTTTCGCTCACTGCCTTTTCCCGCTCCGTCAGTTCCTGCTCCCAGGATGCATAGCGGTTTAAAAGTTTCGACTGATAGTTCATGATCGTCGGACTGTCGCTCGTCAGCGCCATGGCAAACATTGCCACAACGCACACCACAAGGATTGCATTCACACACAGGGAAATCTTCAATTTTCCGGAGGACTCTGTCTCTAATGCCTTCCTGTCGATCTTTGCAAGATTTTTTTCACGCTGTCTCGCCCTGACCGCCCGCACACGTTCCTTCTGTGCGATCTCACGCTTCTGCTTTTTTAAGCTTTCCTCAAGTCTCGGATGTGTGACCGGAATCGGCAGGATATCTTCATTTTTGATAAAAGGAATTGTCGTCAGGTATTCCTGCAGATCCTTTAAATAACTGTATCCGACTGCTGTTTCAAACAGTTTCTGTCCGATCATTTTGTTATAAACCTGCAATATGACCTCCGGATCACTCATATTGGTCTTGGTCTTGATATATCTGATCCCCTCGATTTCCTTTTTCGCCTGTTCTGCTTCATCCTTATTTTCAAAAGAAAATCCACCAACGCTCACTCTCTGCGTATTTTCCGGCATTTGTTCTTCCTCCGTTCCATTTACACTTCCTAAGCACATGTTATTTTTATTATAAAAAATAACTTTACAGTTTGCAAGTTTTATCCGTGCAGATAAAGAATACTCTCCTCCGGAATGACGAGGTACTGCGGCATTTTTTCCTGATATTCTTTCTGCCAGCTTTCTTTTGGGATTTTCCACCAGACATCATGTTCGAAAACAACCACCAGCTCAAAAGGATCATCGAGGATCCTTCCGTTTTGGCACTCCACCAGATTTTCACGCTGTCCATTCTCCGGCAGTCTTAAATAATGTGCGCGGATGCCGATATGTGTCGTATTTTCCGGGATCATGCCCTTTACGCAGACCGTTGTATTCCAGTTTGGCAGAACCATCGTATGGTCGTCCACTCTCTCGATTTTTTCAATATTTTTGCAGCCTGTCAGCTTCGCAGCCGCCGGTGTGCCGGGATTTTTAAAAATTTCTTTTGTGGCGCCAAATCCCGCCTGTCTGCCATTCTCCACGATCAGCATATGTTCACAGAAGCGGTAAATCTCATCGCGGCTGTGCGTCACCATCAGAATGTCTTTGTCATAACCGGACAAAAGTTCCAACAGCTCCAACTGCAGTTTTTCTTTCAAAAATGCGTCAAGCGCAGAGAAAGGCTCATCCAGCATCAAAACCTCCGGGTCTGACGCAAGGATTCTTGCCAGCGCCACACGCTGCTGTTGCCCGCCGGATAATTTCCCCGGATAAGAGGATTTTAACTCTGTCACATGCAGCAGTTCCATATAATCTGCCGTCTGTTTTTTTATCTCCTCCGCAGTCATTTTCTGACCGGGACGATACTTAAAACCAGCCGTAATGTTCTTCTCCACCGTCATGTTCGGAAACAGTGCATAATTCTGAAATAAATAGCCGACATGTCTGTCCTGCACGCGCAGATTGATCTTTTTACCGGAATCAAACAATACCCTGCCATTCAAAACAATTTTCCCACGGTCCGGTGTCTCAATGCCGGCAATGCATTTTAACGTCATGCTCTTGCCACAGCCGGACGCACCGAGGATTCCTGTGATCCCCTGTTTTCCTTCGGTATCAAAAGAAACAGACAGCACTTTGTCATTTAGTTTTTTTTCGATCTCCACCTGTAAACTCATCTTTTTTTCTCTCCACGCAGATTCATTCCTGCCACGATAAGCAGGGAAAAAGCAACAATGATCAACACGTATTTTCCTGCGGTATCCATATCCCCGGCTGCCACCTCAGAATAAATGGCGAGTGGCAGCGTCCTTGTTTTTCCTGCAATATTTCCGGCGATCATCGCAGTCGCTCCGAATTCGCCGAGCCCTCTTGTGAATGCGAGCACGCCGCCGGAGAGGATTCCCGGTCTTGCCTGTGGCAGGATAATTTTCCAGAAAATGGTGCGCTCACTCATGCCAAGCGTTCTGCCCGCATAGATCAGATTTGCATCGACCTGCTCGATCGCACCTCTCGCCGAGCGGTACATCAGTGGAAACGAGATCACGACAGCCGCCAGAACGGTTGCCTGCCAGCTGAACACGATTTTATAATGAAATACTTTTTCTAAAAAGATACCGGCCGGTCTTTTTGCTCCAAACAGATAAAGCAAGAAAAATCCTGCTACGGTCGGAGGCAGTACGAGCGGCAGTGTCAGCAATCCATCCAGCCATGCTTTTACTTTTGTGGAATGGACGGACACAACGCCCCGTGCTGCCCAAAGCCCCAGAAAAAATGTGATGATGATCGATACGACCGATGTTTTTAACGAGATCCATACCGGTGAAAGATCCATTCTTTTATGCCTCCTGAACTACTATCCTGTCTTATTGCTGTGAATTGACAGTGAATCCTGCCGCCTTGAATACGTCAAGCGCTTCATCGGACTGTAAAAACTCCATGAATGCATCTGCTGCGTCTTTGTTCTTTGTCTCTTTTAACTCTGCCACCGGATAAATGACTTTGGAAACACTTCCCTCCGGTGCTTCTGCCACAACCGAAACCTTGTCAGTCATGGAAGCTGCGTCTGTTGCGTAAACGATCCCGGCGTCTGCACTTCCCTCAGCCACCCAGTTTAATACCTCTGTCACGTTAGTTCCAAGACTTAATTTACCTTCCACACTGCTCCAGAGATCCAGATTCTCCAATGCCTCTTTGCCGTACTGTCCTGCCGGAACACTCTCCGGATCACCAATTGCAATCATATCTGCATTCACGATGTCCTCAAAAGAAGTATAACCGCTCTCTTTTCCTGCCGGAACGATCAGAACGATTTTATTTTCCAGAAGATCCACAGATGCATCCTCTGCGATATAGCCCTCCTCCTGCAATGCCTCCATCTGTTTTAACGCTGCGGAAAAGAAGATGTCCACATCTGCGCCAGCCTCGATCTGTGACTGTAATTTTCCGGAACTGTCATAAGTCCCTTCAATGGATACTTCCGGGTACTGTTCCTCAAACATTGGGATCAGATGCTCTGTAAAAGATTTTTCCAGACTTGCGGCTGCCGCCAGTGTGATCGTTCCCTGAATGTCTGCATTCTGTGCTGCATCAGATGCTTCTGTTGTCACAGTTTCCTCTGTGCTTTCATTCTGCGCCGGAGCATCTGTGTTTATATCTGCTCCTTTATTGCTGCCACAGGCTGCAAGTCCTGCGGTCATAGCTGTCAGTAATAGAACTGCTGTCAATTTTTTCATCATTTTTTCCTCATCTTTCTTCTGATTGTTTTTATATAAATCTGAAGATTGTTTGCAAATTCATGATTCTTTTATTTTCCCGCACAATTTCCGGTATTTCCCTTTAAAATATCAATTCCATGCGTCAGTGCACCGATCGCATATTCCAGACACTCTCTTACCGCCTTCGGGCTTCCCGGTAGGTTGACGATCAATGCCTCTTTCCGGATTCCCGACACGCCTCTGGAGAGCATCGCCCTCGGCGTGATCTGCAGGGAATAATAGCGCATGGCTTCTGAGATTCCCGGTGTTTCGCGTTCAACTGCACGCATGGTTGCCTCCGGCGTATTGTCTCTTTTGGAAAAACCTGTTCCGCCTGTCGTTAAAATCAGATCCGCTTTATCTTCATCCGAAAGTTCACACAACAGTGCTGTCAGCGTGTCTCCATCATCCGGGATGATTTTTTTGAAAACCACCTCATAGCCCTCTTTTCCCACAATTTCTTCGACCGCCGCTCCGCTCGCATCCTCCCGCTCTCCCTTAGAGGCGGTATCGCTTAACGTGATGACTGCCGCCCGGTACTGCACATGAAATTCATCCCCGACACTGATTTTTCCGCCGTGAAGCACTTTCGCAAACACGCCGTTTGTCGGCATGATGCACTCTCCCATTTTCTGAAAAATCTCACAGCCGTGATGACATTCTTTTCCGATCTGCGTTAATTCCAGCACCACATCTTTGCACGTAAACCTTGTCCCGACCGGGAACTTGGTAAAATCATAGCCGCTCACGACGAGATTTTCTCCGAAAGCCCCATCTGTAACCTCTGCACCACGCGCCTTAAATGCGGCGATTGTCTGATAATAAGGAAATCTGCCTGTGCCAGTTTCCTGCATGGGCATCTCCCTCAATGCCCCAGTTCTCCACAAATACTGCGGATTCTATATTTTTCTTCTGTGTGCCACGCTTTTCACTGATGCACACAGCCCTTACTTTTCCCATTTAAAAACCCAGCCTTTCCCACAACCTGCAAAGATTGTGTCTCTGTACTAGCCTCCAATTTCCGACATTCCTCTGTGTTCTGTCCGCTCCGGCTCATTGATTTCCCCAAAATGATGACACTTCGGTTTTTGTGTGATAGTCATTTCGATCTGCGCTTTTAACTCCGCATCCGAAACGCCGTCTCTTAACAGCGTGCGCAGATCCATTCCTGTCTCATATTGCAGACATGGTTTTAAAAAACCGTCCGCCGTCATGCGGACACGATTGCATCCACTGCAGAATTTATGTGAAATTGCACTGATAAATCCAATTTTTCCTTCAAATCCATCAATTTTCCTATAATATGCCGGTCCGCTTCCAAGTTTTTCCACGCACGGTCTGATCGTCCCATAAGTTTCACTGAGTATGTGCTTCACCTCTGCCTCTTTTAATGTATGTTTTTCTTTTCCCTGACCGATTGGCATCAGTTCGATAAAACGGACATTTACGCCGTCTTTTGCAAGTTCTGCCAGCGCAAGCAGCTCCTCTCTGGTCTGGTGCATCAGCACACAATTCACTTTTACAGAGATCCCTGCCTGTTTTTGCGCCTTTCGCATTCCCCGCAGCACTGCTTCCAGATTACCGTCAGAGGGATTCCTGTCCACATGACATCCTCCTGTGAGGGAATTGTAATGTTCCGGGTTTAATGTATCCAGACTGATATTCACACCATCGAGTCCCGCTTTTACAAGACCATCCAGCTGTTGTTCCAAAAGGATCCCGTTCGTCGTCAGTGTCACTTTTCCCATGCCGCATTCCTTTTTTAGCCGGAAAATAAGTTCTTCAATATGTTCCCTCACCAGAGGCTCACCCCCGGTCAGCTTAACATTTTTGATCCCGAGACTGCGGTAAATTCCAGCAAGTTTTACGATCTCGTCATAAGTCAGAAGTTCTTCCTGTCTCAGATACGTCTTA